>ERZ808054.323-NODE-323-length-51524-cov-5.751978_pt1 | contig 51524 bp, 38 predicted proteins | sample MGYA00380201_ERZ808054 | MGnify/ENA primary metagenome ERZ808054 (study PRJEB31490, sample SAMN06133419) | mouse gut metagenome | isolation source: Z5_2 | host: mice | place: China: Chengdu | collected 2015-05 ...
ACAGCTTATCCAGGAAAATTTCTGCATTTCCCCCTTTTTTGACATAGTCCTGCACTTCCTTTTCCTCTCCGGTCCTGCTGCGCAGTTCTTCCACGTAGTAGGGGTTCGGAAGGAAACGGACGTCAAAGACCAGATCGGCATCACTGGGAATGCCGTATTTAAACCCAAAGGAAAGCACGGTAATATAAAGATTGCGGTATTCCTGGTGTGCCAGGAAAATTTTCTCCAGCTCCATCCGCAGCTCCTTCGTCAAAAGCTGGCTGGTGTCAATAATATAATCTGCCGAAGTCTTTAAAAAATTCAGCTTTTCCCGCTCAATTTCAATTCCCTGCTCAATCCTCCCGTCCCCGGACAGAGGATGCTTGCGCCGGGTCTCTTTGTAGCGCTTGATTAATACCCGATCCCCGGCATCCAGAAACAATACCTGAACTTCCAGGCCGGCCGCCTTCCAGCCCGTTAAGATACCGCCAAGCTGGGGAAGCTCTTCCCCGCTGCGGATATCAATGCCCAGCGCTACCCTGCTGATATCCTTCATATTTCCCAGAATCAGTTCAGCAAAACGGCTCATCAGGGAAATCGGAAGATTATCCACGCAGTAATACCCCGCGTCCTCCAGCATCTTCAGCACGGTACGTTTCCCGCCGCCGCTCATTCCCGTCACTACCACAAAGCGCATCTTTTGTCCGCTCCTTCCCCGTTGTCCCGCCTCAGGCATTATTCCACATAGATCACTTCCGTCTCCAGGTCCACACCAAAACAGTCCTTTACCCGCTCCTGTACATGGGCGATCAGATCCCGCACGTCCTCGCAGGTGGCTTTTCCCGTATTGATGATAAAGCCGCAGTGTTTATCCGACACCCGGGCGCCTCCGATCTGATAGCCCCGAAGGCCCGACTTCATGATCAGTTCTCCCGCATAATACCCCTCGGGCCTTTTGAAGGTACTGCCCGCGCTGGGATACTCCAGCGGCTGCTTCTCCCGCCTCCTGGCCGCCAGTTCTTCCATGCGGCCCTGTATGCTCTCCCGCTCCCCGAAGGCCAGCTGCAGCGTCACCTCCACCACCGTGAAAGGCTGCTGCTTGATGGCGCTGGTCCGATAGCCGAACTCCATAGTAGCATTGTCCAGTTCCAGCAGATTGCCCTCCCGGTCCACTACCTTGACCTGAGCGGCCACCTGGGAGATCTCCCCGCCGTAAGCCCCTGCGTTCATAATTGCGCCGCCCCCCAGAGTACCGGGAATCCCGGAGGCGAACTCCAGGCCCGTAAGCCCCTGTTCACAGGCTGCCGCCGCCACCTGGGACATCAGCGCTCCCGCCTGGACCACCATGCGGTCTCCCTGCACCCGGATCTGCTGCATCCGGGGCCCCACATGCAGTACCACACCTCTGTACCCCCGGTCGCTGACCAGCAGATTGCTGCCGTTGCCCAATACCATGCAGGGCAGTTCTACCATTTGCAGATACCGCCTGAGATGTATCAACTGTTCCGCATTCTCAATCTCCACAAAACAGTCCGCCTCTCCCCCGATCCGAAAGGTGGTGTGTCTGCTCATGGGCTCCTGCAGCCGAATATTCTCCCGGGGGACATAGTTCTCCAGAGTCTGTAACACCGTGCTACTTATCATTCCGACTCCCATCTGCACGGCAGAACCGCCCGCCATGCAATCTTCCTTTTTTAATTCAAAATCAATGCCGCAGCACCGAAGATACCTGCGTCATTGCCCAGGGTGGCCAGCGCGAACTCCGCGTTCCTGCATCCCTGGAAAACATATTTTTCATAGGCCGGACGAATATAATCAAAGAGAATCTCTCCCGCCTTGGACACGCCGCCTCCGATGACAAACACTTCCGGGTTGGCCACTGCGGCCACTGCCGCCAGACCCTTGCCCAGATACAGGCCGAACTGCTCCGCCACCTGGACGGCCACCTGGTCTCCCGCCTTTACGGCGTCCCACACTGCCTTGGCCGACAGCTCGCCGCCGCGCAGCACGCTGGGTTCCTGGTCCTGCTCCAGACGGCGCCTGGCAAGACGCGCCACCCCCGTTGCGGAGGCATATTGCTCCAGACAGCCAAAATTACCGCAGCCACAGGCTTCCGTCTCCCCATCCACTATGTGGAGATGGCCGATCTCTCCGCCTGCGCCGGTGGCCCCTGTGAGAATGCTGCCGTTCACGATGATGCCGCCCCCCACGCCGGTGCCCAGGGTCACGGCCACTATATTGGAATGCCCCTTGCCGCCGCCCTGCCACATCTCACCGAAAGCCGCAGCATTGGCGTCATTGGCCGCCTTCACGGGCAGTTCCAGAAGGGCCTGCAGCGCCTGGGGAATATTCAGCACTCCCCAGCCCAGATTCACCGCCTGGTGCACAGTGCCCTCCGCATCCACAGGGCCGGGAGCACCTACTCCCACCCCCAGGACATCCGTCAAAGCCAGATCTCTCGAAGCCGCCTTATCCCTGATGCTGGCCGCAATGTCAGGCAGTATATGAGAGCCCCGGGCCTCCTTGACGGTGGGGATCTCCCACTTTTCCAGCGCTTCTCCCTCCAGGTTAAACAGGCCCAGCTTTACCGTGGTGCCACCGATATCCACTCCAATCGCGTACCTTTTCTCTCCCATATGTCCTCCCGTTCTATATATACGTTTTTCTTTGTGTTTTATGCATCGCTTACTGCTCTTCCTCTTCCCTTCTTCGCGCCAGGGAATTCTGTACCCGGGTATAAAGTTCCTGGGCCGCGTTGTAGCCCATTTTCTTCTGCCGGTGGTTCACCGCCGCAGTCTCGCAGATAATGGCCAGATTCCGGCCGGGACGGATGGGTATATTGTGGCAGACAATCTTGTTTCCCAGGTACTCCGTATAATTCTCCTCCAGCCCCAGGCGGTCATATTCCTTGTCCTTATCCCAGTCCTCCAGCCGGATCACCAGGTCAATGGACTGGGTCTCCCGCACGGAGGAGGCGCCGAACATGGCCTTGATATCCACGATGCCGATTCCCCGCAGTTCAATAAAATGTTTGGTGATGTCCGGGGCGCTGCCGATCAGAGTGTCATCGCTGACCTTGCGCAGTTCCACCACATCGTCCGTCACCAGACGGTGGCCGCGTTTTACCAGTTCCAGAGCCGCCTCCGACTTGCCGATGCCGCTCTCACCGGTGATGAGCACCCCTTCGCCGTAGACGTCCACCAGTACGCCATGCACGGAGATGCAGGGAGCCAGTTTCACGTTCAGCCAGCGAATAGACTCCGCCATAAAGGAGGAGGTGGATTTTTTTGTGGACAAAATGGGGATCTTATGTTCCAGCGCATATTTCATAAACAATTCGTCAGGCTGTAGTTCCCGGGAAAAGACAAAGGCCGGGATTTCATAAGAAAATAACCTGTCATAGACCTCACGCTTGCGGGCCTCCTCCAGGCCTTCCAGGTAAGTATATTCCACAAATCCAATGATTTGCAGCCTTGTGGCGTCAAAATGCTCAAAGTATCCCGCCAGCTGTAAGGCGGGACGGTTGATGTCGGGCTGGGTAATCTTATTTTTCTCCAGATCCAGTTCCGGCGTCAGGTTCTCCAGCTTCATTTTCTCAATCAAACGATTCAGGCTAACGGTGGCCATGTATCCCTCTTTTCCGCGGCCCGGGGCTTCCCGCAGTACCGCACCAGTCAGTTTATATGTTAATTACACTATAGCAGAGAATCCCCGGGCTGACAAGCCCCAGGGCGCTCCCGGAGCTATGGCCCTTTCACATAGTCGAAAGTGACGGACAGGCTCTCCACTTCTCCCAGGGTATCCGCATCCAGAAGACGAGGGGAGAGTTCCCGCCCATCGTCCTGGCGGACTCTTGCCCCGCCGGACACCTGGGTGATCCAGGCGTTGTACAGATTGACCCGGGTGACGTTCCCATCATCGCTGCATGTATAGGGCTGGCCCTTTATTTCATAAGGCTGGCCATTGACCAGAATCTCCTGAATCTCCACATAGTAGCCGGGGAACAGTTTCTCACCGTTGGCAATGGCCAGGGCGCTGAAGCCGGTGCTGAGAGCATGGCCGCCGCTGACTCCTGTGAAGTCCAGAGCCACCGTATAAGTGCCCTCCCCCGTGACCTCCACGTCCGTGGCTACAATGCCTGCCGACAGAGATTCGGGATTGTAGTTGTCACCCACACTGTACTGTACACTCCAGTCACTGCTGTTGAACATGATCCAGGCTATGGCTGTCCCTTCGTCTACCCCCGCGCCCTCCCGGGCATTGGCGAGGGCCTCCTCCATCTCCTCCCGGGCCTGGGCCGCAATGTCCTCCCCGGATTGCCCGGCCTGGACCTTCAGGCTGTGGGCAGCGTACAGACCGGCCATCTCTTCGTCAATGAGCGCGCAGTTGTCCCGGCTGTACAGATTGTTGCAGTCCCACAGCACAGGACAGTAGCCATACAGATCACAGTTGTTCAGGAAATTCCGCACATACTCACTGGCGTTCTCCTTCAGCCCCCGCTCAGGGTCCTCGATCAGAACCCCATATTCACCGATAACCACGCCGTAGCCCTGCCTGGTAAAACGTTCCATCATGGCCAGGGTATCGTTCATGGCCTGATACTCCTGCCGGGTGCCCCATTTGGAAAGGCTGGTGTTGATGCAGTAGCCGCTGGGGTCATAGTAATGCACGGAGACCAGCAGTTTGTCCGCCGCCGTATCTTCCGGCATCTTGTACCGACTGTCACAGGTGCCCCGGACGTCCGTACCGAAGCCTGCAATCAGCAGAAAACGGCTGGCATTATTGCCGCCGGTGGCCCGTATGGTGTCCACAAAAACCTGATTGATCCGATTGGTCTGCACATAGCATTCTCCATCCGACAATGTCCCGGAGTCCTGGGCAATGTCCGTGTCATTCAGCCGGAATCCCAGTTCTTCGTTGCCGGACTCAAAGATCACATAGTCGGAATAGTCCCGAAAGCGCTCCCCCACCTGGGTCCACATGGACTTATACAATTCCATGGCCCGTGATCTGGTTTCCTGGCTGACGGAGCCGAACATCCCCCACCATCCGCCGTCCCAGTGATCATTGATAATCACATACATACCTGCACTGCGGGCGTATCCCACGATCTCCTCCACCCGGTCCAGATAAGCGGGATCAATGGTATAATCGCCGGACTCAAAATCCATCATATTGGTCCAGGCCACAGGCAGACGCAGGGTGTCAAACCCCGCCGCTTTCATGCCCTCCAGCATCTCCCGGGTAGTCACGGGTTGTCCCCAGAAGGTCTCGTACTGGGTGGGCCGGGCATCGGTGCCCAGATGGGCTCTGCCGTAGGCCTCCATGGTATTGCCCAGATTAATGCCGTTGCCCATAAGCCGGGCCACCTCCAGGGCGGTAAGCTCCTCCCGCACCGCGCCGTCGTCCTGCGCCGCTTCCGGTGCCCGATTGTCTCCCTCCGCCAGGCTTCCCTCCGGCCCCCGAGTGTCTCCCTCCGCCGGGCTTCCCTCCGTCTCCGAAGCATCACCCTCCGCCGGGCTTCCTTCCGCCCCCGAGACCTCTCCGGATTCCTCTGCGGCTGCCGGCTGCCCCGTCCGGGCAGGCCCGCCCTGGCTGCCGCAGGCTGCCAGCCCCAGCATGGCGGCCATCAGAACCGCCAAAACCACTGCCCTTCTACGCTTCCTTCCATACATATCTACGCTTCCCTCCCCCTTTATTTACTAAGTATGATTTTGATCCGCAAAAAAGCGGCAAATCTCCTCCGCCACTTGCTGCGGAATCTCCGGCACCTGTATCAATTCTTCCACCGTTGCAGCCTTGATCTCCTCCAGCGATTTAAAATGCCGCATCAGCGCTTTACGCCGGGCAGGCCCCACGCCGGGAATCTCGTCCAGCCGGGATTTTACCTGGGCCTTACTGCGCAGAGACCTGTGGTACTCAATGGCAAAGCGATGCGCCTCGTCCTGTATCCGGGTGATCAGCTTAAAGCCTTCGCTGCGGATGTCGATAGGAATTTCCACATTGTTATAATACAGGCCCCGGGTCCGATGATTGTCGTCCTTCACCATGCCGCAGACCGGGATGTGAATCTGCAATTCCTCCAGCACGGACAGGGCAATGTTGACCTGCCCCCTGCCCCCGTCCATCAACAGCAGATCCGGGAATTTGGTAAAGCTGCCATATGCCTGATCCATATCCCGCGCCTCCAGTTCCCGGCTTTCCTCCAGCCCATGGATCAGACGCCGGGTCAATACTTCCTTCATACAGGCATAGTCATCCGGGCCCGCCACGGTCTTAATGCGGAATTTCCGATAGTCACTGCGCTTGGGCTTTCCCTTCTCATACACTACCATGGATCCCACATTCTCAAAACCGCTGATATTGGATATATCAAAGGCTTCCATCCGATCCACGCAGTCCAGGCCCAGCCAGTCCGCAATCTCCTTGACAGCCCCGATGGTGCGCCCCTCTTCCCGCTTCAGCTTTTCCTTGTCCTGGCTCAGAATCAGTTTGGCATTCTGTGCCGCCAGTTCCACCAGCTTTTCCTTACTGCCGATTTTGGGCACCCGGATTCTTACTCTGGAACCCTTGCGATCCGACAACCACTTCTCCACCAATTCATTGTCCGTTATCTCGTATTGCAGCATCAGCTCCCGGGGAATAAAAGGAGTTCCCGCATAAAACTGCTTCACAAAATCTTCCAGAATCGCTTCCTTTTTCGCACCCGACACATGTGTCATATAGTAGTGTTCCCTGCCGATCAGCTTACCGTCCCGCACGAAAAACACCTGTACCACCGCATCCGTGTCGTCTCGGTACAGGGCCACCACATCCTTGTCGTCCAGGGCACTGTCCGTAATCTTCTGTTTCTGGGATACGGATTTCACGCTGGAATGCAGATCCCGGTAGCGGGCCGCCTCCTCAAAGTCCAGGCTTTCCGCCGCCTGCTTCATCTTTTCTTCCAGCTCCCTGAGAATCTTATTATAGTTGCCATTCAAAAACTCCATGGCCTGGGCCAGCTGCTGCCGGTACTGTTCCCTGCTGATGTAGCCCTGGCAGGGGGCCATACACTGCTTGATATGATAGTTCAGACAGGGACGGTCGCTGCCGATGTCTCTGGGCAGACTGCGGCTGCAGGTGCGCAGGCAGAACAGCTTATTCAGCAGTTCAATGGTATCCTTCACTGCTGCCGCGCTGGTATAAGGACCATAATAGCGGGATTTGTCTTTCTTCATCTGCCGTGAAAAAAGGATGCGGGGATACTCTTCTCCCATGGTCACCTTGATATAGGGATAGGTCTTATCGTCCTTCAGCAGGGTGTTATACTTGGGGGAATGTTCCTTGATCAGGTTATTCTCCAGTACCAGGGCTTCCAGTTCCGAATCCGTCACAATATATTCAAAGCGGGCAATCAGCGTCACCATCTTGTCGATCATGGGCCCCCGGCCAATGTTATCCCGGAAGTAAGACCGCACGCGGTTATGCAGATTGACCGCTTTACCCACATACAGGATGCCGTCCCCGGCATCCCGCATGATATAGACCCCCGGCTTTCCGGGGAGTTTTTTCAGTTCTTCTTCAAAGTCAAAAGTCATGGCTTCCTCGCTAATCCATTTGCCCGGCGTGTGTTACAGGCTTCCGCCGGAGAAACGTCCTGTAGGTCCCGCAGGAGGCTGCTCCTCCTTTTGATCCGCTTCCCCGTTCGGAATCAAAGCGCTTCCACCGTCCGTACTGTGGGCCGTCTCATCCGTAACAGTCACATCCACCCTGGGATGATCTGTAATATTGTCTTCCAGGGCATTTCCTGCCTCGCTTCCATCATCCCCGCTTTCCAGTGTGTCCTGATCGCCGCTTTTATCCGTCTTATTCCCGGAAGACTGTCCTTCCTTCTCTTCTTCGGGCTCCGGCAGGCCTTTCTCCCGGCGGAAAATCTCCATGAATTCCTTGCCGGTGATGGTCTCCTTCTCAATCAGGTACTCCGCCAGCTTATCCATCAACTCTCTGTTTTCGCGAAGCAGTTCCTTTGCCTTCTCGTAACTCTCTTTCAGAATGGCCACCACTTCCGCGTCGATCTCCGCCTCTGTGGCGTCGCTGCAGTTCAGCGTGGCACCGCTGTCCAGATACTTATTCTGCACGGCGGCCAGGCCGATCAGGCCGAATTTCTTGCTCATGCCATATTCCGTCACCATTGCCTTGGCTATATTGGTGGCCTTCTCGATATCATTGGCCGCGCCTGTGGTAACGGTATCAAACACGATCTCTTCCGCCGCCCGGCCGCCCACCAGACTCACCAGCATATCCCGCAGTTCCGCCTCGGTGTTCAGATACTTTTCCTCCTCGGGTACATGCATCACATACCCCAGCGCCCCCATGGTTCGGGGCACGATGGTGATCTTCTGCACCGGCTCGGAATTCTTCTGCAGAGCACTGATCAGCGCATGGCCCACTTCATGGTAAGATACAATACGGCGCTCCTCCTTACTCATGATGCGATCCTTCTTCTCCTTGCCCACCAGAACCTGCTCCACTGCATTGAACAGATCCTTCTGACACACAAACTCCCGATTTTCCTTCACTGCGTTGATGGCGGCTTCATTGATCATATTGGCCAGATCCGATCCCACTGCGCCGCTGGTGGCCAGAGCAATGGCATCCAGATCCACCGTCTCATCCATCTTCACATCCTTGGCATGCACCTTCAGGATGTCCACCCTTCCCTTCAGGTCCGGCTTATCCACGATGATCCGGCGGTCAAAACGACCGGGGCGCAGAAGAGCCTTATCCAGAATCTCCGGCCTGTTGGTGGCGGCCAGGATCAAAATACCCTTGGAACTGTCAAAGCCGTCCATCTCGGACAGCAGCTGGTTCAGCGTCTGCTCCCGCTCCTCGTTGCCGCCGCCGTACTTGGAGTCACGGCTGCGTCCGATGGCGTCGATCTCGTCTATGAAAATGATGCAGGGAGCGTTCTTGGTGGCTTCCTTAAACAGATCGCGCACCCGGCTGGCTCCCACACCCACATACAATTCTATAAAATCGGAACCCGTCAGGGAGAAAAACGGCACATGGGCCTCTCCGGCAACCGCTTTTGCCAGCAGGGTTTTACCCGTGCCGGGAGGGCCCACCAGCAGCGCGCCCTTGGGCAGTCTGGCACCGATCTTGGCATATCTGCCCGGATTGTGCAGAAAATCCACCACTTCCACCAGAGATTCCTTGGCCTCGTCCTCTCCCGCCACATCCGCAAAGGTGACGCCGGTTTCCTTCTGTACATACACTTTCGCGTTGCTCTTGCCCACTCCCATGGGGCCGCCGCTTCCCCCCATTCTCCGGAACAGAAAACCCAGCAGGATCCACATCAGTACCAGAGGCAGCACCAGCGTCATCAGAATCTGCATGATCCACTCGCCCACACTGGTGGATACGCCATAGACCTCCACCCCGTGTTCCAGGGCCCTCTGCGTCACGGTCTCCGTGTTTTCGATCTGCAGGGTCTGGTACTCAATCTTTATGGGCTTAAAGCTGTAAAGGTCATAGAGTTTGGGAGCGGACTCATCCACCACGCCGTCCTTCAGCGTGAAGCTGATGGTCTCGCCGCTGAGTTTCACGGACTCGATCTGATCCGCATTCATCCGCTCCACAAAGGTGGAGTAAGGAACTTCCATCACATCGCCGCTTTTTGCAAAGAAAATTGTCCACAGCATGGCGAGAAGAAGAATACTGGTCAGTATGAACGCAAGTATCATCATAATGCTGGGACGCTGGGGCTTCTGGTCGTTATTCTCGCCGCCGTTCCCTCCGGGTCCCGTATTGTTGCTGCCGCCTCCCGGGCCGCCGTTGTTATAATTTTCCATATGATTATCCATAAGTTCCTTTCCTGACAAATTCAAAATTCCGCGGTTTTCCGTTATTTTATGCCAATTCATATGCATTCTATTATAAAGATTCCCAAAACATAAATCAATAGTCGATCTCTAAAAGATTTATAAAGATTTCAGACTGGTATATCTTGATTTTGCCGTTCATTTTTTGTAAAATGTAATGAGTTTGGTACTTATCATTCTTTATATTTTGGGGAGGTATAGATGGAACAAATGAGTAAAATCGGTTTCGATCATGACAAATATCTGAAAATGCAGTCCCAGAAGATCCGGGAGCGGATCGCTGCCTTTGGCGGCAAACTCTATCTGGAATTCGGCGGAAAACTATTTGACGACTATCACGCTTCCAGGGTACTGCCCGGCTTTAAACCCGACAGCAAAATCGACATGCTAACGCAGCTGCGGGACCATGCCGAGATCGTTATCGTTATCAATGCGGCGGATATCGAAAAAAATAAGGTGCGTTCCGACCTGGGGATCACCTATGATGTGGATGTGCTGCGCCTGATAGATGCTTTCCGGGGCTATGGCCTGTATGTGGGCAGCGTGTGCCTGACCCGCTTCGCCGAGCAGCCCAGCGCCATCGCTTATCAGAAGAAACTGGAATCCCTGGGCATGAAAGTGTACCGCCATTACTCCATCCCCGGCTACCCCTCCAATATCCCTCTCATCGTCAGCGACCAGGGCTATGGGCGCAACGAATATATCGAAACCTCCAGAGAGCTGGTGGTGATCACCGCCCCCGGCCCGGGCAGCGGAAAGATGGCCACCTGCCTGTCCCAGTTATACCACGAGCATAAAAGAGGAATCCGGGCAGGATATGCCAAATACGAGACATTCCCCATCTGGAACCTGTCTTTGAAGCATCCCGTCAATCTGGCCTACGAAGCGGCCACTGCAGACCTGAACGATGTAAATATGATTGATCCCTTCCATCTGGACGCCTATGGAGAGACCACCATCAACTACAATCGGGATGTGGAAATCTTTCCGGTGCTGGGCGCCATGTTTGAAAAAATCATGGGACAGTCCCCCTACAAATCTCCCACCGACATGGGCGTCAATATGGCCGGATTATGCATTGTGGATGACGCGGTCTGCAGGGAAGCCTCCTGTCAGGAAATCATCCGCAGATATTTCAGCGCCCTGTGCGAAAAACGGCAGGGCAGCGCGGATGACGAGCAGATCCTGAAACTGGAGTTGCTGATGAAGCAGGCCGGCATCACGGTGGACGACCGTCCGGTGGTCAGCGCCGCCAAGGTGAAAGCAGCGGCCACGGACAAGCCCGCCGCCGCCATTCAGCTGCCGGACGGTCGGATCATCACGGGCAAGACCAGCGAACTTCTGGGGGCCTCCTCCGCCATGCTGCTGAATGCTCTGAAAGCCCTGGCCCATATACCCGATGAAGTGCAGTTGATGTCCCCCAGTACCATCGGCCCCATCCAGGAACTCAAAACAGCCCACCTGGGCAACCGCAATCCCCGTCTGCACACCGATGAGGTGCTGATCGCCCTGTCCATCTGCGCCTCCACGGACGATACGGCCCAGCAGGCCATCCGGCAGCTGCAGAACCTGCGGGGCTCCGAAGTACATTCCAGCGTGATTCTGTCCCAGGTGGACAGAAATGTACTGCGCAAGCTGGGGACAAACCTCACCTGCGAACCGGAGTATGAATCCGGCGGACTGTATCATAACTAATGTAGATAAACGGATTTTACAGTTTTTTCAGATAATTCCCTTCCACATGCACGCCCTCATTCACCACAATAAATGCCTGGGGATCGTACTTATGGACTATGTTCTTAAGTTGATGCACTTCGTATTTAGACATCATGATGTAGAGGATATGGGACTCCTCGTGGGTATAAGCGCCCACGGTTTTCCATTTGGTGATACCCCGGCCCAGTTCGGAAAAAATCTCCCGCTCCAGTTCCAGGGAGCTGATCTTGGTGATCACATTCACCTCCACATTGATGTTCTGGGCGTGCAGCCTGTCTATGGCCACTGAATACACCGCCGCGTTAATCACGGAATACAGGGTTGTCTCCACATCAAAGAGGAACAAACAGGCACTGTACAGCACCAGGTTCATCATCAGATTGACCTTACCCACGCTGAAATCCTGCCGCCATTTCACCAGGATCACTCCCACAATATCCATACCGCCGCCGGAAGAACCCATGCGCAGCAATAATCCCACGCCCGCGCCGCAGAGAATACCGCCGATGACACAGCTCAGCATGGTGTCTGTCACAATCCGGGTGACCGGGATCACGGACATGCCCACCGACATTACTGTCACGCATATCAAAGTCTTGAACAGGAACTTCTTTCCCATCTTGCGATATCCAATAACAAAAATCGGTATATTGATAATATAGTAGATGATACCCGCTATATCCACATTACCCATGGGCAAGCCCATATAATCCACCAGCAGCGTCCGCACCACCTGGCACAGACCCATAATGCCGCTGCTGTACAGGCCCGAGGGCACGATAAACAGATTGGTCCCCAGAGCGTAGATGGCTGCCCCTGCCACGGCCAGCAAAGTGCGCCTGCTCTCGTAAGCCAGCAGGCGCTTGTCCTCAAATATTTTCATTCTTATGGCTCCCCGTCAGATATAGGCCTTGATCTTCTCCTCCAGGTCCGCCGCGGACATACCTCCCACATAGGTGGCTGCAGGCTGTCCGTTCTGGAAAAAGATAAAGGTGGGGATGTTCCTCACATGATATCTGTCGGAAATCTCCATGGCCTCGTCCACATTCAGCTTGCCGATCTTGATCTGTCCCGCGTACTTCTCAGCCATGCGCTCCACCAGCGGAGCCATCATCTTGCAGGGGCCGCACCACTCCGCGTAAAAATCCACCAGCACCGTGCCCGGGGCCTGCAATACCTCTGTGTCAAAATTTTCTGCTGTAAACATCATTTTTCTGTCCTCCTGTTTTATATTTTGATTTTTTAAATCATATGCCGGTAGTTTATTTTTCCCGATATATGATATATTTATTGATGGGATTTCCCTGCGCGGAAAATTTTTCCTCATACTCCGTCATCACATTGCCTTGCATCAAATCCCTGTCGCCGTGCAGATCATAGCTGACTGCCCTGGCTTTCCAGCCGGCGGGAGCCAGTTCTTCCACCGCAAAGTCAAACAACTGCCGGTTGTCAGTCTTAAATTCCAGTTCTCCCCCATCCTTCAGGATCCTGTCATATCTGGCCAAAAACTGCCGGGAGGGAAGCCTTCGCCCGGCATGTCTGTCCTTGGGCCAGGGGTCGGAGAAATTCAGGTAGATGCGTTCCACCTCTCCCGGAGCGAATACCTCCGTAATCTCCTCCGCGTCCATGCGGATAAATTTCAGATTGGGCAGTTCTTCCTCCTCCATCTTCTGGATGGCCCGGAGCAGCACGCTGGAATATTTTTCAATTCCCACATAATTGATCTCCGGGTGCAGACGGGCCATGGTATGAAGGAATTTCCCCTTTCCCATGCCGATCTCAATGTGAACCGGGCGGCTGTTGCCAAAAATCTCCCGCCATTTTCCCCGGCATTCCTTTTCTTCATGCACCACATAGGCGCTGGCGGCGATCACTTCCCGGGAACCGGTTATATTTCGTAAACGCATACTTGCTCATCCTTCCCGCGGGTCCGTCAACCATCGTCCCGCCTGTCGTAATAAATCTGCTCCTCCTGCGGTTCCTCCGGTCTGCGGAAGTCCGGCTCCGGGTGGACGCCCAGCTTCCTGCGGATTTGCCTGCGGCGGGCCTCCTTCACCTCCTGGCGGTGCAGTTGGCGGAAACTCACGCCCGGTCTCTCCTCCTGGCCACGGCGGGCCTGTCTGCGGCGGGCCTCCTTCACCTCCTGGTCATGAAGCCTGCGGTAGCCGGGCTGCGTCCTCTCGTCCTCCTCCCGGCGAAGCTGCCTGCGGCGGGCTTCCTTCACCTCCTGGCGGTGCAGCCGGATATAACTCAATCCCGGCCTGTCGTCCTCCTCCCGGTGGACCTGTCTGCGACGGGCCTCCTTTACCTCCTGGCGGTGCAGCCGGATATAACTCATTTCCGGCCTGTCGTCCTCTGTCCGGCGGGCCTGTCTGCGGCGGGCTTCCCTTACCTCCCGGCGATGCAGCCGGATGGTATCCGTCTCCGCCTCCTCGCTCTCCTCCCGCCTGAGAGACCTGCGGCGGGCCTCTTTCAACTGCTTCCTGCGTATCTGGCTCTCGCTTTTCTCCTGGCTTTCCTCATATTCCGTGGGGTGATGCCTGCGCCGGTCTTTCACCCAGTTTCGGCGGGTATTGGAACGGCGCGCGGGAAAATGATATTCCTTCAAAAAACGCCTCAGCCCCCAGACGGCCAACACCGCCGCCGACGCAATCCCCACCCACATCAGCACTTTTTTCACATTGACGAACACAAAGGCCGGAGCTTTCCCTTCTTCATCCGCCGGGGATTCTCCCTGCAGGCCATTCTCAAAACTGTACCCCAGGTCCTGATGTTCCGCCAGATCCACGGACACGCTTCCCAAGTCCACGCCCTGATAGCTGTAATGTATGATGGCAGCCTGCCCCTGATCCACCGTGTCATAGTGTATGACGGAGGATGTATCCGCAAAGTCCAGCGTCCTGGGCAGCACGATGCAAGCCTCCTTATTCAGAGACAGCAGGGGTTTTGAACTGCCGAATATATCATGTTCCCCATAGAAAAAGCCTGTGCTGCCGATGTCGTATTTTGTCTCCACCTGGGACACATTGACTTTGGCAAAGTTGCTGAAACCATAGTTAAACAGGGCGATGGTATCCTCATAGTGAGCGGGGGATTCGTCCTTCAGCACCACGCAGATCAGCTTCATGCCGTCCCGTTCCGCGCAGGATACCACGCTGTAGCGGGCCGCATCGGTATAGCCGGTCTTGACTCCCACCAGACCTTCATAGGCATAAGACCTGCCCGGCAGCAATTCCATTTTGGAATTCTCCAGCTTTTCATAGGGCATATGATCGTTGGGCAGAATGTGCAGCCTGGGAGTAAGGCTGATCCTGCACAGCATCTCATTGGCAAAAAAAGCCTTGCCGATCATGGCAAGATCATAGGCCGAGGTATAGTGATTTTCGTCCGGCAGTCCATTGGGATTGGCAAAATGAGAATCCACACATCCCAGCTCCGCCGCCCGGGCGTTCATAATCTCCGAGAAATCCTGCCAGCTGCCGCCGCTGATATGTTCTGCCACCGCAAAGGACACCTCATTGGCGGAACGGATCAAAATGGCATTCAGACAGTCCTCCATGGTAAGCTGCTGCCCCACATCCATGGCGATGTGATTGCTGTCCCGGGGGGTGTCAAAAACGGCTTCCCTGGAAAAAGTGACCCACTCGTCCAGGGAACATTGTTCCGACGCAATCAGGGTGGTCAGAATCTTGGTGGTGCTGGCCGGGTACTGTCTGGCGTGTATGTTCTTGGCATACAGGATGGCGCCTGTCTCCGCCTCTATCAGAATGGCCGATTCCGCCGTGACCACGGGACCCGCGGGCCAGCCCGGAATCTCATTGCTCTCCACGGTCATTTCCTGCTGATCCCGGATGCGCTCTTCCAGGGTCTGCGCCCGGACATCGAGCCCCTGCAGTCCCTGGCAAAGCAGGATCAGAGCAGCCAGCCAGATGCGGAAGCGCCGGAACCCGACGGCTGTTGAAGTTCGCGATCTGTTCATGAAATACTTCCTCTCGTTGGACCCGCCTTATCCGGCCCCTTCCCCGCTGTCTTTCGGGAATGGCTATGCATCTTGCGGGCATGGTCCCGGCGTTCAACCAGCTTTTCCATATCCTCGGGAGAGATAAAGCGGCTGGTCTTTACCACATACACCTTACCGTCCTCCGTCTTGCGGATCCGGGTCTTGCATTTCAGGAAACCATGCTTGTCACAATAAGCCACACAGTAGTAATGCCGTCCGTTGGGGGAGAACCATTTCACCTTTTTACGCAGGTTCCGGCGACACAGATAGCATTTGCTGGAACTCACCTCCCGGTCCGCCAGGGCTGCCGTCTTGTCCGGGAAGGTCCGGGATATATACTTGAAATAGGTGTCAAACTGCACCTTGATCTCCTCCTCCCGGCAGAGGGGAGGATTGAACACATCGTAGGATACATTTTTCAGTACTTCCGGGTCCCGGATGGCCGCCAGCACCCTGGCAGTGTAATAGGCATCGCTGAAAGCCCTGTGGAAAGGAATGTCCTTCTTGATCTCCAGATAGTCCACCGCCCATTCCAGCGCCCTCCTGCTCTTGCGGTCTTCATAGGCGATGCTGAACAGTTTCTGCACGTCCAGAAAGGCGATGGGCCCTCTGGACAGGGGAGCCATGCCATAATACCGCAGATTGCGCTGCAGTTCCGTCAGATCCAGAGGCCCCCAGGTGCAAAAGATATAGTCCTCCCCACACCAACGCAGGAAGTCCTCCACCACCTGGGTGAAGGGCTTCCCCCGCTCCAGTTCTTCCATGCGCATATGAATCAGTTTGCTGGTGATCCTGTGCATACGCCGATAAACCGTGGGGCGGATCAACTGGCTGAACTCACTGACCATGACCCGCTCCTGATTCAATTTGATGGCACCGATCTCTATGATCTCAAAGGGCAGTTTTGCCGCTTCCGGCTCCTGCCCCGTGCTGCTTTGATTCCACTCCAGATCCAGAATAATATAATTCACTTTGCTCTCCCACAGTCTCCCTGCTTATAATTCCCGCATTCTCCGCTCAAGACATGCATGTCCGCTGCGGACATTATAACACATTCGGAACGATTCGGGAAGAGCCAGTTATCTCACTTCGATGTCGCCGCTGCCCGTAGTCAGGTTTACTTGGCAGGTGCCGCTGCCATAGGAAACACAGTGACTGCGGCCGGAAGCTTCCTGTCCTCGTATGCGCATATCTCCGCTGCCGGTGCGGGCCACGATGGAGGCCCCCTCCACATGTCCCAGATTCAGGCGGATCTCACCGCTGCCTGCCACCATACGAACCTGTCTTGCTCTGGAACCCGCCTCCAACTCAATATCGCCGCTGCCCGTCTTTATATCCATGGATTCCGTATCCGCCTGCAGTCTCAACTCCCCGCTACCGGTTTCCCCGCGCAGCTCCACACCCTGAAAACCGCGAAGACAGATATCGCCGCTGCCGGAGCGCAGGGCAGCTCTGTCGGATTCTGTATTCCGCAGTTCCGCTTCTCCGCTGGAAGTCTGTACTTTCAACTCTCCCGCATTCAGCCCGTTGCCATTTATATCTCCGCTGGCAGCGCTCAGACAGATCTTCGCGCCGGATATGTCCCGGGCTTCCAGAGTCCCGCTGGCGGTATGAAGTTCGATCTCCGTCTCCTCATGAACGGCCAGGGACAGATCGGACACCTGCTGGTCGCCGCTCTGGGTCCTGGCAAGCAGCTTCCGACAGACGACGCCCTGAATCTGCAGATCCCCGCTGGTACACTGGGTCTCCAGTTCCTGCGTCTCCAACTCCCTCACCTTCAGATCCCCGCTGGTACTGCTCAGTCTTATAAGGGGAATACCGGCCGGAATTTGCACATCCAAGTCAATACTCCCTGCCGAGGACCAATTTGTGAAATTGGCAAACATGGACACCACATCCCACAGGGATTCACCGGTCTCCGCTTCCCTGCGCTCCTTTACTCCTGCGTAGAATACGCCGTCCTCCTCGTACTGATAAAAATGATAGCGCAGTTTCAGAGCCTTGTTGCCATTGTTTTCATATGAGATTCGGATCTGGTCGTCCGGCGAGGCTGAGACATTCATATCCGCCAGCAGGCCGTCTATCACCACGGCCCGGTACAACTGCCGATAGCTGTTGCTCTGGTTGGCCTGGCTCTCCACGGCCTCCAGTTCCTGCTTCAGATCCTCCTGGGAAAATTCCTGCAGCATATCCTCTATATTCCCCAGTTCCGCTATGATCTCCTCCTCGGAGCGCCCTTCCGCCAGACCCTCCGCAAAATGCTGCTCATAGTCCTCCAGTATTTCTGTCTCCAATGCCTTGTTATAATATTGTAGTCTCTCCCGTAGCGCTTCCATATATTCCGCTTTATTCATTTTGACTCCTTTCCGCATTTTCTGCCCAAAAATGATTGATTATTCACCTGTTTACCAGCCGGTTCACTGCCGTCCGAAACTGCTCCCACTCCTGCAGCATGGCCTGCTGATACTCCCTGCCCTTCCGGGTCAGCTGGTAATACTTCCGGGCCGGACCCGACTCCGACTCCACCAGATAAGTGGTCACATAGGCCTCTTCCTTGAGCCTGCGCAGAATCGGATACAGAGTTCCGCTGGCAATGGACATTTCTTCCGAAATCCGTTCCGTCAGTTCGTAGCCATACTTGTCACCGCTCACCAGCTGGGACAGCACGCACAATTCCAGAGCCCCTTTCTTCAACTGTGTGTTCATGGTATACCTCCTTTCTATGATTCGGTCCCGCATATCCCCTCTTCCACAGGATCGCGGCTCTCCGGGAATATGTTGATTTAAGTAACTTACATATTCATAATAGCTTGTTTTATATAGTTAATTGTATCACATGCTATTATTTAATGCATTATACCCTAAAAAAAAAGGCTGTCCTTCAAAATACACGATTTCCTGCCCGGGTCTGCTGCCTTCCCTTCGTCCCCTTCTCTTCTTATTAAACAGCTTTAACATCTCTCCTTCCTCCCTATTCCCATGTTACTTTCTTTATGTAGAAGAGTATATCACAAGCTATTCTACATTGCAATATACCAGATACTATTTATACAAAAAAATATAGGCAGACTCCCCGAAGGAACTCCTGCCTATATTTCCATGCTGTATTTCGCGGTTCGATTAATCAAAGGGAAACAGGTTTTGCAGCCAGGTCTGGGCCAGGCCCACCCATCCGGCGCATTCCGGCTGAACACAGCGGCCGTCCGAGGTCTGGGTAAGAGCCGTAGCCAGTGCCAGGCCATGGCATCCCCTGGGATACATGTGGAACTCTCCGGGGATGCCTGCCCGCCGCAGAGCCTCCATAAGCAGCAGGGAATTCTCCACGGGAACCGCCTGGTCCTGATAGGTATGCCATACAAAGGTGGGCGGCATGTCATCGCAGACCTGGCGCTCCAGGGAAAGCCTCTCCAGCAGTTCCTCTCTGTCCGGCAAATCCCCGATCAGATTCTCAAAGGAACCCCTGTGGGCAAATTCCCCGGAGGTGATCACCGGATAGCAGAGCAGCAGACCGCCGGGCCGCAGCATCCGCCGGGCCGGATCCCTCTCCGTGATACCCGTCATCTCCCGCAGCCAGTCCCGGTTCCAGAACATGGCATAACTGGCGGCCAGATGTCCTCCGGCGGAGCAGCCCTGGATCACCAGTCGGTCCGCCGCCACATGCCACTGCTTCGCGTGCTCCCGGATCAACATCACGCCGGCGGCCAGTTCCAGCAGCGCCGTGGGAAAACGGGCGGGAGCACAGGAATACCGCAGCACCGCCGCATGATATCCCATGGCCAGGAACTGCAGCGCCATGGGTTCCGCTTCCCGGTCGGAAGTACGTCCGTAACCGCCGCCGGGACAGAGCAGTACCAGGGGCCGCTCCCGCACTGCCAAATCCTCGGAATAATCCTGTATATAGGTCACCAGACGGGCGCCGGGAAGGGATCCCTCCACCCGCAGCGGAAAAATTTCATGCAGCATGATTGCTTCCTCTCTCTTCCAAGTATTTAATATGCCTTCCCCCAGTACACCATCTTCTTAGCCGTTTTTCCGCAGCACACACAGGTATCGGACAAATGCTCCTGTTCAAAAGGCATGCAGCGGCTGGTGACGCTCATCTTTTCCTTGATCAGATCCTCACAGGCCTGATCCCCGCACCACATGGCCTTGACAAAGCCTGCTTTCTCCGCAAATATCCTCTGGAATTCCTCAAAATCCCTGGCTTCGTAGGTGTGGGTGTCCCGGTGAACCCTGGCTCTCTCCAGCATTTCCCGCTGTATGGTATCCAACAGTTCTCCGGCTTTCTCCTCCAGTTCGTCCAGCGCCACCTCCAGTTTCTCCCTGGTATCCCGGCGGCAGAGCACACATTTTCCGGCCTCGATGTCCTTGGGGCCGATTTCCACCCGGATGGGATATCCCCGCATCTCGGCTTCGGCAAACTTATAGCCGGGGGTTTTGTCCGTGTCGTCCACCTTCACCCGGAAATTCCCTTTCAGACGGTCGCGCAGTTCGTAAGCCTTTTCCAGCACGGCTTCTTTTTTCTGCTGGATGGGTACGATGCAGATCTGAATGGGAGCCACCCGGGGAGGCATCACCAATCCCTCATTGTCTCCGTGAGCCATGATGATAGCCCCGATCAGACGGGTGCTCAGGCCCCAGGAAGTCTGGTGTACATATTTCAGGGTGTTGTCCCTGTCCGCAAACTGAATCTCAAAAGCATGGGCAAAGCCGTCCCCGAAATTGTGGCTGGTGCCGGACTGCAATGCCTTACCATCATGCATCAGGGCTTCAATGGTATAGGTGGCTACCGCTCCGGCAAATTTCTCTTTGTCGGTTTTTTGGCCCTTGATCACGGGAATGGCCAGTACTTCCTCGCAGAAATCCGCATACAGGTTCAGCATCTGGATGGTTCTCTCCTCCGCCTCCTGAGCCGTGGCATGAGCCGTATGCCCTTCCTGCCACAAAAATTCCCGGGAGCGCAGGAAAGGTCTGGTCTCCTTCTCCCAGCGCACCACGGAGCACCACTGGTTATAAACCCGGGGCAGATCCCTGTAAGAGTGAATATCGTTTTTATAGAAATCACAGAACAAAGTCTCCGAGGTAGGACGCACGCACAAACGCTCCTGCAGGGGCTGCAGGCCGCCGTGGGTCACCCAGGCCACCTCCGGCGCAAAGCCTTCCACATGATCCTTCTCTTTCTGAAGCAGAGATTCGGGAATAAACATGGGCAGATATACGTTCTGCACTCCCGCCTCCTTGAAACGGAGGTCCAACTGCTGTTGAATCAATTCCCACACCGCATAGCCCGCAGGCTTGATCACCATGCATCCCTTGACGCTGGTATAGTCGATGAGTTCCGCTTTCTTCACCACGTCTGTGTACCACTGAGCGAAATCTTCCTCCATGGAGGTAATCGCTTCCACCATTTTCTTGTCTGCCATACTTCTGTCTCCTTATCCTGAATTTATGCCGCGGCCTGCAAGCAAAAGAGGGTGGCACGCCGCAGTTTCCATCCCCTGTCAGGGACCGAATACTCGGCGGTACCACCCTCATTAATGCAAAGCTCACAGGGAAAATTCCCCGCATGTCCCGCATTCTGCTTCTCCTGCCGCTAACGCCGGCGCTACGCTGTATTTCCCCGGCCTCGGAAGCTCCGCCTGGCAGCAGTGCCGACACAGTCGCAAGCGCTCTGCTCCACTGCGGGCATTCCGCAGGGACGCAGATGCTCGCCATTTCCCAGCGTCCACACATCCGGGTTCATACAGGACTCCGGGGCAGGTTCCGGCAGCTTCCCATAAAAGCCTCGCACCATCGGCTTTCTCTCTGCAATGCTCCTCTGCCGTACTAATCCCCTTCTCCGTCTGTCTCCTATTTCGGACTGCCCGTTCCACAAGAGCCCCGCGTCCCGACCGTCCGTTTATTTGACACGATTGTAGTGCATACGAATATGTTTGTCAAGTCTTAATTGTCTTTTTTTAATCCTTTTTCCACTCAAAAGCACATCCGGCTGCCTCCTGTCCAGGTCTCCCCCGGCATAACTGTCTGGATATGAGGACGCTCCTTCAGTTCCCCCTCATACCCGGCAAAATCACAGATGCCGTACCAGGGTTCCAGACAGACATAACCTGCACCGCTGTCCGGATGGCTCCAGATCCCCCACACCGGCGCGTCGCACTCCACCCGTGCGTATTCCCGGCCCTCCGGGTCGCACAGCCCCACCGCCGTAATGCCCTCCCGGTCAAATATCAGGGCGTCCCCGGCAAACAATTCCTCTGTAATGGCAAAACTGCCGTTTTCCGGCAATATGGGAAGCAATTCCTCCGTGATGAGACCTTCGTGGTTGACCCGGAGACTGTACAACTCCCCATTGGGATCCACACCGTGGAGTTTGACCCGCTGGCCCACCCTGCTGCCGCTTTTCCCCTCTTCCGCGGGCGGGCAGGCGAATGCGGCATGACCTCCCAGGGAGAAGTACATGGCCCCTTCCCCGGTATTTTTTACCCGCCATTCTTCCCGGATCCCGTCCTCCTGCAGCATATAGGCGATCTCCAGCACAAAGGAAAAAGGATAGATTGCCCGGGTGGCCTCCGTGTCCCGGAACCTAAAGCAGATGGCCTCCCGGGTCTGCTCCGCCGCCTCATACTCCACCCGCTGGCCAAAGCCGTGCTTATCAGCCGGATACATCTTCCCCTCATGGATAAAACGCTCTTTTTCCAGCTTCCCGATAAAGGGAAACAGGAAAGGCGATGTCTTGCCCCAGTAAGCGGGATCACCGCTCCACATATGCTCCAGCCCCTGTTCCTTGTCCCACACGGACTTGATCTCCGCGCCCATGCTCTCCAGAACCACCCTGAATCTGTCATTTTCCAGTATATACTTCATAACCGCCTCCTTTTCCCACGCCACGGGTCCTGTCTCACTCCGGGGCCGTAAAGCCCGGCCTTCTCTAAAACTGTATATTTTTAATTGTATCATATGTTTATCCAAAAGAAAAGTTTTAAAAGTTTTTCTTGACCGTTACCTTACGTCATCCTGTATGATAGAAACACAGATATCTGACAGCACTTTGCATCGATGCCCCTTATCAAATCTGTCTGCCTGCAGAATGCCGGCAGAGCCAAAATGAGGAGGATATGTATAATGGACGACAAATACTACACCGCAGGGGAGATTGCCCGGATCGCAGGGGTTTCTCTGCGCACCATTCGCTACTATGACGCCAAGGGGCTGCTGCCCCCGGTATCCCATTCGGATACGGGTTACCGCCGCTATGACAAGGGGTCCCTTTCCCTGCTTCAGCGAATTCTGATGCTGAAATATCTGGGGTTCTCTCTCGAAGAGATTCAGAAGCTGGTGGCCGCCCAGGAGGCGGACGCCCTGGATCAGGAAGCCATTCTGGACCATCAGAAAAAGTTGTTGCTGGAACGCCGGCAGCAGCTTGAACAACTGATTTCCACCATTGAACTGGCACAGAAAAGTCCCCGGGAGGACAAATGGCAGATTCTGGTACGCTGTCTGAATCTGCTGACCAGCGAAGAAAAAGTCTTGGAACAATATCAAAACCCTGACAATCTGCAGCACCGCATCAATATTCACACCTATTCCACCAGTTCCCAGGGATGGATGGACTGGGTCTATGAACGACTGGCTCTGGAGCCGGGGGAGACCGTGCTGGAGCTGGGCTGCGGTACAGGGCTGCTCTGGATGGAGCGCCCTCATCTGCTGCCGGAGGGGCTGCAGCTGACTCTGACTGACCGCTCCCGGGAAATGCTGGAGCAGACCCGCCAAAATCTGGCTCCCCATGAATCGGAACTGGCCTCCCGGGGAATCCGGATTACCTACCGGGTGTTGGATGCCAACGCCCTGGAACTGCCTGCGGCCTCCTATGACCGCATCATCGCCAACCATATGCTGTACCATGTGGAGCGCCGGGAGTCCTGCCTGTCCGCCATTGCCCGGGCCCTGAAGCCGGAGGGCACTTTCTACTGTTCCACCGTGGGAAACAGCCACATGCAGGAACTGCACCAACTGGTCACGGCTTTCGATCCCCGAATAGACATGCCTTTTCTAAGCCTGACCGGAGGATTTCATCTGGAGAACGCAAAGCCCCAGCTGCTCAGACATTTCACCCGGGTGGAGCGCCAGGATCAGGACAATGATCTAATCGTGGATGATCCCCAGGTCATCTACGACTACATCCGCTCCTACCCGGGCAATGCCTCCCTGATCCTGGAGCAGCGGGGCCAGGAACTGCTGTCCCTGATCAGAGACAAATTGGAGCAGGAAGGCGCCATGTTTATCCGCAAGTCCACCGGTATTTTTATCTGCCGGCACTGACGGAGCCCTTTCCTATTTCAAACATATACTATGGTTTTTCGTCATAACGCCATAATTGAAAGGACTGTCGCAAATACAGCGGCAGCCCTTTTCCTTCTTTTTCCCTCTATTGTGTCAAATCCAAATGTTGTACAGTGCCTACGTTGCCGTTTTCATAGAGAAAGATGCCCGTGCTGCGAAGGTAACCATTGTCCCGCCCTCCGCTGCCCTTCAGCGTGAAATCCGTAGCCGTATTCTGCAGGCAGATGGCCCCCACCCCTTTTTCTTTCAGGGTGTACAGACTGTCCGTGCCGTCCGGATTCTTACACCAGATTTTAAGTTTGGACCATATGCTGTCATTCTCATCGATCCATCCGTTGCCGTCCTCATCGTAAGCCGCCAGATCCCGAAAACCGCTGCCGCTTTGGGGACCGAAGAGTTCGCTGCCATCGTTGACCACTCCGTCTCCGTTTTTATCCAATGCCAGATATCCGCTGCCGGCCCCCAGCATGGACACATGATCCTCCTTGCCGTCTCCGTCGATGTCAAACAGGAACTTCTGATCTTCCAGAGAAGCCGTATCCCCGTCAAAATTAATCACCAGCGGATCACAGGTTTTCTGCAGGGCTGCCAGATTTATCTCCCGCCGATATACCTGGGTAAAACTTCTGCTCATGGCCAGGTTCACATTGAAATTGATCTCCCTTCCGTCTTCCGTGCGCACTGTGCCGACGGAAGAGAACAGCGTATTTTCCTGTTCATGATAATACTCCTCTGTTCCAAAGGACAGCACCTTCATATTAAAAGGCTGCAGCTGCAGCGTGGCACTGCCTCCCTGGCTCCCCTGTCCGGCATCCTCCGCCTCTCCCATAAACTCGCGGGTTCTGTCATCCCCGAAGAGCAGCATAAAGATGTATCGCATGGTGTAACTGCGCAGCTTTCCCACCGCGTTTTCGGAACTGCTGCGCAGTTGTACCCGGCCCGTCCGCATCCGTTCCACCTGCTCCCGCAGATCGGAGACGCCGCCGACAGACAGAGTCGGCTGCTGTCTGCCCTTCCCGCCGCCATTGCTCTTCCCCTGAGCGGTCTGCTCTTTCATATTACCCGTTCCCAACTGCTGCCCGGCCACGCCCGCGCCGGTATTCATCCCGCCCTGCACATAATCCTTTAGCGCAAAGCGGCTATAACTTGTCCTTGAAGCCTTATAGCTTCTGGCGGAATCCATTCCTATCGCACTTGATTCAATTCGCAAACGCCCCTCATTTCCAGTACACTTCTCTGCCCGCACTTCCCTGATTCCCGCCCGGCATGCGCTTGCCGGTGATGCGCCATACCCCTCCAGCAATCGGATTACAAAATGATCCGTATTCCGCAATGTCAGGTGTATCCGCGCATAGGCAAAAAAAGGACGGCATGACACAGGGATCTCCTTATCCCCATAACAATACCATCCGTGGTGACTATATGCTTATTTACAAATGCTTTGGCCATCAGCGTTTGTGTTACAATACTTATCGTCAGCCCATATGAATAATTTACCTTTGGGTCTGCTTTTCGGCAGCGAATGCACAAAACGACTATTGACAACAATCGGAAGGCGCAAAACCGCATAAAAAAAGTGATGCATGGACTCATGCGTCACTGGAGAAAAAAGGCGGTATGCGGAATCCCGACCTGTGGGGATTCCTGATTGTAGCAGAGAGCGCGAGACGGGAATCGAACCCGCGACCCCCTCCTTGGCAAGGAGGTGCTCCACCGCTGAGCCACTCGCGCAAAGTATATATAATCCACGGCCCTGACCGTGAAAGCGGGTGATGGGAATCGAACCCACGTATCCAGCTTGGAAGGCTGGTGTTCTACCATTGAACTACACCCGCAGGCGGAAGCGACAATTAATTATCTGTCACAACATTGGTTATTTTACATGCCGCGCCCGGTATTGTCAATACCTTTTCCAATATTTTTTAAAATATTTCTCGAAAACGGGCTATCCCGCGTTTAACTCCGGATCCGTCACCACCCTGTTCTTGCCGTGGCGCTTTCCATAATACAGGTTATCGTCCGCATGGGTGATAGTGTGGTCGATGGTGTCGCCGCCCCGATGCAGCGCCGCGCCGATGGTAAGGGAGCAGCGTATGGCCTGTTCCCTGGCCTGAAAGGTAAAACCGCTTACCTCCTGCCGGATGGCCTCCGCGATCCGGCGGGCCAGTTCCATGTCCCCCCGGATAATCAGCAGCATCTCCTCGCCGCCCCAGCGGCAGGCATGGCCGTATTCCCCCACCTGTTCCCTTGCTATTCGGGCCACTTCCTTGAGCACATAGTCCCCGGCGTCGTGGCCGTAGGTGTCATTGATTTTCTTGAAATCGTCAATATCGCACATGATCAGGCAGAAGGGGCTCCCTTCCCCGGGCCTGGCGGCACTCTCCAGAAATTGATGCATGCTGCGCCGGTTGTACAGTCCTGTCAGCGGGTCGATATTTGCCATGGCATCCAATACGGCATTCTGCTTCTGCAGCTGGTTGGTGGCCGTCTGCATCTCCACCAGGAAGATGGCCGTCACCATGAACAGAAAGCTGAAATTGCAGAAGGTATTGAAAATATATACTCCCAGTTCCGCCGCGCCGGGAAGTTCCAATTGGTACAGGGGACCCACATATCTGGACAACACTCTGCAGCTTACAAAGGAGGCAAAGGCCGCCAGTCCCAACAGGGTGGCAATGGTATACCTGCGCCTGCCCTCCAGCAGGGCATGGCACATATAATAGCCAAAGGGAACCAGGGCGATCACATACTGCGGAAATCCAAATCGCCAGCCGATGCAGAGCGTGGCGGCAAAGGAATGTATGATGATCTCCAGATAAGTGGAGTAAAATACCCCCCGCATATCCCTGCCCTGGCGAATCGCCAGAAGGCAGATCAAATAGAGGGCCACGCTGCCCATATTCAGGAACATCATGGGGTAAATACGGCAAACGCCGAAGAAAGCCACCAGACATATATGAACCATGGTGACGGCACTGATGATCAGGCTGTACTTATATTTTTCCGATTCCGCTCCACGCTTCAATATATTTTTCAGGGGATCATAAAAATTCATAGAAACACGCTTTCCAACTTGGTTCACGATACAGCTTCTCTGTCAGATTGTAAACATAGTAAAAGTATATAGCATAATGCGCAATTTGTAAACCAAAACCTTGTCCCGGTATTTCATCTCTAACCGTAATACCACTCCAGCAGAAGCTGCACCACCCGGTTGTAACTCAGCACTCCGTCGCTGACGCCAAACGCTTTCAGACTGGTATCCCGCAGCACATCCGATACCTGGTCCACGGTCTCCGTGTCCAGAAGGGCGCTGCCGTTAATCCGCTCCCACTCCCGGTCCGTCAGAAATATATTGTCCTGCCGCACCAGGGACGATATCCCGGGCTGGGCCAGATATGCCTCCCGGTCCTTCCCCACGGCCCTGTAGAAATCATTGTCCAGATAATTCAGCACCGCCAGATACCCGCTGTACTCAAACAGGGGATCCCCGGACTGTACGCAGGCCAGAAAACTGATAAAATTGGCCTCGTCCTCATAGATATAGCCCCGCAGATGGGCCAGTTCATGGCAGAAAGTATCCGGCTTATTCATGATGTACATTACATCGTTGTAATTGGCTTCCATGGAGAAGGGAAAATAGTAGCCCTGCATATACTGCTGGCTGAAAAAATCCGAGGCGGCAAAGGGCTTGGGATGAGGATAGTAACCGTCCAGCTGTCCATAACTCTGTCCCAGACGGCGCATGGCACGGATGGCCGCCTCCTGCATCTCCCGGGCATCCCCGTGATACACCACGGCCCCCTCTCCGTCCCGTTCCATCTCCTGGGCCAGCGCATTGCACTGCTCCACCACCAGGTTGCGCAGTTCAATGAGTTCCTCCAGGGTATGTGTCTTTCTGGCCTCCGGGAAATACTGCTCCGAGAAAGTACTGGCCCGGTACAGTAAAGAACAGTTCAGCGTCATAACGGTACACACCGCCAGCAGAGTCCAGGCAAAAAACAGATAATAGCGCCTGACCCAGCGGGGAAAACCGGCGGGAAACCGGGGAGCGGGACACTGCTCCCCGCCAGCTCTGCGCCCCAGGGCCGCCAGTCCCCAGACCAGGGAAAAAAGGCCCAGCCCCAGGGCCACACACACAAGCGCCGCTCCCGCCGCCAGCATCCATTCCCCCACGGAAAAGGAAAAAAAGTCCATAAACCGCCCGTAGGTATTGACCCACACCGGGAAAATATGCCGGATATACCAGTCTCCCAGCCCCGGAACCATCCCCGCCGCCAGATTCACCAACACCACCAGCAATGCCCACAAGGCATATATTTTTATGGCCCTATGCCTTTTTTGCGGTCTCCTTTGTTCCATCTTTATCCTCTCCCTCCGGCCGCAGCCTGATCTTGACCTTTTTCCAGACGCCCAGACGGTACAGCAGGTACAGGATCCCGGCGGAAATGGCATTGCTGACCACCACGGAGTACCACACGCTGCGCACTCCCATATCCAGCAGTTCCCCGCAAACCCACAGGGTCAGGAATCGGAACACCCACAGCCTGCTGGCGTCCACCGCCATGGTGACCTCCGTGTGCCCCGTACCCTGGAACAACCCCATGGTGGCATTGTACACACCGTTGGTAAAGCACCAGGCAGCCATAATGCTCAGGAAATCCGCCGCCATGGCAATCACCTCCCCATCCTCGCTGAAGATACTCACGATGGCGGTGGAAATCGGCTTTCTGGATAATATCATACCACCTATGAACAAAAATACAACACAGATTCCCATGGAAATCTTATATCCCTGCTCCGCCCGGTCCTGCTGGCGGGCCCCTATATTCTGTCCCACGATGGTAGCGGTGGCAGAACCGATGCCGTTGCTGGGCAGTGTAATCAGGCCGTTGACCTTGTTGCCGATGCCATAGGCCGCCATGGCCTGGGTTCCGTACGCATACACATTACGACTCATGAGCAGAAAACCCAGCTGCATGGTGCTTCCCCCGATGGCGGAAGGCAGTCCGATCTTCAGGATCAGTTTCAATTTCTCTTTTTCAAAAACCATATGCCTGCGGCTGAGGCGGATCTCCTTCCCGGGCCTGGTAAGCAGGAAAAATGCGGTCAGGGCCGGAACCATCTTGGCAAACAGGGTGGCAGCAGCAGCGCCCCCGGCCCCCAGTTCCAAACCCACAATAAACAGGGGATCCAATACCAGATTCAGCAGAATACCTCCCAGATTCAGGAACATGGGACGCACCGTGTCCCCCTGGGCCTGATGAATGGCAGAAAACAGGTTCACCATAAACAAAAAGGGCATATCCCAGATCACCACCCGCAGATACACCAGACTGTGCCTGTAGGTCTCCTCATCCGCCCCCAGCCAGGTCACGATTCCCGGAGTCACCAGAAAGCACACCGTGGTACATACCATGGCAAAGAGCATGGCAGCGGCAAAAATCTGGTTGGCCATCTTGAGGGCCTCCTCCTTCTTTCCCGCGCCGATAAACTGTGTCACCAGCACGGAGCCTGCCACTGTAATGCCGCTGCCGAAATTAATTATGATGTTCTGCACCGGCGTCACCAGATTGATGGCCGCCAGCTCCGCTGTACCGATCTTGCCCAGCCAATAGGTGTCTGTCAGGTTGTACATGGTCTGGAGGAAACTGTTAATGACCACCGGTATGGCCAGGGACAAAATCGCATGTACCATGCTGCCCTGCAGAATCAACTCCCTGTTTATCTTCTTTCCGCCTGCTTTCATACTTCTCCTGTCCGCGGCACGGAGATTCTTCCGAAACATATTCCCGCCGCCAATGATAATACATTCTGCGCCGCAGCGCCAATGCGCCGGGCATATTCGTATTTTAGCACGAAAATACCGTAGAATCCGCTGAATTCTTACGCGAAAAGGGTAAAAACACTCTGATTTTGCCAAAAAGAAAGGCTGCGGAAAAACCTCCGCAGCCCTATGTTCATCCTTATATTCAGTTGCCGGAATCCATTACTCCCAACTCATGTACTCCTTGTAGTCGGACCAGATATTGCACACCCAGGTCTTGCCCTGATTCAGCACGATCTCATTGCCGTCCTCATCATAATAGCGGGTGGGCTCATCCAGATTCTCCCGGGTCCAGGTGCCCTTGATGACCTTGCCGTTGGTGAACACATAAGCCTCATTGCTGCCATGGGTCTCAAAGAACATGTAATCGTTTTTGATCGGCTCTCTTACCAGACCATCGCATACTTTGAACACCACATTGCTCACGGTCAGCTGCTCATTGTTCATCTCGTCATACTGCTTGCCGTCATACTGATAGCGGTAATAGAGGCCGTCCTCCGCATTATACTCAAACACGGGACGGGCATTCCCATAGCCGCTGTTATTGCTGCTGGTTCCGCCGGGATATACCTTTACGGCGTCGGGCTTATCCGCATACTCCGCACGATGTCCGTCATTGGCGAACAGGAACGCACCCCGGAAGCCGGGAGCATACTCTTTGTCATAGCCATGGCGCTCCACAGCCTTGTTGTATCCGTCAATAAACATGTAACCGGTATATTCCGTCTTGTACCCGGGCCTGTCAATCCTGTCAAAGGCCTCTGAAGAAGGATTGTGAATGCCGGATACAGCCTGGCTGATATTGTCTACCTGATCGCTCTTCAGCAATTCCTCCACAAAGGGAATGGCCAGACCCCAGTTACAATAAATAGCATCCAGACCCATGGCTTCAAACACATAGTAGTCACGGCTGCTGCGCACAGGACCTACATGATCCAGATTGTCATAATCTTCGAAAAATGCCATCAGACGGGTCATACGTCCCTCTACAGGCGCCTCGTAAATAATGCTGGCCTGGGAAATACCATATTGGGGCATAGCCGGCTTATTGTTGGGAATCATTACTGCCATACTGCGGCGGCGTGCAACAGCCTCGTCTTTCCACTCGCCGGTCAGGTAACTCTGCATCTTGCCATCTACCACTGTTCTGTCCACAATCGTTGCCGTGGCGGCCACATTCCCAGCGTTTGACGCATCCTCGGTGCTTTCCGGCGTCTGAGAGTTCTGCTCAGACTCGCTCTCAATGGGTATGGGCTGGGGATCAAGGCCTGTGGCCCCCGTAGGTTCCTCGCCCTGTTGTCCGCATCCGGCCAGTGCACACGCTGTCAGTAAAACGGCTGTCAACAACTTTATCTTTTTCATACGTATCAATTCCTTTCTTATATTTATAGTTCCACTTATTCCCAAACAAAACAGAGTTCCGGGGAATATAGGCCAATACATTTTTGGCCATCAGTACCTTCCCTATTGTAGCGCCAAATCTATTTTTTGTCCACTGTCAAAATCTTAATTTTTATGAAAGATTTTGTTAAATGTCTTACATCAGGTCACTTCCTCCACATTCACCAGAAAGCGCAGGACATATTCCCGCTCCGCGGGATAGCAGTACAGAGGAGATGTGGAAGGGCCGCAGCTTCCCGTGCCTATGCCCATCTGGAAAGCCGATATGGTCACATAGGTCCCGGAAGATTTCTCATCTTCCCGATGTCTCATGGCCAGCAGTTCCCGGTCGCTGTAAGGCTTGACTCCCAGTTCGTAGGAGCGGTCCACGGCGCGGAAACTGACCTGCAGCCTGCCGTCGCTGACGCCGGCCCACTGGCAGTCGCAGCGGTTACCGCTCTCCTGGGGGCGAAGGTTAGGTTCCGTCATATCCCCGACCCGGCAGGAAACCATGCCGATCTGCGTATGGTCCTTCATATCTCCATAGGACTCCCCGTTCCTTCCATAATATGTAACTCTGTCAAAACTTTCTTCCAGCCGGAACGCTTTCCCGAACCGGGGCAGGAATCCGCCGCCCCGCAGACAGCGGAGCCTGCTGGTGAGCAGGACGCCCTGACTGCAGTACTCATATATATCCGTACAGAGAAAACTGCCTGCCCGGCATTCAATGCGGGTTTTCACTTTCAGTTGGAGGGGCGTGCGTTCCATCCCCAATACCTCCTCCCGCTGATCCGTGAAATTTGACACCCCGCAGCGTCCCAGCAGATCCACATCATTGTCCGTGGGGGCACGGAACAGGAGGGTATAGGGATCTGACGCCAGAAGCCGGGTATCCCCCAGATACAGGCTGGGACGCCCGTTTTCCACCTGCAGGATGGAGGGCAGCGGCTTTTGGCTGCTGCGGCCAGGTCTGGGCAGCGCTGCCTCCCGGAGAGTGATCTGTTCCACCGCCGCTTCACGGCCGGTACTTTTTTCCAGCGTGGTAATGGTGAGCAGCAATTCCTGCCGGGAATCCCGGAAAATCCGTTGGTATTCCTTCCCGGACCGTTCCACCGGGGGCAGAATGCGAATACATTTCCGCTCCAGAGGCCCCACTGGGGGCACGATCTCCGTCTCCCGTCCGTCGCTCCACCGACAGCGCAGAATAAAACCGCTGCCCGGCGTAAAACCGGTGGTGTTGAAGATCTCGTACAGATTCCCTTCCACATGGGTTACGCGAATGGGCCGGTAGAGGAATCTGACAATCCGGGCCCCCGTAGAGGCTCTGCGGTCCGGGTAAAAGATGCCGTCCACACAGAAATTTCCGTCGTGCTCCCACTCCCCATGATCGCCGCCGTAAGTATATCTGCCGTCCGGATGCAGCACCGCATGGTCTGCCATCTCTCAGACACATCCCCCCATCAGGTTATCATACCGATAAATCTCCTGCCAATAACTCTCCGCGTTGCCGGGACCTACGCCCATGGCATGGGCATACTCGCACAGGAAATAGGGCCTGTCGCAGAGCCTGGGCAGATTTCGGACGCCCTGGCCCACCTGGCGCACCTTCTCTATGGAGGGATACATTTCGCTCCCCACGTCATAAGCCCTGCGCCGGGTATGGATCACACCCTCATAGTGCACCGGCAAAACGGTCCTCTTTTTCAGGTAATGATACATCCCGTCCATGTTGCAGCCTCCGCCGGACTCGTTCCCCAGGCTCCACATGACCACACAGGCCCTGATCTTGTCCCGGTGGAACAGCCTGCGGACCCGGTCCAGATAATGCAGCCTCCAGGACGGATCGCTGCTGATGCGGCTGTAATTGGGAGGCAGTCGGTGAGACCAGCTTCCATGAGTCTCCAGGTCAGCCTCGTCCACCACATAGATCCCCCGTTCGTCACAGAGTTCCAGCAGGTAGGGATCCGGGGGATAGTGAGCGGTACGGATGGTGTCGATATTGTACTCCTTACACAGGGATATGTCCTTCTCAATCTCCTCCGGCGTCATGGCATAGCCTCCCACAGGACTGGTGTCGTGGTGGTTGACGCCGTGCAGCTTCACCGGCCGGCCGTTTATACGGAACACCCGGTCGTCGGTGCTCACCCGCTTAAAGCCCACCCGCTCCCGGACGCAGCAGTCCTCCGTCTCGATATACAGGTCGTACAGCAGCGGCTCCTCTGCGTTCCACTCTCTGACGGGCAGGCCGGAAAAGCACACCTGGGCCACATGCTCCCGGGATTGCCCCGTAAGGCTCTGGCTGATGCCATGTCCCTCCAGCGTGAACCGCACCGGGCCGTCCTGATACAGGGTGGCAGTGACGGTGGCGTCATATACCGCCTCCGGCTCCCGGGACTCCTCCCTGTACCTGGTCTCCCAGGCCAAATCCCACAGATCCTTCTCTTCGCAGACCCGCAGCAGAACATCCCGGAATATTCCATTGTTGCGGAACATATCCTGACATTCCAGATAAGTGCCGTTGCACCATCTATGTACCACCGCCAGCAGTTCATTTTGTCCCTGGCTCAAAAACTCCGTCACGTCAAACTCCGCCATGTTGTGGGAGCCTTCTGAATAGCCCACAAAGCAGCCGTTCACATACAGATCAATACAGCTGGCCACTCCCAGAAAGGAGATCTCATGCCTTTTTTCCGGGCTTTCCACCCGGAATAAATGCCGGTATACGCCCACAAAATTGTATTCCTCACCGGGGTCTTTGCGTCGGGGCACATTGCCCTGGTCCGTCCCCGCCCAGGTAAAGACCGGTCCCACCTTGCCCGTGGTGGGGATCCTGGGAGGCTGAAAAGGGAACTGATAGCGGGTATTCACATAGAAAGGCCTGTCATATCCCTGGAACTGCCAGCACCCCGGCACGGAAACCTGCTCCCATTCCTCCTCCTCCGTATCTAAAATGGCGGGCATCCGGGAGGGATTCGCATAGAAATGAAAGTCCCACCGGCCGTTAAGGCAGCTCACCTTGGGAGAGGCATAGCGCTTCTCCCGCAGACTGACCCGCTGCGCCTGCTCCCGGTCCGGGTAGGGGATAAAATAGCTTCTGGGGGCCAGGCGGTTCACCGCCAGCGTCTCAAAGTTGTGGTAATTGTCCTGATTGATAATATATTTCATGGCGCCGCCCTTTCTATTTTAGTTTCGCTGCTGTTTTAATTTCGCTGCTGTCATCTCATCATAAAATAGGTCTCTCCGCCCAGCAGGCGTATGAAAAAGTATGTTCCGCACCAGAGTTGATACAGCAGTACCAATCCTGCCAGCACATAGGCGGCCCGCACCAGAATCAGCCGGACGCGCCCCCAGGGACTCCCTTCGGGCGAGAGCAGCATAATATCCACATTCCGCAGAGAGAGCCACTTCACCAGGCTCATCACATACAGCCAGAAAACGGCGAACAGATATCCCCACAGGAAATTGCCGTCCCTGGAACGGCTGCCTGTCTCCACCAGGCACAGAGCTTCCGCAAAACCTGCCAGCGCCATCAGCCAGCTAAACAGATAGCACCGCCCCAGACGAAGCTGATAGATGCCGCCGGGCCAGACATCCTCCCGGGCTGCCCCCCGAAGACGCCGCTGCTGCCCGGTGACGGCCAGCAGGCTGGCTCCCAGCACCACCAGCGGAAAGGCCAGAGAACACAGCACCGCCAGCTTGGGCCTGTCAGCGTGCAGCGAAAAGGTATACCAGGGGTCATATGTCATACCATTGCCCGTATCCTCCCCAAACAATACCATATTTTGCCACAGCACCACGCCGCAGGCGGGCAGCACCGCCGATCCCAGCAGAAATACCTGCTTAAAACGTACCTTATGACATAGATCCCACAGAAGTTTCAGAGCCAGGGCCGGAGCAAATACTGTCAAAAAGCTGGGTTTTACCCCGGTGCACACCACCAGAAGCAGGGCAAAGACCAGCCACTGCCTCCCGGTGATTTTATCCCGGTAATCTTCCTCCAGCTTCTGGTAATACAGCAGAGCCAAAAGGCCCAGCAGCCGCATACAGAGATAGGTGGAATTGTGCCAGAGGTTGCCGGACTGATAACTCACGTAACGATAACTGCCTGCCCAGACCAGGTAAAAGGGCATCACCAGGTTCAGCACCAGCGCCGCAGCCATCGTGGCCCAATTCCTTTCCTGCATACCCGCCATTCGGCGCAGCACTAGTTCCGTGGCCAGCAGGGAGGCCACCGTCACCGCCGCCAGAAACAGGGCGATGCCCAGAGTCGTCTTTCCGCACAGGTAATACAGCGCCTGATAGACATACGCGGTAAAGCTGTAATACCAGCCATCCTCCACAATCATACTGATGTGATAGGGCAGATCCGACTGGAAATAGCGGTTGTCATAATCCAGTGGCTGAATGGACTGCATATAATAGAGATACAGGCAGGCCAGACCATACAGCGCCGTCAAGGTCCCTGTCAGCCACAGACCGCCGCTGATGCGCCGATTCGCCTTTTCCCTCCCTGCCTGCTTTCTTTTTTCCTTCCACTTTGTCTGATCCACCTGTCTGCTCTCCTTATATAAAAGTACATAACGCCCTCTGTCCCCGCCTGGCCAATACTTATTAACAGTATATCCGTTTCTCTTCTGAAAATCAACGAAAAAAGGGTTGACTCTCCCCTCTGCTGGAATGCTATATTTAAAAGTACAAAGCGCTTTGTGATATGCAGTAAATAAATGATGCGCGAGAGCGCACGGAAGCGAGGTATCTGTTCTTATGTACAAAATCGGCGAATTGTCAAAACTTTGCAATATTTCGGTGAAAACCCTTCGCTACTACGACAGCATGGGCCTGCTTTGCCCGGAGGAGACGGATCCTTTTACGGGCTACCGCTACTACAGCGCCGCACAGCTTTTGGACTGTTACCGCATACTGGCTCTGAAGGAACTGGGCTTTACCCTGGAGGAGATACGGGACGGGCAGGCACTTCCGGGGCAGGATCTTCTTGGACTGCTGACAGACAAAGAACAGGAGCTGCAGACATTGCTGGAGCAGACCGGGCAGCGGATTGCCACGCTCCGAAGGCTCTCTTGTGCCATAAAGGAGGACAAAATCATGTACAATGTTATCATACGAAAAAGTGAAGCATTTACCATCGCCTATGTGAGACTGCTGCTGGAACATCGCTCCCAGGGAGACCGGGCGCTGGCTGCCCTGGTTCAGGCACTGCCCGGAGAGATCCGTGGGGAAAGAATGGTCCTGATCGACTATGAGACAGAATACCGGGGCGACTGTTTTGACGTGGGATTGGGCGTGGAGATCCTGGGAACACTGCCCCGGGAACTGCAATTCTTTCCTCCCCGGATTCCGAATACATCCGGCGGCGGAGAAGAGCAGACCGAAAATGCCTGCCAGGCACTTCCCGTCTCCGTAAAAACTCTGGACTTTTCCGATGAAACTGCCTGCGTGGTATGCAGCCGGGACGAACACGAGCAGGCCATGGTGGCCCTGCACCAGCATCTTGAGGAACACCACTGTCAGGTAACAGGCCCTGCATATCGGATTATATATGGGGACGGAACCACAGAGATCAAGATTCCTGTGCACCGACTTTCCGCCGCCCCGGAAATCCCCCGCAACGACGATCTTCCGGAAGGTTTTGAAAATGACGAGCGTGTCATCGGACATTGGGAACTGGTGGACGTACTGCCCAGTCGGGAACAGTTTTTGCCGGGACATCCCAAGACGCAGCCCGGCACCATGCCTGTGAAAGAACTGTATTTCCTGCCCCAGGGGGAGTGGTACTGGTGCTTTGGCTGGACCAGGGGATATCTCCTGGCCCGTTTCGGATATCCCAGACAGCAGAGCCGCAACCCCTATACCCTCGAAGAAATTGACGGGGAAACCTATATGTTCATAGAGATGCACTTCCAATCCTATCTGCTTTACGGCGGCGCGCCGGAATGGTGGGTACTGCGGCAGACGGATCACAGACCTTATAACCGCCTGGATATCCGGCGGAAAGATCTCATTCCCCTGGCCCCTGCGGATGACCTGCGGGTATTGGGCACATGGCAGGTTTGCGACCTGGTGCGCCGCCCGGAAGATTTTGTTCCCGGCAGTCCCAATCCCGCTTTCCCCCAGGACGTGTTGTTCTGGCGCACTGCCCGGTTCCTGCCGGAAGGGGAGATGTACAATACCTTTCGCAATGTGGACGACATGAAGCCTTACACTGAGGGACCTGATAAATGGAACTGGAACACCGGCAATGTGATCTGTCTCCCCCAATCCACCGTGAGCATGTATCACTTTATCGAATACCGGGAGACGAAATATCTGCTGATTCAGTGGAAAAGCGGTGATTACATCTACGGAGGTGAGGAACACTACTGGTATGTGTTCCGAAAAGAGGATGAATAAGCAAAGATAATAGAAAGATTCAGATGAGTTGCCATTAGCGAGCAACCCATCTGTATCTTTCTATTTTTACAAGTTTAACTCATTAAGTAATTCTACAATTAATTCTATTTCACCAGCCTGAACCTTTTTCATTAGCAACAAAATCCTTTCGGGAATTTCTTTACGCCCCGATAGATAATATTTCGTTGCCAGTGAAAAAATCAATCTTGATTGCCCCTCTATACTTTTAATTTTGTCATATACATCTAAAGATATTGAGTAAACTTTACTTAGATATTCGATCCGTTCACACATAATCTTTTTATGTTCCCAAAATGTTCTAAATACTCTTAAGTCAATTTTGACCTCCCTGTTTATAGAAATATACTCAATATATTTCTGTAGTATAGTATATGTTGCAACGCCATATACATCCGTCTTTGCGTAGATATCATTTCCTCTTTTATCTATATAATCATTCAGTTCTTTACGTATTTTACCAGTATCAACTGTTACATATCTATTTCGTACTGGTCTGAAAGTACAAAATGATGCATTGTCGTTTTTTTGTAAATAACTATATATTGCATCTCTAATTTCGTGACAACATATACGTATTTTCTTTAGGTTATCATTTGTATATGCCATTAAGTAAAAATTATTTTCGTCATAGCCATAAATATATGTATCATGGATGAAATGTATTTTCTTATAGAACTCACTATATGACAAATAGAATTCGTCTACGCCAAATAATAGAAGATAATTGTTTTGATCAATCAATTTTTTTAAAAATTCTATAAAGAAAGTATGCTTAATATTTTTTACATAGTACATATCCATATTTGCATAACCATCAATCCGATAATTTTCCCAGGATATGTTTGTAAACCTCAGCCCAATGTTGGTGTAGTCATTTTCATTGTCTACAGTTAAGTTTATATAGTTGTTGTAGTATAGATTTTCTGTTTTATTATCACATAGAAGTACTGCTAAGACAAACGAAGTTCCTTGATATGTCCCAATAGGCGGATCTATTATGTTTAGCACCTTTTTCTTACTACAGCTATTTTTTGAAATATTATTTAACATTATATTCTCATCCATATTACATTTGAAATATTGCGATTTATTCAATACCATTTTTAAGTGTATCCTTGAAATATTCCGCTTGTTTTTCAAAAAAGCTATAATAGAGGCCTTTTTGTTCCATTAGTTCATCAAATGTTCCATACTCCACTATTTCACCTTTGTCAAAAACAGCAATACTATCACAAAATCTAGTACTGTATATCCTGTGTGAAACCAAGACTGTCGTTTTTCCCTCTGACATTTCAGCAAACTTCTGAAAGATTTCATGTTCAGCAACAGGATCTAACGCTGAAGTAGGCTCATCCAATATGAGTAATGGGGCATCCTTATACAGTGCACGAACAACAGCAACTTTTTGGCTTTCTCCCCCCGATAAATCCACCCCTGAAGCAAACAGCGTTTTCGTAACAGGCGTATCCAATCCACGATACATTTTTTTAAGTCTTTCACTTAGACCATTTTCGTTTAAAAGTTCTGTGATCCTTTTTCTTTCTTCCGATCCTGCAGCCTCTGTAATCGCTATATTTTCCACAAGTGAAAAAGCCAAAAGTGAGAAATCCTGATTCACTGACGAAATAATTTTCTGATACTCTTTATATTCAATATTTCGAATATCTATTCCATTTAAAAAAATAGCGCCTTCTGTAGGATCATACATACGCATTAACAAAAGAGCAAATGATGTTTTACCCGCACCGTTGTATCCTACGATTCCAAGCCGTTCCGTATCTTTGATTGTCAGATTTATATTTTTCAATACATATGAAGTACTATTGGGATACCGAAACCAGACATTGCGAAACTCTATTTCAATATGGCTAACATCAATATTGTCTAATGTAACAGATTCGGATGTCCTATCAAACTTAGTTCTTAATTTAAGAAAAGATTTAAATTGTCTGATATAAAAGAAATTATCATTAAAGCTTATAATGTTCGTGGTAACAAAAGAAGAGGCAGACATAAAATTAATTAGCGAAGCAATTCCCATTGTAAATTCACCTATGGTTATCTCGCCATGGAATGCTTTTTGCCCAATCAGTAGGTATGCCAGTATCTGAAAGGCAACGCTTAATGTATATGTCGCCATTTCAATAAAGCCACCTTCTTTTATTCTTCGTTTATCAATAGCCAACATGGAACTCTGAAAAGATTCCAGCTTCTTTAAAATATAGCTGCTCATTCCGAAAGTGACAATATCTTTTTTATTCGATATATTTTTTGCCAGCTGTGAAGAATATGATACTTTTCTATTATCCTCAATTGTATCCTGCGTATATTTTCTGTCATGTCTTAGCCGTATATAATGCAATACAGCTTGCAATGTAATAACAATTAATGCAATCCCTAATAGCCATCCGTTTAATATGGTCATCACACATATTATACCGATTAGGGTTATAATATGCGAAATGGTATTAAAGAAAATGGTAAGGCTGGTAAAAAAGTTCTTTCCTCGCACAGCTTGATTAACCATTAATATACGTTCTTGAACAGACGAATCATTAAATTTTTCATAGTCCATTCTCATGCATTTACTGTTTACATCATTATCCAGCTTATTAATCATTTTGGTAAACAGGTAATCCCTTGATTTGCCCAAAAATGTAATGATAGCAGTTAAAGTATAATCCATTCCATACATTATGGCTGCATAAGTAACTACTTGCATGAAATTTTTGCCTTCTGTAATGCAATCTACAATTCGTCCGGCCAGTATGATGTTGGGGAAAGGACGTATGGCACTGACAAAAACATCGGCAAGCAAAAGGAAGATTAACCTTTTATCAAACTGCCATATTTCTTTAAAGGACAATGACAGATTATCAAACTGCCTGCTTTTCATTCTTCCCATATGTATTGGCCCTTTCACTCATTCCATATTTAATGCTACATACATGTCATGGAATAATGCATCCATACTCGCCGGTGAAGCATAACATTTATATGCTCCGCAATCTATGTACTCGTCAAATACTTCCTCTTCATTGTCCAGCATATTAAAAATAACAAATATTATTGACTGAGAGCTCAGTTTCCTTATTTCTTTTACCAGACGCAAACCATTCTTTAGGTTTCCATCCTCTGCAACGGATAATACTAATACGATTTCGGGGTGAAATTCGGCTACTTTTTTTAAAGAATCCTTCTCACCTACCCCGTACAATAAATCATACATATCAGGAGCATACCTTTCCACCGTTTTAGACCAACCGACTAAATTCTTAGGCTTCTTTTTGCCTATTGACATAAGTTTTATTTTTTCTCTCATTTTATTTCTCTCCTATTCTGCCATACGTTCTATATATTAAACCTTAAAAATAGTCAACGATCATTTGGCATAATGAACTCATATGCTGCTGCTCACCTAACATATATACAGGAATCAGAAACTCTTTTTGCAATATATCTGCCTTTTCCTGAAATTCATTATCTGTAATTCCACGCTTACATTCATTATATGCTCCATTTTCCATGTTAAAGTATGCTATCGGATATATCACAATTGCGATTATGGTAGCATCCGTTAATCCCATTAGCGCATACATGGAGTTTCTAATATAAGGTATTTCGTCGTGGTAGTTGACGCACATAATGATTGCATCTGGTTTGGTTCCCAATGTAAATGGAAATTGCATTACAGGAAACTCAAGCAAATTATTGCAATAATAAGGAACGATCTGCGCCTGGGTAGAAGTTAAAATAATCTCTTTACCCATTTGACAAAGTTTATGAATTTCATTGTTTAGGTAAAGTACAATTTCATGATCGTTCAGTTCCACTGTAGAATTATACCCCATCGGAAAGACTGCATCGAAGTTGAACAATAACGAATGGGGTTCTGTTCCAATAGTCCCCACATCATAACCACATAATTCCAACTCTCTTTTTAATGTCAATTGTAGCGAAAACTTGCCTTGTTGAGATGATGTACCAAATATACCTACAACAGGTTTGTCAATCTTGTATAACTTTCCAAAGGAATTCTGTGGTACATTATACCTCCTTACCCTTGGATAAAAATATGCGATTGGGGAATCCCTAAGTAAGTCTTCATAAGGTTCCAAAGGATCAAATGAATAAACATTAACTTTTGTTGAAATCGCTCTTTTAATTAATTCTCTTCTGTAATCCCGCCCTACAATTTTATTTAATTCATCAAGATGTCCCAAGATAATCGTGTTAATTTCTGACCAGTTGATTTTTTCTATATCCATAATGCATTCTTCAGATTTTATTTCTTTACAATATGTTGCCAGCTTTCTTCCTACTTTACCAGAAGAACGAATATCATAATAACCTTTGATTTGAAAAGGCAACATATCAGAAAATCTCACAAATGCATGTGCTTCTTTTGCAAAAGGGAAAACCACCGCTCTTGATATCTCAAAAAGTTGGTTGGAATTATCATTTTCGGATACGCTTGATGAATAGATCTGCCTTGCGTTTGATTTTAGATAGGCCAGCGCACTCTGAAGATCAAAATGACTCGCAAGTGCATTAGCCAATATTGATGTTATATGGGCACAGGCAATACTAGTTCCATCAACCAAAACTATCTTTCCTTTTGGCATTGTTACACGTTGTAAACTTCCCTTGGCAAGAACGTTGACAGGGCTATTTTCTACAAAATCAAATTCGCTGGCAAGTTTGAAATCCATTTTACTATCTACGCCAATTACACAGTCAAATGCCGCCGGGTAAGAATAGCAGCCCTCATTGTCAAAAGCCGAAACAATAACGCTTCCCTTTGCCGTTATTTCTTGACATATATGATGAAATTTCTGTATATTAGCACTTACTTTTACACCCAAACTTACGTTAATAACCTTGCAGCGCACATTCTGCAAAATATATTCTAATGCAGCAACCAGAAATGAATCATCAAAATCATCTGAATGATTCGATAATTTGACAATGTAGATTTTATTTGCCTCTACATGTTTATTTATTAATGAATAAATAATTGTTCCATGCCCAATTTCATCTTCAAAATCGCTACTGAACCTAAATCTTTCACCACTCTTTTCTATACAAATTCCAGAAATAACACTATTGTTTTGCTTTAACCCACTGTCAATGATCACAACATCGCAATCAATCATTTTTTCCCCCTGTTTTAAAAAAAGCGCTACCATAGTATTTTAAAATTTACAGTATCATCTCCTGAGAGATCGTTTTAGCTACAACTGTATGTACAAGCTCCTGCCATACCATTTCCAAATTGAATAGGAACAGTATATGATATAAGCTCCTGGGAAAAATAGCGTACCGCATTTGATGAAGACTTCATTTTCTTTTTTAATTCTTTTTTCATAGTTGCTTCCTCCTACTAAAAACAAAATAGTCTAAATTACATCTTATTATTTCATCCACAACCACTATGGTAACGCACTAAGTTATATGATGTTGTATTTTTATATCTTTGGATCGTCTGCATTGCCTTGAAGAGATTCCATATAGAAATCTAATTTTTCTGCAAACCCTTTTGCTGAATTCAATAGATCGTTATTAAGAAAATCATCAGTTAACTCTACGCCTATTTCTTCTTCTATTGCAATAATAAACTGCATAAACATCAATGAATCACCTAAATAATCGTTAATCGCAAAATCGTCCGGATTATCTTCCAAAAAAACAATGCCGAATTTATCAATTAGTACACTTATTATCATTTGATATGTAGGGGTCATTGTTTAATCCTCCTAAAACTTAAGTTAAATAGTTTACAAATAAAATACTTAATATCCAAATTCAGCAGTTATAATATTCTACAGGGTAATCACAATGCACGGGTACTTATCTGCCGCATACAAAATAGTATCAATTATTTGTTTTTCTTGCTTTTCATTTTTTAATGGACAAGATATCTCTTCTGGATTTGCCCTAAGATAACTGGTTGGACAGCCTGAATCAAATATAACACAGCACGGCATGTAGTAACAATCTATGCAAGATTTGGGAACTTTCTGAATAAGCCGCTTTGTTAGATACCATCTTCTATGAATTGCTTCATCAATCGACAAATTACCTTTTAAGTCAATGTTCCCTATTTTATTAACATCAAAATCATAATGAGAATTACACTTATGTACTTTTAAATCGGGAGTAATAACATAGGAATTCTTAGTAGCCGCATAGCAACTTGGTTGTCGAACTATTGCATTTAGAAATACGTTTTCAGGGCATAGTTTATTCTTATACACGTTATTATTGAACAAACGCTTAAAAAATTCGCTATTATCATTACACAAATTACTATTAGAATAGTCAGAACCAGAAAATTTGACTACAGGAACAAACATAAATTCAAATCTCGGATCATCGGCAAATAAGGATGCCAAATGATAAACAAAATCATCAAGTATTTTCAAAAAGTTGTTTGACATATTGATGCGGATTCTTATACGTGCAAATTTGTATTGCTTACTGTCCCGTATTCTGAGTAAGTTATTTATAATCACATCATAAGATCCTTTACCCTCTAAAGTGAATCTTTGTTTATCGTGTTGTTCTTTGAACCCATCTATCGTAATCATATACTGATAGACTTTGAGTTTATATAGCATATCAAACATATCAGGATTCAAAAGGTATCCGTTCGTCGTCATTTCCGCATAATACGGTATGTGGCGTATATCACAAATCTTTATAAATTGATTTGATAAACGCTTTATAATATCGGGGGCAACCAAGGGCTCTCCGCCGAACCAGGCTACGCGCAATGCTTTATGATTTGGAATTTCTTTTTGAACAAACTTAAGCAATGCATTCTGCGCCTCTACCGTCATATCTTCCCGGCTAAAATGTTGCGGAGTTTCAAAGCAGTATGGGCATCTAAAGTTGCACTTTCCTGTAGGAAAAATAGTCAAAGTTAACTTGTTGTTATACACTTCATCAAAAATTTTAGCATCATATAAAATATTCTCGTCTACATCAGCATCAACTAAGATACCCGCCTTGCGCAAAGTATCAACCACTTCGGTGTGCATATCACAAGTTTCCGCAGAAATCTCATTATCAGTCAAAAATAATAATCTAAATTTTCCTGCATCCTTTTTCATTACTTTTGTTAAACTCTTTAGTCCATACAAAAAATTGTACACAATTAAATTATTTTCACTATCGCAAGCAATAAAATTGTATTTTGACATTTTCATACTCTTACGCATTTCTTACTCCCGCCATTTTCTTCTTATGTCTATTTATTCGTTGTATCTGTGCTATGCAAAAAACACACTTAATCTATATTTTGAGAATTTACCATATTTTTAATACAGCCTTATGTAGATAGGTTCCTATATAATGGCATGTGAAATAGTAACACTCTGTATTTTTGTTTCTTTATTATATTATCCTATTTTTTATCTTTAGTCAATATATTTTAGCATATTGAAATTTTATATATCCAAATATTCATCCTATCTCCAGATGCTAAAAGCACAAGTAGCTGTTAGACAAACTCTTGTTTCTCGGACGATGCCACATACCTGATGATATCCCAACATATGCCTACCACAAATTGGGAGTTCGATCAAAAGAACGCATTTGGAATATTCTGCACTTTATATGAAGAATGTGAATATGAGATAGACTAATTTTTCCCTGTGAGTAAAATAAAGACAGAACGCAGGCTTGATTTGATTGTTTAATCAGCCATTACGATCTTGGAGACAAATATGTGGGAACTATAGATCATATAGTAAACTATTTGATATGCAGCAGAGTTGGCAGAACTATCCAAAATATCTTGTCCAGAGGGGGCAGGCATGCTGCCCCCGCTTTCATCTTACAGATCAACTCTCCCAGTTCAAGGCCCCATACACTGTCTCCAGCAAAATCTGGGGCATAAAGGGCTTGGTGATATAATCCTCAACCCCCAACTTCCTGGCTTTCTCCATGGCCGCCAACTCCTTTGTGGCGGTTATGAACACCACAGGAACGGCACTGCATTCCCTGATGCGCCTGAAAGTCTCATATCCGTCCATGCCGGACATCTCCAGGTCCAACAGCACCAGATCCGCGGAACAGCTTTTCAGCAGTTCCAGGGCTTCTCCGCCGCTGCCTGCCGTGACCAGATTGTACAACGGCTGCATCTCAAATATGGTCCTGACCAATTCCAGGCTGAAGGGATCGTCATCCACCGCAAGGATGGTTTTCTTTGAGTCGGCAGACTGCCGCATACGATATTCTCCGTCCTCATCTATCATACGGATCATAACCTCCACGATCCGGGGATCAAACTGGGTTCCCTTGCCCGCCAGCAATTCGCTGCGAATCACATCCTGGGGAAGCGCGTCCCGGTAACTCCGGTTGGAAGCCATGGCGTCATACGCATCCGCCACGCCGATGATTCTGGCATGTTCCGGTGTATTTTCCCCCACCAGCCCGCTGGGATAACCCTTGCCGTCGTAACGCTCATGATGAAATTTTGCCCCGGTGGCAATCATCTGGTCTGCGGAAAAAGATTTTAAAATATGAAATCCCGAAACCGGATGCAGCTTTATAAAGGCATACTCTTCATCGGTGAGTTTGCCGGGCTTGTTGATAATTCCGTCCGGTATACGGATCTTGCCCACATCGTGGAGCAGAGCCGCCCTATAGATCTTTTCCTGTTCCCTGTCGCTCTTTCCCATCCTCCGGGCAATCTCGCGGCTGTAGTTGGCAACCCGCACGGAATGGCCCCTGGTATATTTGTCCTTGGCGTCTATGGTTTTGGCCAGAATCTGCATAATATTATCGTTAAGCTGCTCCAGTTCCCTGCGGCTATCCTGCAGTTTAATCATGTAGCGATTGGTCCTGTTCATTTCCACAAAACAGAACAGCACGACAACGCCGAACACCACCAGGCCCATACAAACACTCTGTACCATGATCCAGATCAAATCGGCGTACAGCCCCTTGTTGTCCACCACCATAACCACATACCAGCCATTCAATATGGTATCCGAGAACACGGTAATTTTCTCCCCGCCCATCTCCATATCAAAACTCGTGCCGCCGGATGCAGCCACCCTGTCGATCAACTCCCTCTTCTCCCCATCCTCACCGTACTCCTTTCCCTTCTCGGCGGAATCGGAATGGGCCACCACAAAACCCTCTTTGTCTGTAATAAAGCCATATCCATGCCCATTGAGATTGATACTCTCCATGAGTTTCTGAAGCGTTTCCAAAGACATGTCCAGAGAAATAACGCTTTCATTGTCATACAACATCCGGCTTATGGAAATCATGACGGTGCCTGTCTGAGCGTCCAGATAAGGGGAAATCAGGGCGGGCTCCCCATCCGCTTTGACTGCCTCCGTGTACCAGACCCTGTCTGTGGGCACATACTCATCCGTCGGCGTCCAGCCGATCCCGTCCAGGTATTCGCCCTTGATCCAGCCGTACACCCCGGTAAAATCCTTGTCCACGGAATGCATGTAATAATCCGACTCATATTCCAGGAAATCCAGTATCACATCCGAATCCGCTTCCTGCCGCAGCAGGTACTCAATCTCCATGGAAGTGATCTGAACAATATCCAGCGCCCTGCTGAGATAGCGCTCCGCCTGCTCTCTCTCCTGTCCCATGGTGCTCACCCCCAGAGCCAAAGCGTCTTTCCTTGCGTTTCGGTAAAACGTGACCATCATGTAAGTCGACAAAAACGCAAGCGCCGCCATTGTCACTGCTATGGTGATATAAAAATGTTTCCTGCCTGCTCTCATCTCTCCCATCCCCTGCTTCCATGTTTTATCGTATGAATTCCACATCAGCTGTCTCCATTATACAAGGTTTATACCGCTCTTTTCAATAGCAAAAAACAACCGGCGGATTCCTGAAGGGAAACCAACCGGTTGTAATGAAAGCTAATTGGCTACGAACCTGATACGATCCGCAAAATCGCCTTATCGCCGTATAAGTTTAAAGGAGTTCATCAGGTTTCTAAGCAGCCCGGCCTGAGAAGAAAGTTCCTCGCTGGCGGCGGCACACTGCTCGCTGGTAGCGGAGTTGGTCTGCACCACAATGGAGATCTGCTCCACTCCCTCGGTGACTTGAGCCATCGCCACATGCTGTCTCTCCACGGCTTCCACCACAAAAGACATCTTGGTGGTCACATTGCCCGCCAACTGGCCGGTCAGATCCAGAGATTCCGTTACTTTATCCACCACCCGGCCGCCTTCCGTGATAGCGGCGATGGAATCCACAATCAGTTTCTTGGTGGCCTTGGCTGCCTCGTCAGACTTGGAAGCCAGGCTTCTCACCTCTCCGGCTACCACGGCAAAGCCCTTGCCGGCCTCTCCTGCTCTGGCTGCTTCCACAGCTGCGTTCAGAGCCAGGATATTGATCTGGAACGCAATACTCTCAATGGTGGCGATAATGGTGCTGATCTCCTTGGAAGAACCGGAGATATTTTTCATCGCCTCGTTCAACTCCTTGACATAATCCACGCTGATCCCCAGCTGCGCACCCGCCTGGTCCACAAAATTTCCCACTTCTGCCACAGCTTCGGAAGTCTGTCTGGCACTCTCGGATATATCAGCGATGGTGGCAGAAATCTCCTGTACGGCGCTGGCCTGTTCTGTAGCGCCCTGAGCCAGTGCCTGCGCACTGCTGGCCACCTGGCTGGAGCCGGTGGATACCTGCCCTGCGCTGGTGACAATCTGTCCCATGGTACTGTTCAGCGCCTTCAATATGCTGTCCAGAGACTTCTTGATGGACTGGAAATCTCCCATATAATCCTGAACCGTCCCCTGGGTCAGGTCACTGTCCGCAATGGAGCCCAGCACACTGCTGATCTCGCCTATGTATCCCTTCAGGCGCCGGATGGTGCCTTCAAATATCCGGCCCAGTTCACCGATCTCATCGTTGGAATGAGTACTGGCCTTAACCTCTCTGCCGCTGGCCAGGCCCAGATCACCTTCCTCCAGACGCTCGGCTACATCGGTGATCTTGCCCAGGGGCACCACCACCCTGATTCTCAGATAGATGGCCAAAAGCAGGATGCTTACCGTGATGATGACGGTATTCACAATAATGGCGTACTGCACCACATGGGCACTCTCCTGCTCGGCGTCAACCCTGGATATCCCCGAAAAGATCAAACCGTTGATCTGCCCGTCACTCCCCCTTGTAGGCACATAGGAGCAAAGATAATGCATCCCGTTGAGACTGGCCTCACCCACATAGGATTGCCCCTGCTCCAGGATCCGTTCCACCAGTTCCGGAGCCAGCTTGGTTCCCACCACACGCTGCCCGTTCTGTTCCACGGTGCTGTAAACCCGGGTGTCCCCTTCAAAGATTGTAAACTCGCAGCCCATATGGGCTTTCAGGTCATCCAGCAGGGCGTTCATATCCTGCTCCGTGTCCCCGGACATCTGTTCCAGTTCCCGGGCCAGCATGTTGGTGCCATTGGTGCAGCGCACGGTCTGCATCCTGGTAATCAGAGCATTAAACATATTTACACAGATCACCACTGCCACCGTGACCGAGACAGCCTCCAGGATCGCCACAATAAAGCCTACCTTCAGGCCGATACTCCAGTACCTCTTTTTCTTTACGCCGTTTTGCGTTTGGACTTTTCCCATCTTAATATTCTCCCGTTTGTTAAAATGATGTCCGTGACACGGAATGTATCACATGGCTCATTATAACATATACCGGGGGTTTTGGGAATCCCAATTTTCGGTTTTCATGCCTGTTTTGCCCCTCTTCCCGGCCTCCGCCGGCAACGCCGAGGCAAGGACGATACAGGCGGCCCCGGCGGGCTGCCGATCAGGCAGGTTGCCGGGCCATACTTCCCCGAGTGCTGTCCGAAGCATGCTATCTCTCCGTCACCACCTGGAAAATATAGAACTTTAAATAATAACTCTGATCCGCCGCCCACAGAATGGGATGATCCGGGCCCTGGGTGCGGAATTCCACCTGGCGCAGACGCCGATGAGCGCCTGCGGCGGCCTCCCGTATGGTTCTGGCAAAAAGTTCCGGCTCCATAAAATGGGAGCAGGAACAGGTGGCCAGATATCCTCCGTCCCGCACCAGCCTAAGCCCCCGCAGATTGATCTCCCGGTAACCCTTCACTGCGTTCTTCACGGAATTGCGGGATTTGGTGAAGGCCGGAGGATCCAGAATCACCACATCGTACCTCTCCCCCTGAGCCTCCAGCAGGGGCAGCAGTTCAAACACATCCGCGCAGCGGAACTTCACCCGGTCCTGCAGGCCGTTCAACGCCGCGTTTTCCTCCGCCTGTTCCACCGCCAGCCGGGAGGCGTCCACCCCCAGCACGCTGGCCGCCCCGGCGATCCCGGCGTTCAGGGCAAAAGAGCCCGTGTGGGTAAAGCAGTCCAATACCCGCTTCCCCCTGCAGAGACGATGGATGGCGGCACGGTTATTTTTCTGGTCCAGAAAAAAACCGGTCTTCTGGCCATCCTCCACATCCACCATATAGCGGACGCCGTTCTCCCGGATCTCCACCTTGGTATCAAAAGGCGCCCCGATAAATCCCTTGCTTCGCTCCATGCCCTCCTGCAGGCGCACTTTGGCGTCGCTGCGCTCATAGACACCGCGTACCGCAATTCCGTCCTGCGCCAGGATTTCTTTCAGAGCCTCCACGATAACCTTTTTCCAACGGTCAATCCCCAAGGCCAGGGACTCCACCACCAGCACATCGGAGAACTTGTCCACCACAATGCCCGGCAGGAAATCCGCCTCTCCAAAGATCACCCGACAACTGGAGGTGTCGATGGTTTCCCTGCGGTACTCCCAGGCGTCCCGGACCCGCTGCCGGATAAACGCCTCGTCGATAACCGTATCCTTTTTGCGGGACAGCATGCGCACGGTAATCCTGGATTGGGTGTTGATAAAACCCTTTCCCATGCAGTAGCCGTCAAAATCCCGCACTTCCACCACATCTCCGTTCTCAAAACCGCCTGCAACAGAGTCGATCTCATTGTCATAGATCCACATGCCGCCTGCCTTGATGGTGCGGCCCTCGCCTTTTTTCAGAGTGACTGTGGTATGATACATAAATATACTTCCTTTTCTGCTGTATTTGTATCAAGTGTATCTGCTTTTTTACAGGATGTCAAGGAAGGGACCGGCATCCTTCCATGGGTCTTTTGAGAACGTATGTTTGTGCTGACTGGACGTCGGAAGACATCTGAATGGTAACCTTTGGGAGACAGGGGCAGAACAGGAATGAGCGGTAAAGAGGTATAAGGCGTACAAAAACGGGTTATACTCCATAGAAAAGCAAAGGAGTGTAAGAAAATGGAAGAAAACAAAAATCTTGATTTTGAAAAGCTGGAGCCTCATGACAGGCTGAAATATGAGATCGCAGAAGAACTTGGACTTCTGGAGAAGGTACGAAAGGGCGGCTGGAAGGCGCTCTCTTCCCGGGAGACCGGACGGATCGGAGGGATGATCAGCAGGCGCAGAAAAGCCATGGAAAAGGGAGAAAAGACGGAAAAGAACCTTTAAAACTGTGCTGCCTGCTCCGAATGACCTGCGGTTTTCGGCAGGCAGCAGGCAGTTTTCACCGGAAACGCTTCAGATCAGCAGCGGTTCCTGATAATCGCTGCCGAGCATCTGTTTTTTCTTCTTCTGAAAATCCCAGAAATAATCCTCCTCCACATCAGACCAGGTATGGGTGGTTCTGTCATAGACCTGGATATAGTCGTCTATGTAGGGATGCCGCCGTACGGTGTTGGTCAGGTATTCCTGGCCGGTCAGTGGATTGATCTCTCCAAAATGTTTCTTTTTTCGAAAGACTTCAGGGATATCAAGAACCATTCCTGGAACTTCCCCGCTGCTGTCAGAGGGACTGTTTTTTTCTGTTTCCTGCGGCATAAGGGCAGCCTGAACGGCCGGCTTTGAAGGAGTAAGAAGCTCCGGCGTCAGGTCCGCAGGCATGGACAGCACCGGTTCCAGAAATGCTGCAGATGCCGCAGCAGGGGTCAGCTGG
>ERZ808054.326-NODE-326-length-51023-cov-5.710439_pt1 | contig 51023 bp, 40 predicted proteins | sample MGYA00380201_ERZ808054 | MGnify/ENA primary metagenome ERZ808054 (study PRJEB31490, sample SAMN06133419) | mouse gut metagenome | isolation source: Z5_2 | host: mice | place: China: Chengdu | collected 2015-05 ...
TGATTCAGCAGATCACGAATCTCCATCAGTCCCTGTTTCCGTCCATAGGTGATCTGGCTGTCCCGCAAGACGGTTGACTTTGCTTCCGGCATGGACTCTATTCGCTGGTTTTCAGCTATAACCCGGCGAATAGCCGTCTCGTCCAGGTATCCGCTCCACTCCCTCCTCGCCGCCTGAAGCCGGGCCACTGCGGCAGGGCCGCTCTGCGTGTCTCCGTTTTCGTCTATCCAGGAAATACCCATGGCAAAATAGCAAGTCACGCCTATAACCGCCAGCAACAGTAAAAGGGCCACCTTACTGCTGGTTCTGACCAATATTTTTTTCAGTTCAAATATAAGCATCTCTCTCATTCCTTTCAATAATAAGTGTTCCCGCCGGAAAACTCTATTCCTGCGGCTGCTCTCCAAAATAATACAGAAACAGGTCCTCCAATGTTGCCGTCTCCAGAACCGCGTTCTCCCCGGGCTTTTCCCCGGAAATAACCCGCAGCTGCGCCCCGCCGGGAATGGTCTTGACATTGGAGACTTTATAGGCTTTCATATAAGCCTCCACCCCCTCTCTTGGCAGAGTGACGCTCCACACCTGTTCCGGCATGGAATCCAGCAGCGCCTGTACGGAACCGGATGTTCGGATCTCCCCATCCTTCATCAGCAGGATTTCATTGGCGATATACTCTATATCGGACACAATGTGGGTGGATAGCAGCACCAGCCTTTTCTCCGCCAATTCACTGATCAGATTGCGGAACCGTATCCGTTCGCTGGGATCCAGACCGGCAGTAGGCTCATCCAAAATCAGGATCCGGGGATCTCCCAGCATGGCCTGGGCAATTCCCGCCCGGCGCTTCATGCCGCCGGAGAGTTTTTTCATCTTCCTGTCTCTGGCCGCCCCCAGTCCCACCTGTCCGAGAAGCTGCTGCGCCCGCTGTCTGGCCGCCGTGGGCCGCAGTCCTTTGATGGACGCAATGTACATCAGATATTCATACACGGTAAACTCGGGATAATAACCAAAATCCTGGGGGAGATATCCCAAAATTCTTCTGTACTCCCCGTCCATCTCAAATATATCTTCTCCGTCCCAGGTAATTGCGCCGCCATCGGGCTTTTGCAATGTACAGAGCATGCGCATCAGTGTGGTCTTTCCGGCCCCGTTCACTCCCAGCAGTCCATACACCCCCTGGGTCATGGAATAGGACACGCCGTTTACGGCATATATATCCTGAAATTTTTTTGTCAGATCTTGTAGCAGTAGTTCCATATTCTTCTCACCTTTCCTCTCAAAGTGTGCCGTTGTCCCTGCCCATCCATTGTCCGCTCAGAAACAGGTTCCCGCAGATTTTTTGTCCCCGCCACACACTATAGCCCAAATATACAAAAGCAGCCGCCAGCAGAGTTATCCATGCGGGAAAAGACACTGTCTGATACACTTTTTCTTCCAGCAGGATCAACAGCCATACCAGACTCCAGACAATGCACAGAAACAGAGCAAACGCCTCCGAGTCTATTCTTCGGCTGTACAAAGTCCTGAAACAGATACAGCAAGTCACGAGATAAGGGAATATAAATTGAACCAGCATCTCTTCCAGTCCCACCATTCCCCCAAGTACAGCCGCAAAGGAAAATCCGCTCAGCAGCGCGAAGTCCACCATTGCAAACAGGAGTATTCGGGCCGCATATACCCGGCGCAGAGAATAGTAGGCCGCGCCCTCCACTTCAAGGGCGTTGGAACTGCGGTTCTTCCACATCTCCGGCAGCACCAGGACGCCGAACAGAGAGGCTGCCACTCCCATATATCTCTGGACGAAATAGCCACTCTTTGACCATTCCAGCAAAAACCACAGAGCCCCCAGCACACAGGCCTGCAGCAGCCACCAGTGTTTGCGGATGTATTTGGCCTGCCACAGCAGGAATTCCGCTTCGGAGAGAATATCCCCCGCCTCCCCCTCCCCAAAAGCCTGTTTGGATTCCCGGATGGTCCTTTGCAAATCCTCTCCGCTCATGCGAACGGGCAGATCTGCCGACATTCTTTTTCCGATCTCCCTGTCTGATCTTCTCATCTGCTCACTCCTATCTTCCGCGCCGGTCAGGCCGACGCCTGTTAAGCGCCCATAACCGCCGATGCAAATAAAGTATCCGGCACTCCGCTGTCAGGGGGAAATGTCATAAAACGCCCGCAGCAGTTCTCTGGCTCTGCCCACTCGGTATTTGACCAGGGGCAGGCCTATGCCCAATACGGCGGCGATGTCTTTCTGTTTTCTCTCCTGCACAAAATACAGAATCGCCACCTCTCGAATCTCCTCCGGCAGACTCTCCAGTGCCATCCAAACCTCCGTCCGGGCTTCCGGGCTTTCCATGCTCCCGTTCGGAACCTCCGGCAGCTTCTCCACGGGCATCTCCCGGTTCTGCCGATGATAGTCCCGGCAGACATTGCCCGCTATGACATACAGATAGTTGGCTGCCTTCCCATAGTGTCGGTACTGTTTCAGGTTACGGAAAAAGCGGGTAAAAGTCTCCTGCGTCATATCCTGGGCATAACCGTAATCGCCGATATGCAAATGGCAGTATTTCAGTATGGCCGGGTAGTATTTTGTCACAAAGGCATTCAGCGCATCCTCGTCTCCCCTGCGCATCCTCTGTATCAGCAGACCGTCCAAGTCAAGATCCACGTTTTTCCTCCCCTCTGTATATTCCTGTATCTCAAAACTGTCCCCTGCCCCTTAAAATGGCTGGGGTTAAAAAGCGCTTTCTAAATAGTATAACTTTTTTCGCCGGAAAAAAGATAGGCTGCATTGTCAAAAATTTCTGTATGGCCACAGATTTCAGGTGATTTCCCTGACCAGAATAAAGGGAGTGAACTGCCGGCTCTGGCCTGCCGGATTATCCGCCACCAGGTTCAGAAGTTCCGAACCTGTCCAGTCACAAAGCAGCCCGCTTTTTCCCAAGATTTCGATTCCCAGATCGTTGGCATCCACAATCACCATCGCCACCCCCGTTTTTTGGCTGACCTCGTCACAGACTCTGACAGGCTCACTGGGAATGCGGATCCCTATATGTTCATACGCCGGGATGTCCTTTCCGTAGAATCCGTCCAGCCCCCGGACTTCACTGCCCAGCATTCTGTAAAAAGTGCCGCGGACTCCTCTAAACCCGTCAAAACCTGCGCATACCGCTGCCAGAAGAACTTTTCCCAGGCCGCAATAATTGATGGCAAACTGCATTTTCGTGGGCAGACCCATCCCGGGGCCCGCCGGCGTCCGGCGGACGAAACGGGACAGGACTCTGGCCCAAATGCCGGGGCTGACCTCCTCCTCCGTGACGATCCTCCCCTGACACAGGGCGATAATTTTCTCACTGGAGAAAAGAATATCCCCCGGTTGGTAAATGGGTTTCACATATTTCTCGATCAAGTCGATATAGCTTTCCCCGATCTGCACAAAATGCGTTGTGATGGCATGGCGGGCATAACTTCTGCCGCCGATTGAGACCACCACCTTTTTCCCCTCATTGGCATAAAAATCCGTAACTTTCATAGATGATTCCCCTCTGCGCTTGGTCAGTTTCTTTTCTCAACCAACTATAACAAGCCAGCCTCTAAACCATCTTTAAAACATAAAGTAATGCTCTTGTACGGTCGAGAATCAAATGACTGAAAACAAGAGATAGACCGCCAGCACTACCTTATGTACGCTTTATAAGTTATCTATCATAGTAAATAATTTTAAAATGTATTCAGCAATATAAAAAGCAGAAATGGCAGAGCTATCAACCGCAGCATTAAGATAATGCATAATTAGTTTTTTTGTTGCAGCTGCAATTATTATAGTTATTTGGGCAAAGAGTTTTATAATTAGACAGAAAAATTGATTTTTATTGGCAGGTAGTCGCCAATTTTTCTGAATATGTTAAAATGCGTTGCTTGTGGCAACGGGCAGTTTTGCCTACAATAGCAGTAACAATCGAAAGGAGGCTATCTCTAATGCTCAACGAAAATATTAAAGTAATCAGAAAATCAAAGGGACTTTCACAACAGGAACTTGCTGTCAAACTGAATATCGTGCGACAGACAGTTTCTAAATGGGAGCAAGGACTGTCAGTTCCTGATTCCGATATGTTAATCTCCTTATCGGAAGTGCTTGAAACACCTGTAAGCACGCTGTTGGGAGAAACTGTTATTAAAACGGAGGCTGATACTTTAAAAGCTATTTCCGAAAAATTGGAGGTGATAAATTTGCAGCTGGCACAAAGGAAAACCACAAGAAGAAAAATTATTCATTGGTCACTTATTTCGTTATGTACAATCATAGTTATTATTTTTGCAATCTTATTGGAATCAGAAAGTCCTTACTTGAGGTGGGATTACAGGGACCCGGAAACCGCTGTCCTTGGAGTGGCAATTCACTCATTTGAATGGCTGTTTGTCAGAGCGGCGCCGATTATCCTTATTGGTGCAATCATTGGAATTTTCTTAACACGGAAGCAAAAATAAGCAGGAGTTATCCAGCCGTTTGACCAAGGATTGACTTCTGCTGTCGTTGGAAAACGAACAGGCTGGCCTCCTATTGTGTTGGAATTTCTTGATTTGAAGAATGATCGGGCACTGCGGGAGTCGGATTTGGAACAGGTGTTGATTGACAAATTGCAGGAATTCTTATTGGAATTAGGACGCGGCTTTTGCTTTGCAGCCAGACAGAAGCTGAAAAGCAATAGGGCCTGAAGTCTCATGGTCTCTCCGATCCGGAATCCTCCTGCCGGCCCGCCCCGCATCATTCAAGGGCGGGCCATGCATTTGTGGGCGGATAGCAGGTATGATCCCTGCATACGTAAAAGGTGGTACTGTCATTGAGCAAAGGATACGCTTCGCTTTCCCGTACCACCGCCACATTGGCCAGCAGGGGAAGCCGCTCCTTTATTTCATCCAGATCCGCCTCCTTCTTCAGAGCAATCACAAGATGCTCCGGCGGATTGTCAAAAAGCTGCTTTGCCAGCAGAAACATGCCGTGGCCCGCCGGATCTTCCCGGGCCCGGGCGGACAGATAAAGGATCTGCTTCTCCGCCAGCGCTTCATACACCTCTTTTCCCGTGAGTTGATACAGTCTCACCAGATTGTAGGCCATAACCGAATTGCCGCTGGGAACGGCGCCGTCATAGGTTTCTTTCGGGTTCATGAAAAGTTCCGTGCTGCCTGGGTCGGAAAGGAAAAAGCCTCCATCTTGTGCATCGGCAAAACGGCTTACCGCCTCCCGGCAAAACGCTTCCGCCTTTTCCAGATACTGACTCTCCAGGGTGGAATGATACAGTTCCGTCAGAGCCGCCACATAAAATGCGTAGTCGTCCAAAAAGCCGTTTTCCGCTCTTTTTCCCTCACGCCAGCTTGTATATAAGCGTACTTCCCGGCACAGATTTTTTTCGATAAATTGCTGTGCGCTGACTGCCGCCCCCAGGATTTCCCTGTTCCGGGTAAGTCTGTACAGAGCGGACAGCGCCGCTATCATCATGGAATTCCAGGAAGTCAGGACTTTATCGTCCAGATGCAGCCTGAAACGGTTTTTTCGGTATTTGTACAACTTCTCAATCTCGGCTCCGAAATCATCCCCGGATCCTTTGCTCCTTAAAAGATTGGGAATGTTTACACCCTCAAAATTGCCCCGGGCGGTGATGTCAAAGGTCTCCGCAAACAGAGTTCCTCTTTCCGTCCCCAGAACCTCCAGGATTTCATCCCTTCTAAAAGTATAATATCTTCCCTCCAGACCCTGGCTGTCCGCATCCTGGGCACTGTAAAAACCGCCGCCCGGAGAAGTCATTTCGCGAAGCACATAACGGGCGGTTTTTTCGGCAGTATCCAGATAAAAAGGATTGCGGGTTATGGCGTACACCGATGCATATGCCATAAGCAGCAGGGCATTGTCATACAGCATTTTTTCAAAATGAGGCGCAAGAAAATACCGATCCGTGGAATATCTGGAAAACCCGTAGCCGATCTGATCAAAAATACCGCCTCTGCGCATCTGCGTAAGAGTCTTTTCCACCATTTCCAGCGCTTCCCGGTCATGGTTCTGCTTTGCCTGCAGCGCCAGAAACAGCAGATTATGGGGCATGGGAAATTTGGGTGCGGACCCGAACCCGCCGTATGCCTCGTCAAAACTTTCGCGGAACATCCCCACCGCTCTTCCGCACAGGTCATCCGTATCTTTGCCGTCACTGCCGGCGTTTGACTGTCTTAAATGGGCAATGATCTGATCCGCCGTGCGCAGGAATTCCTTCCGCCCGCTGTACCAATGTTCCGCCACTCCCCGCAGCAGATCGGAAAAAGCCGGCATACCGTACCGGGCTTCCGACGGAAAATAGGTACCCGCCAAAAAAGGCTTTTTATCCCATGTCATAAAAATACTCATAGGCCAGCCGCCGCTGCCGGTGAACGCCTGACATACCGACATATACACACTGTCAATATCAGGACGTTCCTCTCGATCCACTTTTACGGCAATAAAATATCTGTTGAGTATCCCAGCAACGGTGCTGTCTTCAAAACTTTCATGGGCCATGACATGGCACCAGTGGCAGGTACTGTAGCCGATGCTCAGGAAAACCGGTTTGTCCTCCCTCCGCGCCCTGTCAAACGCCTCCTCGCACCAGGGATACCAGTCCACCGGGTTTTCCGCATGCTGCAGAAGGTAGGGGCTGGCAGTATCTTTTAGATGATTGCTCATATTTACACCTATCTGCGCGCACTCAAATCAATCGTTGAATACGCATTTTATTCAGCCTTTCTTCATTTCCTGGCCGAAGGACCCCCGGGGCATCACGAAAACACCTGGGATCTGCAATGCCCCTTCTCATGTCCTGCGCCTGTTTATATACAGTATCGGACAATCCCGGGGGAATTATCCCATTCAGGCCTCTAAAAACATCTGCAGCAGAGCAGGCAGATGCATGTAAGGACCCTGGAGGCGGTACAGACCCTCATTTATCTCATGCTCCTGCACCCACAGCAGCTGCAGGCATTGGCGCACCGTCTCCTCGGGCAGGCGCGCCCGACGGGCAATCTCCTCCGGGGAGGCATACAGATTTTCAAAATCCGCCACAGTCAATTCATACAGGGCATACAGGGTTTTAAGCACCTTTATGTCCCCCAGCGTCTGAAGAGTCTCACAGATTGCCGCCATATCTCCCCTGCTCATGGATTGATAATATTTCTGATCCGCAAAAAAGATACCGTTCCGAATATGTGCCGTGGCCCCCTCCGGCTCGGAGCAAATGGACAGCCCCCATTTACAGGGCTCTTTGTCCAGGCCGTATTGACCCGCCTCCCAGGGCAGATACCTCTTATATCCTCCGGAGACTGCCCCCTCATGCAGCAGCGTTGCCAGCCGGAAGGCCAGGGAAAAGCATTCCTCCTGCGGCGTCTCCTGAAACAATTCCTTGATCTCCAGATAAATATTCCGTATATTTTGAGGCTTTGCCACTCCCAGAAGTTCATCCACCGTCACCCGGAAATAGGCCGCCAGCCGGGGCAGCAAGGTGATGTCCGGATAACTTTGACCGCTCTCCCATTTGGACACAGCCTGATTGGTCACGCCCATGGCCTGCGCAAGCTGCTCCTGGGTAATCCCCATCTCTCTGCGCAGAAATGCCAACTGTTCCCCGCAGCGCAGTTCCCCCACTGCCTCCCTGTTTATGATATTTTCCATATGATCCATATTTTTTCCCTCTTTTCTCAATACTGTTTTGTGATCACATCCACATCATAGCATGAACCGGGGCCGTGGACAATGGAGCGGTATTTGGAGGCTGTCTTCTCCTGTCCAACCTGCGGTTGGAAAAAAAGAGCCGTCCCCACCGGCCCGGATATAAATCCGAACCCATAGGAACGGCAGCAGCCTGAGTCAGATGCCGGAGACAGGAAGGAAGCACCATGGCCCTCTGTCAGGGGGCAATCTCAAGCAGTTCAAATGCCTTTTGTATAAATTTGTTTCCGTCCGTCAGTCTCCAGATCAGATCCGAGCGGTAATTTTCCAGCATCAGCAGGCTGATTCCCTTGTCAATGCCGATATATCTGTCAGCGAACCACACCGGCTGCACATCCAGATTAAACGCGTCCAGGAAGCCGTATTTCCCTCGCAGCTGCGGGTAGGAAGCATAATGCTGGGCCGCCTCCATGACCTCCTTGGGGCAAAAGGGCAGAGAGCCGATGGCGCCGCAGGGAGGGATGGTTCCGTCCGCCTCATTTACCCGGTTGCCAAAACAGGGCCAGGCGCCCTGGGCCCCTGAATAGCCGTGGGGTGTCATGCAGGCAGTCATCCCCCAGGCGTTCCGATGGTAGGTTTTCCTCCGGGGAGGATTGTCAATACAGTACTGTCTGTTGGCCTTTGTGGCGCGCACCGAGTTCTCAAACCAGTCAATCCCCCGGCGGTCCTTCTTTCCCTTCAGATTCAGGAAAGCATGGGAAAACTGATAGACAAACAGGCCCCCGCAATGGCTGTGGTAGATCAGGCCGCTGTCCTTATAAGCGTCACAGTACAGGGGGCAGTCATAAAAAATGGACGGATCCACAGGATGCTTCGGCGCGGCAACCCCCAGGAAATACATGATAAACTGTTCCGCATAATGGTCCCAGTGTCCGAAATGACCTTCCCGCTCATTATATCCCATATAGAAACGGTTACTTTGAGGATCCCGATACCACTCCCAGTCAACCTCCGCATACAGTTCTTCCCACAATTCCCGGCACCGGCCGCCAAAATATTCCCCGGCCACCAGGCCGCCCATGAGCAGCAGCGCCGTGTCGATGACGGAGACTTCCGATTTCCCGTAGCGGGAAGCGTCCTCCATATGCAGGAAATGATAAAAGAATCCATGGACTCTCTCGGTCTTTTCCTTCAATGTGACAAGGGTACCTATGGCGCGCTGTTCCGCTTCCTCCCTGGTCACATATCCCCGCTCCACGCCCACTGCCAGCCCGGCCAGGCCATACCCCACGGAGGCGATGGAACACATATCCCGCTCCACATCATTGTCCCGGATCAGGCCGTAACTCTTTTCCGATTCGCTTACCTCGTTCCAGAAGAAATCAAAACACCGCTTCTCCTCTTCTTCCAGAATCTTACCGGCCGCCTTATTTTCCCACTCCTGTATCATAGCGCCTCCTGTTCTCCTGTCCCTGCAGGAATAAAAATCCTTTCTCTCTCCACATGTTCGGAGTCCAAGCCCACCATCAGGTCAAAGGCCCCCGGCTCCCATACCCACTTTTCTTCCTCATTATAAAAGGACAACATCTCTTTTGTGACGGAGAATTCCACCTGTGCTTCCTCCCCCGGCTCCAGAGAGATCCTGCGGAAGGCTTTCAGTTCCATCACCGGACGCACCACACTGGCGGACACATCCCTGATATACATCTGGACCACTGTTTCACCGCTGCGCTCTCCCGTATTTCTGACCCGGACGGAAACCTTACCCAGATCCTCCGAGACTTTCATCTCCCCGCATGTGAAGGTGGTATAGCTGAGACCATACCCAAAGGGGAACAGCGGACTGTTGGCACAGTCCAGATAGCGGGAGGTATAATGGTTCTCCTTTTCCGTCTCCGGCCGTCCCGTCTCATAGTGATTGTAGTACACCGGTATCTGTCCCGTGTTTCTGGGGAAGCTCATGCTCAGATGTCCTGAAGGATTGTATTTCCCCAGCAGAAGATCCACCGCCGCAGCAGCCCCGGCGCTTCCCGGAAACCATGCCTGCAGAACGGCATCGCAGTCCTGCAGCACCGGCGCGATATCCAGCGGCCTTCCGGAGAAAAGCACTGCCACCACCTTCTTGCCCGCCCCATGCAGGGCATGAATGAGTTTCTCCTGATTGGGTGTGAGTCTCAGATTGGTCCGGCTGGTGGCCTCTCCCGTATCCCATTCCGGCTCGCCCACGGCAGCAATGCAGATATCGCAATCCCGCAGCCGTTCCACCGCCTCTTCCACCCGGTCCGGCACATCCGCTTCCCCGTGGATAAAATGCTCTGTCATGGCCGTTTCCAGCCCTTCTCCCCACTGGGCCTTCAGCGCCTGCAGCAGGGTCTGTGTCCTGTCGGGCTTTCCTTCACAGTGCCAGCCTCCCAGGATATTGCCCGTGTCGCTGAAGGGGCCGGCCAGACCGATCCGTCCCCTGGAGACGGGAAGCACGCCCTGATTTTTGAGAAGCACCATGCTCTCCCTGGCAAAGCGTCTGGCCAGTTCCAAATGCTCCGGGCAGTACAGCAGCCTCTCTTCCTCTTCCTCGTCCGCATCCTTGAAGGGATTTTCAAAGAGACCCATTCGGTTTTTCAGTTCCAGAATGCGCGTCACGCATTCGTCGATCTCCTCCCGGGTAATCCTGCCCTGATCCAGCAGCTGCTGCAGGGTTCCCGCATAGACGCCGGACATCATCTCTATGTCCAAACCCGCATGGACACATTTCTCCCCCGCCTCCATATCGTCGCAGGCCACCGAATGGTTCATCAATTCCTCCACCGCGGAATAATCGGAGATCACCACTCCCTCAAATCCCCACTCCTCCCGCAGAACCCTGCGCAGAAGAAATCTGGAGCAGGTGGCCGGAACCCTTTCCACCGTATTGAAGGAGGACATCACCATTGCCGCTCCCGCCTCTATGGCCTCCCGGTAGGCCGGCAGGTAGAAATCTCTCAAAACCCCCCGGGACATATCCACCGTATTGTATTCCCTGCCCCCCTCCGGCTGCCCATATGCGGCAAAATGCTTTACGCAGGAGGCTATTCTTCCCTTTTCCCGGGGGTCCTTGCCCTGGTATCCCCGGACGGTGGCCGCCGCGATCTGCCCGTTGAGATAAGGATCTTCCCCGCTGGATTCCATCACCCTGCCCCAGCGGGGATCCCTGACCAGATCCGCCATGGGGGAAAAAGTCACATGCAGTCCCGAAGCCGCCGCTTCCCTGGCCACCGCCGCCGCCGCTTCCTCCGTCAGATCGGGGTCAAAGGTACATCCCTGTGCCAGGGGAATGGGCATAATGGTCACATACCCATGTATCACATCAGTCATAAAAAGCAGAGGAATCTGCTGCCTGGATTTTGCCAGATAGTCCTTCTGCAGTTTTTTCAGGAACGCCGCTCCCAGCGGTCCCAGCACCGACCCGGTTTTCCAAAGCGCCTCGTCGCTGAACTTCCACACCCGCAGAGGGCCCGTGAGATTGGTGGGCGTCAGCTGATAGAGCAGGTCCGGCGAAAGCTGGGTCATCTGCATCGCCTTTTCCTCCAGGCTCATATCCGCCACCAGATCCAATATATGTTTTCTATCCATGTCTTTTATACTCCTGTCGGCCTTATTTGGCCCAGTTTTTTATACAACTTTCCCGTTGAATCAAAGATGTGGGCAGTATAATCTTCCGGCTCTCCTCCCCCCTCATCATCCCCAGAAGAGCGCCCGCGGCAATCTCTCCCAGTTCGCAGAGGGGCCGGTGTACCGTGGTGAGGCTGGGATTGGTAAGGGCGCTTCGGTCTATATCGTCCATGCCGATGACGGAGATGTCTTCGGGCACCTTCAGCAGCATATCCTGGAGGGCCCGGATGCATCCGATGGCCATCTCGTCGTTGAAGGCGAAGATAACCTCCGGCCGCTGGCCTCCCCGGATAAATTCTATGGTCTTCTGATATGCCTCTTTCTCGTCCCAGCCGGCGTCGATACACCAGTTCGGCGGGCAGTCCAGCTGAAAAACCTCCGCTGCCTGTTTAAAACCCAGCAGCCGGCGTTCCCCGTCAAATCCTCTGCCTGTGAGACAGGCCACCCGCTTCAGGTCCAGGCTGTGAATATATTCACCCACCCGGAACGCGCTGTCCTCGTTGTTAATCAGAACGGAAGAAACAAAGGGGCCCTCCAGTTCCCGGTCCAGCACCACCACCGGACAGCGGGCATTGGCCAGCAGATTCACCTGCTCGTTGGCGATCATCTCCGAAAAGATGATAGCTCCGTCCACCATCCTCTCCATCAGAAGCCGGCTTATGTGGGTGATATCCTGCATGGGGCCGCACTTTGCCGCGATCATCTCCTGGCCGTTTCTGTCCATTTCATTCTCGATCCCCCGCAATACCTCGCCGTATACAACGCCGTACAGGGAATGGGCAAAATAGCCTATAAACCCGTTCTTCCGGCTCTTCAGGCTCTTGGCCATACCGTTTGGCACATAGCCCAGAGCCTTGACAGCCTCCAGGATCCTCTGCTTTTTTTCCTCGCTCACCGGCCCCGTGTTGTTTAAGGTATAAGATACCGTTGAGATGGAAACACCCGCCGCCTCCGCCACATCCTTGATTGTCACTGCCATATCCGTTTACATATATCCGCCGTCACAGCTCCACCTTGATCTCCAGTGTCTCGTCTCCGGCTCTCCCGTCCGTCAGACTGTAGATATATGTTTTTCCCTCCTTCTCTTCTATCCTGCAGGCAGTTCCCGAAACGCCCAGTCCCGTTCCCTCCAGGGCGATGACATCTTCCTTCTGGGACAGACGGAATGTCAGACTCCCGGGCTTAGCCTCAATCACTTCCGCAGTAGAATAAAGGATTTTCACTCCCTGGATGTTCAGACAAAGCGGTAACAGCAGCCCTTCACGCGCGCCCAGCCAAATTTTTCTGCCTTCAAATAATTTGCAATCATTATAGCATATTTTACATTCTTTTGCAAAAAAATCCAAATTGAGCACATGAAGATATTTTTCACCCTCCCCGTTTTTGTTGATATCCATAAAAATACCGCCGTATTCCGCGTCTTCGGTCAGCCTGCCGGAGGCTCCCAGATGCTCCATCAGCTGCCGGATCCCCTGACGGTTGCCGATATAATGGGTGGCGATGATGGCGGCCCTGCCCTTCCCCGCCCGGGTGATCAGGCCGCACAGGCCGCCGACTACAGACACCCGCAGAAGCGCTTCCGCATCGTCCGCCTCAAAGGTCTGCGCCTCTCCCACGCGTACCTCCGCGAATTCCCGCCAAATGCCCTCGGGCTGCACGCTCAGGTTGGGAAGCATTCCCTCGTTCAGTTCTCCCGCCACATGAATCCCCAGCCCCCGGGACAGGATGGTGCAGGGCCTTCCCTCCATATCCATCACAGGCATGCGCCCATACAGCAGCAGGCTTCCCCCGTTTTCCACGAAGCGGCACAGCCTTTCCTGCACGCCCGCGTCCATGTAATCCGCAGAGAGCAGCAGCAGCACGGCTTTTTCCCTCATCCAGCCGCCGTCCTCCTGGAGATTCACCCCGCCAAAGGCGTAATGGTTCAGCAGCAGCATTTTCGCGAAGGTATCCCATCCGCTTCCCACGCGGTAGCGGGTGAGATGCTCCACCATCTCTTTCTCCCTCCCGGAACCCGGATAACAATACTCCGTCATAAAGTAATCGGGAATAAAGCCCACCATCACATTGTCCCGCTCTTCCTCCATGGAGGCCAGCGCCCCGGCGTTTGCCAGCATCACCCGGGTATTCCGCCGGATTCTGTCATAGGTATAACTCAGCTTTCCCTCGGGGTTCACAGGCGCCGTAAAACCATGCCGTTCACCGGTAATGGCGATTCGGTTGTTCCCGTCTTTCCGGGGCTTTTTCAGCAGCATGTTCCTGCCCCCGGTGAACAGATAATGATTGATCAGACGATTTCCCTGGGCAACGCACATCCTGGCAGTGAAGTCCGCATCGGCAATGTCCAGTCTTCCGTTGCCGCTCTCGTCATAGTCCGCCTCTCCGCTCTGGAACTCAAAGCTGGCCAGGGGCATATTCTGCCGGTTCACCGCTTCCATGTAGCAGTGAATCAGGTACAGATCCTGCATATTCTGCAGACGCAGACCGGACAAATAGATATCCGACCCGGCCCAGAAGTCCCCGGACTGCCCATATGCCTCCAGCAACTGGCTGATGCCCACCGGGAATGTGTGGCCACGCCCTCCGCCGGTCCCGTGAATATTGATCAGGAAGGGGATTCCCCTGATCCCGTACTTACCTGCCATCTCTTTCAAAGCCATGGCATATTCGGCATATCTGCGTCGCATGTACCATCCAAGATCCCGGTGCAGCTGCAGGGCATAACCGTCCTGGGGCTGCTCGTAAGCCTTTCTCCTGACGCTGGGCAGCGAGGTCATGAAAGGATACCTTTTTTCCAGTTCGGCACTTTCCATCTGCTCTGACAGCCATCTCTCAAAGTCCGGCACCGTCACATCCGTCAGATCCGGCGTGTTGGACACCCAGGAGAGCATGCCGATCTCATTGTCCAGCTGGCAGGCGATCACATTGCCGCCTTCTGTGATCAGATGCCGGGCCAGGATGGGCATGATCCGGGCATACCATTTGTCCACACAGGCCAGGAAATCCGGCGCCAGATAGTCCAGGGTCTTAGTGGGGGCGGTTTTGTGCTCCCAGCCTGTGGGAACCAGCTGGGGATAGCGCTCGGCCACCCAGTAGGGAATGCCCTCGTTCTTCATCTCCGCCATGATAAAGGGCCCCGGCCTGCCGATAAAATAGAGCCCATTTTCCCGGCAAAGTTCTATGAAGGCTTCCACATCCAGATTATCCCGCTCCTGGCCAAAGTCGAATACCCCCTCTTCCTCCTCATGGCACAGCCAGGGGATATAGGAGGCCACTGCATTCATGCCCGCCGCTTTCAGCTTTGTCAGACGATCCTGCCACTCCTCCCTCTTTAACCTGTAGTAATACACCTCTCCGGAAATAAGAATCTCCGGTTTTCCGTCAATCATCACTTTTCCGTCTCTTACTTCAATATTGCTCATAATTGCCTCCTGATTTTAAGTCGCTGCGCGACGGCACTAAAGGGTGAAGTTCTTTCGCCGCGCTGTTATTCACCTGTTATGCCCGTCTTTTCAATTCCTTCGATAAACTGCTTCTGCGCACAGAAAAACAAGATCAGCAGCGGGAGGATAATCAAAAAAGTACCCGCCATCTGAACCGCCTCATTGGCGGTGGCCCCGGCGCCGGCCTCGGAGGCGCTGACCATCTTGTTAAAAGTCTCCACAAAGTTCTCCAGCTTCATGGGCAAGGTCTTGATATTGGCGCCGAAATACAGCGATCCCAGATATGTCTCATTCCAATACCACACCACGGACAGGAGAAAGCTGATGAGAAATCCCGGCTTTGCCACGGGAACCGCAATCTTTGTAAAAATCACAATTTGATTGGCCCCGTCAATCTCCGCGGCCTCTGTCAGGGACATCGGTACCTGCTGGAAAAAGAGAACAAAAATCAGGATAAAAATGGCGCTCCTGATTCCCTGTCCGAAAACCGCCGGCAGCAGATAAGCCTTCAGGCTGTACAGAATTCCCAGATTCTTGTACATGAGAAACTGGGGAATCATGGTGATCTGGCTGGGAATAATAAATGTGGCCAGAATCAGGCCAAACAATATGTTTTTACCCTTAAAGCGATACCTGGCAATCCCATAGCCCGTAAGCGCGCACACCAGGGTCTGCAGCAGCGCCGGAAGCACGCTCACATAAATGGTGGTCCAGAGCGTTTCGCCATACCCCAGCACCTGGACGGCCTTGGAAAAATTCGCGGTTTCGAACCCATAGGGCACCCAGTTCACCAGGGGGTTCACCAGATCGTCCGGGGCCATAAGGCTCATGCTCAGCATCTTCAACAGCGGATATAAAAAGACAAAGCCCGTCACACACAGAAAGATATACAAAAATAATTTGCCTGCTACTGCTTTTTTCATTCCCGATACCTTCTACTTTCCCTATACAATTTCTTCAGATTTCTCTCCTGCTCCCTTTTCAGCCTGCGCGCACGCTTCAGTTCCAGCTTGGCCGCCTTGGTATTGCCATATATGGCCTCTTTGCGGGGGCCGTAGAGCAGCATGAAGAACCCGATGACCAACAGTAACACAACAAAGTAGATCCATGCCTGGGCGGAAGCATATCCCAGTCCCAGACTGGTCTGGAACATATTGCCCTGTATGGTGGTGATGACCTGGTTTGTATCAAAGGTGGAGATGGTCACTATGGTGTAAATGATACAGATAACGATCATATTGCGCAGATTGGGAAGCGTCACCTTCCAAAAACATTCCCAGCTGGAAGCGCCGTCGATATGGGCCGCCTCATACATGGGCCGGTCAATCTTCTGCAGGGCAGAGAGCAGCAGCAGAATCTGCACCCCCGAGAACCACAGGGTCATGACAAAGGAATCAATCAATGTGCTCAGCAGCCCGGCGGCGCTGTCCGGCAGCATACCCAGTACGTTCTGAATCACGCTGTTGGAATCCGCCCCCTGAATGGCCATCAGTCCCATACTCACAAATTTGTCAATGATCGGTCCGCTGATAATGATGACCGGCAGGAAAAACAGTGTCCGAAAGAATCCCCTGCCCTTGATGTCCTTGCTGAGAATCAGCGCTATGGCAAGGGAGAATACCAGGACGATGGGCACCTGGAGTACAATCTCCCCCACATAGTTCATCAGGATTTTGGGAAAGGTCACATCCGCCAGGAAGGCTTTCCGATAATTGTCCGCCCCCACGGATTCTGTCACCAGTCCTGTGGCGGAGATGATTACGGAGTCAAAACTCATCTTAAATGTATTTGCGATCGGATACAGGGTAAACACCGCAAATCCGATCAGCCAGGGAACCTCACACAGCCAGCCGCGTATATTGTCCCTGGTGCTTCTGGAAAATTTACCTTTACTCATACCCCATCTCCTATCTGGCCGCAGTTCCGCCGCGCACATAAAAACTTTCCCCGCTCACCGTCACGCCGTCTCCCGTCCAGTCCTCCTGCCGGTAATTGACATATATGCTGATGCCGTTGTCATAATCCACCCGCACCACATCCTCCTCCAAAAAGACGCGGTCCTGGATGCAGGCTCCCGAGACATCTTTCAGCGCCCTGTCAATCTCCCGGTATTTTTCAACAATGGAATCCTTCCAAACGGCGTATTGCGAACTGAAAATCCAGGAAGATGCCGTGTTAAGCAGTTCCACGGAGTCCTCATGGGACACATACCAGGAAGGATACGCGCCATACTCCACGCAGCGCAGCAGGTCGCGCCCTGCATTGGCGTGGAAGTTCCAGCCCTCCGAATAGTAGGGAATACAGCCCTTGAGCACGATCTGCATAAAGGGCACGGTGTCCGTGAAAATATAATAATTGCTGGACCCCAGAGGGATGTCATATATGGCGTCACATTTTCCCCACATATAGGCATAGGGCGCATAGAGATTCAGTTTCAGCCCCGCGCTGTCGGCCTGCTGCTGCAGATTCCTGGCATCCGCCCTTGTGGATACGCTTTTCTTGTTCCAGTTGGAGTACAGTGCGCTGCCGAAAGCGTCCACGGATACCCCCGATACCCCCAGATCCGCCGCTTTCTTTGCAAAGTCTTCCAGTTCCCTGACGGCAAAGGCAGGAGCCAGCCAACTGTACATCCCATTGTCGAAGGTCTGCAGCAGAACACGGTTGATGGCCTGGGCCTGCTGGCCGCTGCCATACCCGCCGACTCCTTCATATCCCCGGGAGAAATCGGCATACAGGGACAGATTGATCCCCGACTGCGCCAAACGGCTGATTTCCTTTTTCCACTGAGATTTGGACCCCACCTTTCCCGTAAAGGAAAAATCCGAAGGAGCCGCGCCCGACGCGCCCTGGCCGGAGTATCCTCTCAGCACCACATCCATCTGATGTATACCCGCGTCATACAACTCCTGCAGGATAGCCGATGCCTGTTCCAGGGTGGTCATGGTCACGGTCTTTGACAGAATAAGTCCCTTTTTCCGCTCCGACAGAATGAGCTCCACCCGGGCCGGAACACTCTCCGTCTCCGCCTCCCCTGCCTTGATGACCCCCTGCTCCAGCAGCCACTGCCGATACGCATGGGCGATTCCCACATAGTCTGCCTCCTGGCCCGTAAGCAGCACATAGGTGACGCACAGATCTCCCGGATTGCGTTTCTCCTGGTTGGCGGTGAGACTGCTGCCGCTCTGATCCAGCTTCATCTGATAGGTCTGCCGAAGCACAAATTTAGGCATAATCAGGTTGTAGGGCGTCCTGATCCCGCTGACATATGCGGCGATCCGGCAGTACTCGTCTCCTCTGGACACAATGCCCGCGATGCCATGGCCGCCTTCCTCCAGGATGCTCCCGAACACCGGCATATAGATCTCTTCCGCAGCTTTTAACATGGCTTCCGAATCAGAGCCGGTAAAGGAACCCATGCCCAAATCACTGCCGTAAATCTGTTTTTCATAATTTTCCGTGGCGATGGTCTGCTGCCCGGTGGAAATCAAAGCGCCGCAGCCGTCCGGTACAAAGAGATAGCCCTCGTTGTCACAGCCATAGCTGGAACCCAAAAAGGGATAGATATACACGCTTTGCAGGCGGATGGCCGTATCCCCGGCCTCCACGATGGAATCCTCCGGGATCAGTACCTCCAGGCCCTTTTCGGTCAAAGTCACCTGCACGTCAAATCCGATGGCACCCCCATAGCTGACGCTGCTCCGAAAACCGTCCTCCAGCAGCTGCGTCTCCACATCCGCCCCGTCCCCGGTGATGCTCCAGGTTCTCACATTCCCGTTTTCCAGCCTGCATTCCACCGAAATCCCTGATTCCCTCATCCCCATATAGGTGGCGTTCAGATCTCCCTCCGAAGCCTCGGCTCCCATGGAATCATATACATAGCCGGTGGCCTTTTCCCGGACGCGTATCGCCAGAGATTTCGGATTGCAGTACAGTTCAAAACTGTCGTTTTCCGCCGCCAGCACATAGTCCTGATCCTGTGTGCCTGCCGCCAGGGATTCCGTACCTGCCCGCAGCAGACAGGCCAGCAGCAGGCCCAGGGCCGCGGCCAATCGGCGCCGCCATTTTATCTTACACACGAAGAGCCACCTCCTTATAGATACTCACGATAAACTGCCACAACTGCTGTCCCAGCAGGTAGAAGGTAAATGCCGCCAGCAGGAACAACAGCATTGTGATCACAGTGACACAGATATTTTTGATCGCCTGGGAGACGCTGTACACATGCACCTCCTGAACCATCAGATAGAGCAGTATCCCACACCAGCAGATAATGGCCATATAGCCAAACTCATAGAAAAATCTCTCATTCTCGGTGAGTATATTGGAAAGGATCTGCAGGGGCAGCATAAACACCAGATATGGCGAAAGGGCGTATATTGTGCCGCAGTACACATGTTTCAGCTTTCCCTCACCCCCGGAGATGGTGCTCACCAGGAAATTGCATACCACAAAGAGCAGCAGCGGCAGCAGAATCCGCCCTATCAGGATGGCCAGATTCACATAGGCGATTTCCACCTGGTTAAAAAGATAACTGGTAAAATACAGATTGGTTATCTGCAGAACGATGAGCCACAGATACAACAGGGTGGCTGTGAGCACGCTGACTTTTTCCTCGTGATGAATAAGGTAATATCCGTCAAAGGGATTGCGCAGCATGCGCTTTTGGATGCCCAACTGCTGCAGCAGCGGAACCTGTCCCAACCTCTTTACGGCCCTTTCCGCCGGCGCCAGAAAATGCTTTCTGGCATTGAGCATACCCACGATCTTTACCGCCGCCCACAGCGCCGCCAATGCGAAGAGCAATTTGGTCAGATTGGCTTCTATCCATTGGTTCCGCGCATACCAGTATGCCTGGGAATATCCCGAAACATTCCCCGCCACCCGATACAAATCCATTGCCTCCGCATAGTCCTGCCGCTTGAAACTCGCCTTCGCAAGCGCCTCGTAGGAAAAGAGAAACGCCGTGTTGGTCCTGTTGATCTCCTTCCAGTTTTCCTCCGCTTCCGCGTATTTGCCGTTCATATAGTCGGACAATCCCCGATGCACCTTTTCGGCAAAGTCCGTGGGTTCGTACTCCTGTATGATGCCTTTTCCCTTGTCCAGCACATACAGAATCCCCTGCTCTGACACATCTATGGCCGCCGCGCTGGACACCAGGCCGATGCGCTGCATCTCCGTATCCACATAACCGAAGGCAAAAATAATATTTCCGTAACTGTCATATTCATAGATGGTTCCGAAGGAATCCACGGTGTAGATGTTCATATTCCGGTCCACCGCCACATCCACAAAACTTCTGCTGTAATATCCAGGGGAAATCAGATCCGCCCCCGCAATTGACAGCTTGCGGATACTCTGCCCCTGTTCACCCGCGTTCTGTCCCTGGGTAACGGTATACATCAGTCCCAGTTCGTCCACCGCGATATTGGCTACGCTGGAGGGAATATTTTTGAACAGTTTATCCAGTTGTTCCTGCGTAAAAAAGGTCCTCTGCAGTACCATCATCAGCGAAGTATTGGTGCGGTTGGACCCGAAGTAGCCCAGAAAACCGCCTTCAATGCTAAGCTGCATAACGCCCGATGTGGAGCCCTCCGACACCACATAGAGATTGCCCCGCTTGTCAACCCCTATCTTCACGGGCAAAAAAGAAGTATTCTCACCGAAAATCTTCTCCTGGGGTCTTCCGATCTGTGTATACAGACTCCCGTCATGGTTAAATACCAGGATTTTCCGCGCCTCCCGGTCTGCTGCATAGATATATTCATCCGTCACGGCCAGGCCGGAAGGAGCTTCCAGATATTCGGAGGTAATCTCCTGAACCACCTCCCGTCCTTCCATCACCAGGATGCGGGCATTCCCCGTATCCGCCACATACAGCCTTTCGTCATAGACAAACAGATCTTCCGGCGACTTTAACCCCGGATTCAGCAGCTTTCCCGGCTCGTAGGCGTCCTGGGTATGAACCAGCCATCCGTTAGGGCCCTGTGTCCACGTCTGATAGGGAGCCTGCGCGTGTAATTCCATCCCCGGCGGCAAAAGTACTGCCAGAAGGATCAGCAGGCATATCCATTTGCATGCTTTTTTACCAAAATGTTTCATCGCTTTCTCCTTATTTAATACCGGAATGGGCCATGGTACTCATAACGTTATTCTGCATTACAATAAAGATGATCAGATTGGGAATAAACATAATCAGGGTGGCCGCCGCGGCCATTCCGATTCCGGCCACATCGTTCCCCGTAGTGGTCAGCGTGGACATGTAATACCCAAATGTCTTGAGATTGTCCCGGTTCAGATACAATTCGCTGGCTTCAATGGTATTCCATGCGGTCTGGAAGGTGAGGATCACCACCGTGGCCAGTGAAGATCTTGACAGCGGGATTACAATCCTGCGGAAGATATACCAGTCCGTGGCGCCGTCTATTTTTGCCGCCTCCAGCAGCTCATTGGGAATCTGGTCCATAAACTGTTTTACCAGAAACAGACCCACTGGCATGGCCAGCGCGGGAATCACATGGACAAGGAAGCTGTCGATCATCCCCGTCTTATAAACGATGAGATATTTGGGGATCTTTACCGCCGCCCCCACGAACATCAGCGCCATGGTGTTGATGCCGAACACCAGGTTTTTGGCCCGGAAGTTCTTTTTCGACAGCGCATAACCCGCGCTGGCCGTGATGGCAACCGTGCACAGTACCGTCAGCAGCGTAGACAGTATGCTGTTGAAAAAATACCGGTAAATAGGCACATCCGAACCGTTCATGGCCTCTGCCAGCTTGCGGAAACTGGACAGGGACGGATTGGACACGAAGAAGCGCGGCGGGTACAGATACAACTCGTTCAGGGGCTTCAGCGCCTGCGAAAAGATAAAGACAATGGGCAGCCCGGTCAAAACCGCCATCGGAATCAATATCATGTAAAATTTTATCTGACTGGGATGAAACCGCGAAGGATTCATCTTTTTTCCCTGTATGGATGCCATCTCTCTCCTCCTTAATCACCATCGCCAAACAGCTTGAACACCGATTTGGAACAAAGCGCTATGAATACCAGCAGCACCACCGAAATCGCCGAGGCATACCCCATCTCATACCGCAGGAAGCCGTAGTCCTCAATATGGTTCAGCACCAGCTGGCCCGCGTACTGGGGCGTGGGGTTGGAACCTGAGAGGGTCACTCCGATGGCCCCGGCCTGGAAAGTATTCACCACCGCCATGACGGCGCCGAACAGCATCTGGGGCTTCAGAGAGGGGATGGTGATATGAATGATCTCCTGGAAACGGTTCCGGACGCCGTCGATATACCCCGCCTCGTACAGTTCCTGGTTGATGTTGAGGATACCCGCCAGCATGGACAGAAAGCCTACGCCCATACTGGACCACAAGGTAACCACGATCATAACGGGCATCAGCCATTCCGTGGACTGCAGCCACTGCACCGGCTCCCGGATCAGCCCCCAGCTTAAGAGCAGACTGTTCAGATATCCTGTCTGGTCCCCGTTAAACAGCACTTTCCAGATAACCGTCATGGCCACGCCGCTGGTCATGGAGGGCGAATACAAAACCAGCGCCAGCACCGTCCGGGACCTCTTGGGGACCTGGGCCAGCATCCAGGCCATAAGGAAGGAAAGGATATATCCCAGGGGCCCCGCGATCAGCGAAAATTTCAGCGTGTTGGGAACCACATATTGCATAAAGACCGCATCCGACGTAAAAAGCGATATATAGTTTTTCAGTCCCACCCATGTAGGAAAATTCACAGAGTCAAAGTCCGTAAAGGAAAGCATTATGGCCAGGCCCACCGGTATCACAATAAACACCAGAAACAAAATCAGATACGGCGCCAGAAACAGATAGGCCGACCGCGCTTCTCTTTTCTGCTCATTTTTCTTACTCATCCTGTTTCACCCAACTCTCTATCAATTCGATTGACGGAATCCGATATGGTTTGACCACCTTCTGGTCCCTGACATAACCGAATTCCTCCCACTTCCTGTTCAGTTCCTGGTTCATGAGAATGGCGGCGTCATCCAGCGTACTGCGCACGTTTTCTCCGTTGAACACCACGGAATTCCACACATTGCTTATTTCACGTTCAATCATATAGCTGGCGGGAGTCTTGACAAACTCGTACAGCCACTCCCACTGCTCCAGGATCACCTCTTTGTGGTCCTCTGTGATGGGCAGTTCGGAGAATGCCTTCACATTGGCGGTATTCCACATATAGGTATCACCGTACAGAAGCTGCATCTGGGTTCCGAAACGCTCCTGGGTCTCGGCGGAAAACCACCATTGGAAGAACTTCCAGGCTGCGTCCTGCTTCTGGGATTTGGAGAAAATCACGCCGGTGGTGCCGCCGCCCGTGGACCATCTCTCCACTTCCCCGCTTTCCGATCTCACGCCGGGCATCACGGTGATATCCCATTTTCCGGTGAGTTCCGCAGCGGCCGCCTCCAGCTTAAGGTAGGTGCTGAAATTGGATACGCCCATGGGAATGGTGCCGTTTCGGAAAGACTGATAGAAATCAGCCACCTCCGTGGGAAGCCCATATATGGTGAACAGATCCGTCATGAACTTCATTGCCGTCAGGCCCTCTTCGCTGTTCACCGCCACCGCCATTCCGTCCTCCTCATAGATGGAACCTCCGTACTGCAAAAAGAAGGGGGTGGTGGCCGAAAACGTCTTAAATGAACTGGAGGACGCCAGCGGAATGTAGAAATTCATTCCGTATCTCTGTAGGACGGGCAGGATCCCCAACACCTCGTCCCAGGTATCGGGAATATCAATTCCCAAAGCCTCCATCAAATCCTTTCGGTAGTACAGCACAAAAAAGTCCTGGGTCTCGGGGACGGCGTAGATACCGTCCTCATAAGTATGGGTCAGCATGGAGCCCGGCAGGAATTCCCCTGCGGCTTCCTCAAACCCGTCGAATTGACGCAGATCCGCCAGCACGCCCCGTATGGCCAGATCGTAGGGCAGATGGGTGCTGAGGCCCAGGGCCGCGTCCGGCTGGGTGTTGGTGGTATTGGCCAGGATCAGCTTGTTCTCATCCTTCATGACGGAGAAATTAACCTTGATGCCCGTCTCCGGCGTAAAATAAGCATCCGCCATGGTCTGCATCTCATTGATATAGGTCACCGCCCGGTTCACCCAGATATCAATGGTCACATCGTATTCCTCCGCCGCCCGGGCATCCCTGGAGAAGAGATCATCTATAAAGTACAGGAACTCTTCCCTGGTTTTGCGCAGCGCGCCCACCTTGAAATCTGGAATCCGGCTCCCCTCCTGACAGATGTATATGCTGTCCAGCGTCATGGGGCTTTTCTGAATACTGTCCAGCACCGAGCCCAGCATCTGAGCCACCGAACTGGAGCCTTCCGAGAAAGAGGAGAGATTGGCGGGCAGCTGGTCCGGGTCATCCCCCAGCTTCCGCAGGCGGCTCACCACGATCTTCAGATTGGCGATATCGGTATTGCCCTCATCTCCCTGGTTCAAAGCGATCAGCCGGTTCCGCACCTCCTCCAGTTCATCCGCCAGCCGGTATAAGTCCTGGCTGAGTTCCGGGATATAGGACAGAATTTCCCAGTCCCGATTCAGATCGTCACTTCCCCCCGTAACCTTTTTTACCTCCACGGCTATGTCGGCGATCCGGTCTATCTGCCGGGAAATGCTGTCTGTCAGGGGATTCATCTCCCGCCCGTCCACCTCCAGGCCCAGACAATGCTTCCCCTCCTCCAGATAGAACTGAAACACCCCGTTTTCATTCCTGAACTCCTTCACCGTCCAGGAAGGGGAACTTTCAAACAGAACGCCCGCCGCCTCTGCGAACGGCAATTCCCCGTCCAGGGTCAGGGTTCTGCGCACCACTGTGTTGGCCTTGTCGTTCTGCTTATATTTCAAAGAGATGGAATACCAGCCGGCCGCAGGGACTTCAAACTCATAATACAGCGCCTGCCCGTTCTCATTCCATGTGGAACCGCCAATGACGCTCATCAACTTCGTATTGGGGAGATAGGGGCTTGCCTCCACATCCCGGGTGGCCACAGGCCGGGTGGAGGTGGTATTTTTCCAGGATACTCTTTCCGCCTCCAAAGATATCATGGCCTGGGTGCTCTCCACTGCCGGAAAAGCCTTTCGGTAGTCCTCATAGGCCATATACTCCGGCAGAGACTGCACACATACCTTTCCCAACAGTATGGAGGATTTTTCTACCGTGAACTCCAGTTCATTCTCACCCTTTTCCAGATAGAACAAAAGGGCTTCCTGCCCGCCCTGTCTGGCGGATTTCAGTCTGCGCGACTGCCATCCATAGCGCAGGCTTGTGTCCGGCGTGATCTCGTCCCCCTTGGAGTCTGTGCGGAAAGGCCAGCTCTCCGCGTCATACATCTGTTCCAGTATCAGTTCCCGGCACTTCGAAAACGGATATTCGCCGTTTACCCTGAGACTGACAGTGTGGGATACCGCCTTATCGGCCAGGCAATAATATTCCACTGAAATCCCATATAGTCCGGCCTCTTCCAGGGTGACTGTCAGACTGACGCAGTCGCCCTTGTCCATGCGGGCCACACTCCCGCCATAGCCAAGGGAATCCTCCGCCCCCACAATCTCCGCGCCCGAAAACCCGGAAGGAGCAATGGTCTGAAACACATCCTCCGCCTCCTGCGCTCCCTCCCCGCGCCATTCTTCTATGACCTGACTATATGGAGCCTCAGTCTGGTCATTTTCAGCAGCTGTAACAAACGATAGTGCATTCCATGCAACCGCCGTAACCAACGCTGCAACTATTCCTTTCATCCATCCTATCCGTCTCGTCATATCCACTGTCCTTCCCATTCCGCTGCCCGCCTGCTATTTCTTAAAAGCCGCGCCGCTGGAGCGGCGCAGCCAGTTTTTTCCGGTTATCTCCGGACTTGCCTTACTCCTGTATATCCCGCATCTGCGCTTATTTCGTCCGTGCGTCGATGGCCGCCCTCTCCTCGGAGATAAAGCTGTTGGCAAGCGTATTTAACTGAGAGGCATAATCGTCAATGGACAATTCTCCGGAAATACACTTATCCACAATATTTGCCATCGTAGCTTCCTGCCCGTCCAGTTCGATGCCTGTAGTTCCGTTCCAGCGGACGAACTCATATGCGGGAGCGAATTTGAACGCCTCTACTACCGTGCCGTTGGCCGCCATATTCTCATAGGCTTCCTGTACGCCTTTTACAGGGAACTTCTCAAAATAGCGCTGCAGTACCGCGTCATCCGCCGTGATGGGCAACGCCACCCAGCTTACGCTGTCATCCGCATCGTCAATATCCATACGGTTGATCGCCGCGTCCACGCCCCAGAACATAAACTTCACAAACTCCCATGCCTCCTGGGGATGCTGGGTGGTGGAGGAAATGAAGCAATAGTCCGGGATGATGGCGTTCTTGCCGTCGGGAAGTCCCACATATTCCACATTGTAGGTGATGCCGGAACCATCCGTATACCCGCCGCAGCAATAGCTTGCGTCATACCACATGGCTGTGCAGCCCTTGAGCCATGCGTCATAATCACCGGCCTCCGCTCCTGCGGATATGTTCTTCTGGTCGTCGCTGAGACCCGCCCAGGAATAGGATACCAGATTCTGGGTTTCCTTCACCGCACGGATAAATTCACTGCTGTCCAGATGTACCTGCACGCCGTCATACGTATACCATCCCTGGTTATCATCCCATACATAGGGCAGGAAATTGGGGAAATCATTCACGTATTTGAGAGCCACTATGCCATTGGAGGGATTGTGCAGCTTCTCCGCCGCGCTCATAAACTCCTCCCAGGAATATCCATATTGCAGCGGCGTCACATTCATCTCGTCAAACAACTCCGTGTTCATAAAGATGCCGGCGATATGCATGGAAGTGGGAATGCCATAGCTTTTGCCGTTGTACATCCCGGACTCTCTCAGAGACTCGGGGACCATATTCCAGTCGGCGCTGTCTGCCCCAATCAGGTCGCTGAGTTCCAGCGCCCATCCGTTGGACACTGCGGTGGGAAGCGTGGCAATCAGGGAGACATCCGGCAGGGAGCCGCCCGCCGCCGCGGTGGCCAGCGCGTCATTCCACTGACTCCCGGTGATGTCCTCCGCAATTTCAATCTTAATATTGGGGTGGGACTCTTCAAAAGCGGCGATCATCTGACGTTCGATGTTGTTCTCCTCCGCCGTTCCCAGCGCCCAGCTGGCAAACCGAAGAGTGACCTGTCCGTCCCCGCTGCCCTCTCCCTCTGTTCCCTGGGTTCCTTGGCTTTCCTGGCTTCCGCCGTTCACCGCGGAATCGGGAGTGGACGAGGGATTGCCGGCCCCCTGATTCCCACAGCCCGCAAGGGATGCTGTCATTGCCGTAACAAGCATTACTGCCAAAAGTTTTCTTTTCATAGTATCCTCCTTATGAATATTGTTTTATATAATTCTCTGCCCCTTAGCAGCGGCAGGAAAATTATCAAAGCCTCATTTCTTTTCCGCAAACCCCAGATTCTCCATTCCTCTGCGGATATTCTCGTTTCCCATGAAGAGTTCCCAGATCATGCCGCTCTCATAATTGGCAATCATCAGCAGCGATATGCCCTTGTCAATTCCGATATAATCCGAATCGAACCAGTTCTGGTCCAGATTGTAGGCATCCTTCAGACCGTATTGTCCCTGCAGATCCGGGAATGTCATATAATGCTTCAAGGCCGCCGTCGACTCCTCCGGCGTAAAGGGCATGGAGCCTATGGCACCTGCCGGCGCAATAGTCCCCCCGGACTCATGGGCCCGGTTATCCGTTCCGGAGGGGGGAGCCCCCTGCAGTCCGTTATAGCCGTCCCGGGTGTCGCAGGCGGTAAGCCCCCAGGCATTCTCTCCATAAGTTTCCCATTGCTCCTGCTGGTCTATACAAAACTGCCTTGCCGCCAAAGTGGCCTCCACGGAATTTTGATACCAGTCCGTACCCTTCTCATCTTCCAGCCCTCTGAAGTCCACAAAGGCATGGGAGTACTGATAGGTAAAAATAGAACCGAACCAGGAGTGAATGAAGGTATGCTCTCCGTATCTGCCCTCCAGACGCCCGAAGGCGTAATAGGGATCGCTGTCCAGCGGATATGTAGGGGACCCGGCGCTCAGCACATAGAGAATCAGCTGCTCCGCATATACATCCCAATGCCCCGCAAATTCCCCCTCCGGGGAACGGCTCATATAAAACATGTTCCGGGAACCGTCCAGAAAATACTCCCAGTCCACCCTGCCGTATAGTTCCAGCGCCTTTTCCTGTACGGACCCGCCGAAATACTCTCCCGCCACAATCGCGCCGCAGAGCAGGATACCCGTGTCGATAATGGAAACTTCGCTCCCTGTGGCGGGCTGCCCGTTCAGCATATTGACAAAGTGATAGAGAAAACCCTTTTCATGGTCCAAAGAGAGCAATGTGTCCAATGTTTTCTCCGCCCTCTGCCGTCCCTCCTCCTGGGAGATCCAGTTCTTCCGAATTCCGTATGGAATGGATGCCAGGGCGAAACCCGTGGCCGCGATGCTGGATACGTTTTTCGCCCCGGGATACCGATCCCTCACCATCCCGTAGGCCCCGCTGGCTTCATCTGTCTGGGCCTGCTCCCACAGGTATCGGAAGCATCCCTCCGCTTCGGCCAGCACCTCTTCCTCCAGGGTTACGGAAACCGCCGCCTCACCGGCGGTTCCCTCCGGGGGATTTCCCCCGCATCCCGTCAGACAGAGCAGCAGCGCCAGCGCCAGACATGCCAAACGCTTTCTTCCGCCCTTCCCTGCTTTGTCCCGCTTATACATGACTCAGCCTCCTCCCGGTCTCTCCTAGTCTTTTTAATAGGTCTGCAGCGTCAGTTCCCGGGGAAGTTCCAGCCACTGCTCCCGGGAAATTCGGATGCCGCCCTCCCGGTACAGATCCTTTAACTTGGATACGGATAGGGGCTTCCCCTCCGCCAGGAGTTCTGCCGCGCCGTATCCCCTGTTTTTCACCCGGTAGCGGATGTTTTTTGTCTGATTCCAGAAGGTTACCGTGATCTCCAGGCCGTCCAGTTCTCCCGGCAGCACGGGGTTCAGTTCCACATGCTCTGCCGATATCCGAATGCCCAGCAGATCCCGGATGATCCGCCCCAGATAAATGCCGGGGCCGCTGGAATAAATCCTCCAACCACCTTTTGCCGCGATCTCGGCTTTTCTCAATTCCTCAAAGCGGCTGCTGAATTCATACCTGTCCGCCACATCCGCGTCAGAACTGCTGAAATACGCGTTTGACTGTCTCAGGGCGGCATTGGGAACCGTCTCCGAAAGCAGAATGGGATTCACCTGCAGGATTCCTTTCCAGAGTTTCTCCCCTCTTCCCAGGCGGGCCATGGCCTCCAGATACCGGATGTGTGCATGTACATAGAGTATGCCGATCTCTCTTCCCACATTTGCCGCCTGCTCCGCCCGCTGAAAGTATACGGACTTCCCGCCGCTGTAGACTGCGGGCCTGTTCATCAGCCGGACCCCATCCGGGAAGGTCAGTTCTCTGTCAATCAGTTCTTCATTGGCTCCGGCCAGATCATGATCCGCGATTCCCGCAATAATGCTTCTTGTCTGAGGCAGCAGCCGGAACTGTATGCCGGTCTTCTGATCCAGGGGATGGAGCAGATATTGAATATGTTCCGCATCCTCCATCAGGATGAACCCGGCAATCACTCCGTCTTTGACCAGATATTTGTAAAAATCTTTCCGCATCTCTTCGGCCAGGGACAGCAGGTTTTCCGCATATTCCCCATGGGTCTTGTTAAGCTGTTCGCCCAGTTTGGAGATCACCTGGATGGCCAGAGCGTCCGTCCAGGCGCTGCACAGCTTTTCCTTCCATTCCGGCCTGGCGGGCTGCAATGTATCATCCCAGTCTCCTCCGGCGTAATTGACCAGCCATGTGCCCGGGAGCATTCTTTCCCGAATGCTGTCCACCGCCCTCTCTATATGCCGCAGAATACGCTCCCCTTCCCCATCCCGGTAGGGCATACAGATATCCAGTATCTGGGTATCGCCGCTGGCTTCCAGATAGTCTCCCATGCTTTTCAGAGGCCAGAATACCACATCTCCATGGCAGTCTCCCGCCGCGTAGGGATATCGGTCATACATGAAATACTGGGGCCATTCTCCCGAAGGCTTGTTCTGATGGGCAAATATCTCCAGTAAAGTCTCTCTGGCCAGGGACAGATGGCCGGTGGAAAGAAAGAGTTCCATGGGCCCCTGACAGACATCTCTGGTCCCCCAGGCCGCGCCTCCCGACTGCTCCAGTCCATGGGGCGCCGCGAAATGGATCATGGCGTCATGCAGATACCAGGGAAGGATCTCGTTCATCCGCTCCAGCCCGGAGCCCTTTTCCCCATTCTGAAACCGAATGTCCGCCAGGAAGGAGGCATAGAATTCCAAATATTTCTCTTCCTCTTCCTCCGGGGAAAAGATTCGCTCTTCCACAGCTGCTTTTTCTCCCAGGGTTCCGCTGATGAACAGGGTCATCCGGCTTCCCTCTGCGGCTGCAAGCAATAGCCCCGCATTTCTGGGACGCCCATCGGCGTACAGCAGTCCGTCGTCCCGGAAGCAGCCCTGGGTCTCCAAAAGAGCCATTCTGTATTCCAATTCCGGATAATACAGATTGGAAGGCTTATCCTCGCCCGGTCTCAGGCGCAGGCCCTTTTTGTCCGGATCATACTGCATACGCAGCCCCTGCCCCGCCAGTGCCAGACTGCATAAAAACAGGCAGTCATATGCTTTTCCGCTCTCACTCTCCACCCGAAGCTGAAAAGCGTTGTCAAAGGCCATGGATGCCGTTATCACCAACAGATCATTGGGGAGGGCATAATACCATCTGGAGAAATTCAGCCCCATCTCATAGGCCGCCGGCATGGTCAGAAGCCGGTACTTTCCTTCCATGCGGACATAAATGCGGATGCCGTGCTGGGTGTGAAGATTCAGCGTATCCCTGGTGGCGTCCAGCAGCGGGTTGCTGTCCACATTTCCCACCACCAGCTGGCTGGCAAAAACACCATACATGTAGTTCGTTGCCGTCAGAAGTTCTTTATCCACCTTATGGTCCGACATTCCGGCCAGCAATATATGTCCGTGAGGACGTTCCATCTTCACTTCCTTTTCCTGCAGGACCACATGGCGATGACGTTCCGTGTAGAAGCTGAGCAGCTTTCCGTCGCCGTATTCCTCCAGGCTGCGGGTCGGGAAAAGCCTGTCAAGTTCCGCCTGCTCCAGCCCCTCCGAAGCGTAGGCTTTCCCCATCTCCTCATTCAGGCGCAGCGGCTGCACCGGCTTCCCCTCCCAGGCTTCCCTGTCCAGGGCTTCCCAGGCTCTTTTCACCCGGGCGCTTCTCTCTGCCTGTCGGTCCGGCTCATCACAGTCCGGAAGGAAATAACCATAAAAGGCAAGGGAACGCTCTCCGTCCAATACAATGCTTTCCGTCTGCAGAGCGATACAGGCAAGCTCATACTGGTAAACCCGGGAAGGCAGACAATCACGCAGCAGAGCCTGCGGGTACCTGTGCTTTTTGCTCTCCGTTCCGTAAAGCTGAAACGCGTCCGTGGCGTAGGCAATCGTTTTGCATCCCAGGGAACCCTGCTGCAGCATGGGATGGCGGCCGCCCTGATCCATGTTCTGTCGGGAGGCAATCACATAGCCTTCTTCCGTCTCTCCTATGTGATGGCCAAGATACTGGCTCTGATAAAGCACATTGGCCCCCAGCGCCCCTCTGTCGGCAACTCCGATATCCTGCACATACACCAGGTCGCAATGCTCCCCATTCCCGGACAGGGAAATATTCCAGATCCAGACAGAGGCATCCTCCCCTTCCGTTCCCTCCGCCTCCAGGGGGCAGAAAGTAACCCGGCAGGCGATTCCTTCCACATTCCTCTCAAACTGCAGCATGGACTCCGACGCCTTTATGGCGGCATCCGCTCCGCACAGAGGATATACTATCCTGCTTCCGTCCGCCTGGGAGACTCTCAGATAGATATTGCCCACAGCCTCCTCCGTAAGACCGGCGGGTATCTGTGTGATCACAAAGGGTTCCCTTGCGAATTCGTAGATGCTTCCGTTCGGCAGAAAGGAATAAGCCGTATTCCCTTTGCTCACTCGGATAAATGAAATGTCCGATTTAAATGTCTCCATTAGCTACCCTCTCCTTATCGTGTTAAATCCTTTCGTGTTGTAGAAACGTTTCTATGCTTAATTTACTCTATTTGCACATATATGTCAATATATCATGCACTTACATTTTTATATTTGTGTATTATGCAGTATTTATAGGAATGGGTTTTGGCAATTTTTAACCAAACGTTTCTATTTTTAAGCGTAAAACCACCCAATGACAAATAAGCCTGGATGCGCTATAATAAAGACAGCGCCACCATTTGCCGGACATTCTTACAGGAGGAGTAAACCCAGGACAGGCCGGAGAAATATCTGGGGAGCCGCCAACCTGCTTCGGCGGTTGGCATAGAACATAATAGAACAGGCAGGAAAAATCCATGAAGATTAATAAATTTTTGCCGCCACTTGTTATGTGGCTTGTTTTTGAAACGATTGCGGTAACATTATGGTTTTCTCTGGATAATATATTTTATCTTTTCAATTTCTCTTATATTGGCACGGCTATTGCAATCGGGTTGGTCTTATATGGGCAAAAGAAAAAGTATGCCCGGAATATAGTGCAGTTTGCGGTTGGCCTGTACATGCTTGTGTATCTGGGCTTCCTTTGCCGGGAAAATATGCAGATAGAGGGGTTCTGGTATTATCTTTTTCTGGGAGTATTTGAAGCCGCCACGATCCATTATGTGATTGCGAAAATTTTCGGCCCGCTGTTATTTGGGCGGGGGTGGTGCGGCTATGCCTGTTGGACTGCCATGGTTTTGGATTTGCTGCCATTTAAATCAGCCTCCGCTCCCCGTAAGCCCTGGGGAATTATCCGATATTTTGTTTTTGCGGCTTCTCTTCTGTTTGTCAGCCTGCTTTTTATTCTTCAAGTCCCGAACAAAGGGGAAATTATGTGGTGGAGTTTTATCATTGGAAATATTCTCTACTATGCCGTTGGAATTGCTCTGGCCTTCAAATGCAGAGACAACAGAGCCTTTTGCAAATACATATGTCCGATTACCCTTTTTTTGAAGCCCATGAGTTACTTTTCATTATTCCGCATTAAAGTAGACGAAAAGAAATGTATCTCCTGTGGAAAATGTGAAAAGCTATGCCCTATGGATGTGGAAGTCACAAGCAACTCCCGAAAGAGGAAACATGGAACAGAATGTATTTTGTGCATGAAATGCGTGGAAGAATGTCCGAAAAATGCTTTGAAGCTATAGCCGTTCAAAGCACAGCATCCCCCATAGCACATGAAAAGCAACCAGCGCCGCCAGAAAGCAGATATTGCTCACAGTGAAAATTGCTATATACTTCCCTTTGCGGCCGCTTTCCTGCTTTGCCACATACTTATAGGAAATCAGACTGGCCATGGAGGCAATCAGCGTCCCTAACCCGCCCAGGTTCACACCGATAAGCAACTGCCCATACTGCTCCGTAAAGCCCGACAGCAGAAGCGCCGCCGGCACATTGCTGATAACCTGGCTGGCAGCGACGGCGGCATACACCTCCCTGCCGGACATCGCCTGCTGCAGAAAAAGACGGAAAGCAGGGATCCTCCCCAGGTTTCCGATAAAGATAAAAAATCCCGCAAAAGTGAACAGCAGCCCGTAATCCACTTTCGCCAGAATCTTCCGATCGGTCAGCAAAACCATTCCCAGGACAATCCCCAGCACCGCCTGCCATGGCAGTACATGCGCCACCGCCAACAGGCAGAGCAGAAACAGCGCCAGATAGACGGACAATGGAAACAGTGCCTCTTTGGGCCGGAAAGGCTCTGCCCCCTCCATACACCCGGGCTTCCACGCACCGGCACATCTGCTCCCCAATATCACCCCCCAGACCAGCAGAAGAGCCAGCGAGACCAGGGCGTAGGGCAGCATCAGCAGAAGAAAGTCTCCCATGGGCATCCCGGCTTTGCCATAGAGATACAGATTCTGCGGGTTACCGATGGGGGTGAGCATACTGCCCAGATTGGCGGCAATGGTCTGCATGGCCACCAGAGGCAGGACCAGCCTCCGCCTCTGTTCCCCGCCCAGCAGACCCAGCACGGTAAAGGTAAAGGGGACAAATGTAAGCAGCGCCACATCATTGGTGATCAACATGCTGGAAAAAAAGCACAGCAGCACAAGCACTAAAATCAGGCCCCGAGGGCTTTTCACCTTATCCAGAAGTCCCCGGGCAATCCACCTGAATATCCCTATGTTCTGCAGTCCGGCCATAACACTCATCAGACAGAACAATATGGCCAGTGTCCGAAAATCTATGTAGGCGGCGTATCCCCGGTCCGGTGGTACCACCCATGCCGACAGAAGGGCCAGCAAAATGGCAATACACAGCACCGCCTCTTTTTTGATGAAAACTGTCACTTTCTCCATGCCAACCTCTTTCTTGTACCTCAGCCAAATATTCTCGGGGCAATTCTCTGCCGCGTATTTGTATATCAGATGGGGGGCTCAGGAATTGAGCCCACAGTCCATCTCATGCCACTGCTCACCGCCCCAGGTGGACTGTGCCATGCCTCTGTCCCGGAACCCCATCTTTTCATACATGCCTACTTTGGACTCCAGACAGGTGAGAAGAACGGCTTTTCTTCCTTTCCTGCGTTCCCTGTCAAGATATCGAGACACAATTTCCCGGGCCAGACCCTGCCCCCGGTACTCCGGAAGCACATCCAGCCCAAGAAGCATCACGTTCCTGCCTGCCGGGTCATACAATTCCGCGTCCGTAAAAAAATCGTCCCGGAAAATGTCTTCGTCCGTGGACAGACCGTTGAGAAATCCTGCGATTTTCCCTGTTTGCCGATCCACCGCCACCAGGAACAGCTCCGGGGCCTTAGCCACTCTCTCCCGCATCATCTGCTGGCTGCAGGCCTCATTGGGCGGGAAACAGATTTCCTCGATCCGGGCCGCCTGCCCTGCCTCCTCTGGAAGAATATTCCGAAACAGGAAGCGCCCCGCCGGTTCTTTTCCCTTCTCTGTATACCTTTCCTGCTCCATGTATTCCATAATATAAGGACCCTTTCTGCTGCCTGTACATTGTTTCTCTGTGTTTTTCCATTTTACCACAGCATGTTCCATATTTCCATATAGAATATTGTTTCCCCAACAAAGTCAAATTTACTGAATGGTTTGTAGAAAGTCTTCAACTTCTTTGTTGATTGTAATGTATCAGTACCCCTTTCATTGTCAGTTTCGCGAATCCTTTCCGGCTGTCACGTTCAATCTCTAAATTGTTGATTATAAAAAGAATCAACGACCGCTTGACTGGCAGACAACGAATTGATAATTGATTGTTCAGGGGACCCTTTGCTATACTGTAAGCACATCAGCAAACCACTAAAAGGAGGAGAACAGTATGCAAATCAAACTTGGAGAAAAAATCAAAGAACTGCGTCAACGCGATAAAAGAAAGCAGGAGGATCTTGCGGTAGTTCTCGGTGTTACCAATCAGGCTGTCTCCCGTTGGGAAGCAAACGGCGGATACCCCGATATAGAAATGCTTCCGGCAATCGCAAATTACTTTCATATCACGATAGACGAACTTTTCGGATATGATGGCGACAGACAGGCAAAATTGCAGTCATATATAGAACAGGCAGACCAAATATGTAAGCATCAAGATAATACGTCATTGGTTGATTTTCTTCGAAATGCAATTTCAGAGTTTCCATCGGAATGGCAGCTTCAGTACCGTCTTGCGAATGCCCTAGTATCCATGGGATATCAAAAAAGCGAACCGCATGCAATCGTTACCAGGGGAAGCCATTATTTCCAATATAATACAGAGTATAATGCTCAAAATGAATGCTGGAAAGAAGCGATATCTTTATTTGAAGAAATATTGAAAAAGGAAATAGACGATGATAGCCGTACCTCTGTAATCTTCTCCCTCATGTGGCTTTATTCCTGGATGGGTGACTGGGAAAATGCAGAAAAGACAGCGCTTTCCCAGTCGCCTGTCCGTGTCAGCAGAGAAGTACTTCTTGCAGATACGACTAAAGACGAAAAATCTGAAGAATACCGCGGCGAGGCAATCCTTGCCCTGATGCACGAATTATACAAAGTGCTCCGAACCGCTGTAATGATCAAGCATTCGCTCTCCCATTCACAGGCAGGGCTTGACGCGCTGCTTGCCGTTGTACGGCTATATGAAAGTATATTCGCCGATGGCAACTGCGGAATTTTTCACAACGATATGTGTATGCTTTATTTGAACTGTTCTTCTATAGCCCTTCATCTAAACGATTCAGAACGGGCCTTGAATTATTACGAAATTGCATTGGAGCATTTTCTTGCGTTTAAACAAGTACAGAAAAGCTCTCCGTTCACAGCGCCGTTGGTAGATAAAGCAAAGAATTACAGGCCAAGTATTGTTCTGCTGGACCGTGAATGGTTTGAGGAGCATATGCAGTCTTTCCCCGGGGAATTTGTAGATGCAATCAAAAGCAATCCCAAGTATGCATCCATATTTGCTTAAAACAGGCTCCGGATCTTCCGGGCCAGTGCCTCCGCCAGCTGCCTGTGCCCCTCCAGGGTCAGGTGCATATAGTCGATCTGGTTGGGCAAAGCCGTGAGGACCTGATTTGCGTCCAGGTAATGGCAGCCGCACAGTTCCGCCACCCTGGCAAATTCCGCCCCCAGTTCCTCCGATTTTTCCGCACAGCCATGCCCCATGGTGGCGGCAACCTCCGTTTCCAGGTAACGCCTGTCTATATTCTGGGGCGTTACCACCAGAATATTTGCTTTCCCGTCCCGCCAGCATTCCGTAACGGCCCTGGCTTTGTCGACCAGCCGTTTCAGTCCCAGCCCGATGCAGGCGGCGGAAGCCCCGAATCTTTCCTTGGTGTCGTTTGTCCCCAGCATAATCACCAGCAGATCCACCGGCTCATGGCTCATCAGGCAGGGAGGGAGATAAGCAAGGCCGGACAGCCCTTCATAGAGAGGATCCGGGAAGCAGGTAGTGCGCCCGCTCAATCCCTCCTCCACCACATGATATCCCTCCCCCAGGCTTTCCTGAAGCAGGCAGCACCATCTTTCTCCTTCGTCGAATCTGCCCCCCGTCCGGGCGCAGTACCCATGTGTGTTGGAATCCCCAAAGCATACGATCTGTCTCTTCATCCGCTTAACCTCTCTGCCCATAATGTGCCCCGGTTGGCCTTGCCTTTCCTGTCTGCAGCGGCGGACCATTACGAACCCTGTTCTCCGTTTCTTTCGGAAACCGCTTTTATAAATCTCCCGGCAATCTCCAGGGGTCTTGTGATAGCCCCTCCCACCACCACCGCAAAAGCGCCTGCCTCCAATACGGCCACGGCCTGCTCGGGGCTGTGAATCCGCCCTTCTCCGATCACCGGGATATCCAGGGTGGCAGACAGCTTTTTCACCAATTCGAAATCCGGCCCTTCCAGCCGGGGCGAATACGCGGTGTAACCGCTCATGGTGGTGCCCACCAAATCCATTCCCAGTTCCCAGGCGGTAATGCCTTCCTCATATGTGGATATATCCGCCATCAGAATAGCCTGGGGATATTTCTCCCGCACCTGGGTGATGAATTCCCGGACATCCTTTCCGTCTCCCCGTTTCCGATGGGTGCAGTCCAGAGCGATCACCTCCGCCCCTGCTGCCGCCAGCTGATCCACCTCTTTCATGGTGGGGGTAATATAGCTTTCAAAACCTTCATACTGTATCTTGATCAGCCCAATCACAGGAAGTCCAGTCTCCTCCCGGATGGCAACCACATCCCGGATACTGCTGGTGCGGATGGCCGGAGCGCCCGCCTGCTTGGCGGCCCGCGCCATCAGGTACATGATGGATTTCTCCTCCACATACAAAGGCTCCCCCGCAACCGCCTGGCAGGAGACGATCACCTGTCCTTTGATCCGCTCGAATAACTCTTCCTTCTTCATGAAAAGTTCCTCCTTCCGCCCGTTCAGGCAAGCCTTTCCGCCAAAGCCACAGCCTCGTCCACCATTTTCACACATTCCCGCACCTGCTCCATATCTTCCGGGATCAGCGCGGGCAGCGGTTTGCGGATGCTTCCGAGATCCAGCCCCTCCCGGATCCGCAGGATCTCCTTGATCACGGCGTACAGATTCCCATGGCAGGCGCACATGCCGTAGATGATCTGATTGGCAGCATCCTGCACTTCCCGGGCCTCCCGAATCTTTCCCCGGTCCACCAGCTCCTTGATCTTCAGGTAGAGTTCCGGCATGACCCCATAGGTCCCCCCGATCCCGCCGTCAGCCCCGATGGCAAGCCCTGCCACCAACTGTTCGTCCGGTCCGTTGAGAACCGCAAATCCTTCCCCGCCTTCCGCCTTAAACATCTGGATATCCTGGGTGGGCATGGAGCTGTTCTTGACCGCAGCGACCCTGGGATTTCTGCGCATTTCCCGGAACAGCGGAACCGTCAGGGCCACCCCCGCAAGCTGAGGGATATTGTAGATGACAAAATCCGTATCCGGAGCCGCATTGGAAATATCATTCCAGTATTCCGCAATGGCATATTCCGGCAGATGAAAATAGATGGGGGGAATGGCGGCTATGGCGTCCACGCCCAGGCTCTGGGCATGGGCGGCAAGTTCCCTGCTCTCCGCCGTATTGTTGCATGCCACATGGGCGATCACCGTCAGCCTGCCCTCCGCCGCCCGCATCACATGCTCCAGCGTGCGCTTCCTGTCCTCCACGGTCTGATAGATGCACTCTCCCGAGGAACCTCCCACATATACGCCCTTCACACCCTTCCTGATAAAATGCCTTGTAAGCAATTCCACCCGCTGCCCGTCCACCTCGCCTTTATCGTTGTAACACGCGTAAAATGCCGGGATAATTCCCTGATATTTACTGATATTTCCCATATCTATCAACCTCCTGTTAGAGTCCCGCATATTCCGTAATATGCTCCATATATACCTTGATGACCGCTTTCCTCACCGGAGCGGGCATCCCCGCCGCCAGTTTCACTTTATGGGCATCCTCTGGCAGAGTGACCAGTGCCTTCCCCGGAATCAGCTGTATGTAATGCTCCACCGGGCCTTCCACTTCCATCAGATCCGCCTCTTTGTCAAAACGCTTCACCGTAAGCCTGGACAGAGCCGAAACACCCACCAGTTCCCGTCCCGCCACGACCATATGAATATCCGCGTATTTCTTATGAGCCTCGAAGAAAGCCTCTTCTTCCTCTATGGTCTCATAGTCGAACACATTCATGTAAACCCGGTTCCCGTCTATCTCGTAGCGGCCCGGCTCCAGGCCGTCCAGCGGATTGCCCAGCAGATAGCCGATGGCCCTGTCCAGGCCGGCTCCCAGCCCTCGATAGCGCTCCAGGTCCTTTATTTCCGCATATATCATAGCTTCCACCCCTTTAGCCCTTCTATTGAATCATGGGTCTGACTTCTTCCCTGTCCAGCCCGGCTGCCCTTAGCATCTCACATATGTCAGCCCTTCACGGCCCCCATGGTGATCCCCTTGGTAAAGTACTTCTGGAAGATCAGAAAGATAATGATAATGGGAACCGCCGCCAGCGACGCGCCCGCCATGATCAGGCCAAAATCCATGGCATTTTCCGCCTGCAATTTCGCGATGCCCAGCGAAATGGTCAGATTTCTGGTGCTGGTCAGCATGATCAGCTGCATAAAGTAGTCATTCCACGAATTGATAAAGGTAAAGATGGCCAGCGCCCCGATACCCGGCTTTATAAGCGGCAGCGCAATGGTATAAAAGGTTTTCCATTCCCCTGCGCCGTCGATCTTGGCGGCCTCCATCATTTCTCCGGGGATCCCCTCCGCGAATTGCTTCATTAAAAATACGCCGAAGGGCCAGCCCACTATGGGAAAAATCACGGCCCATATGGTGTTATACAGTTCCAGCGCCGCCATCTCCCGCAGCAGCGGAACCAGAATCACCTGCTTCGGCAATGCCATGGCACAGACGATCAGGGAAAACACCAGAGTGCGTCCCACGAAGCGTTTCTTGGCCAGCGCATAGCCTGCCATCGCCGCCGTGACACAGGTGAGCAGCATGGATGCCACCGCCATGAACACGGTGTTGAGCAGCCATCTCACCGCCGCGGGGACATCGGGCCCGGAGAAATGAATATCCGTAAACGGAATCCGTATCTCCCAGAGCGCGGCCACCTGCCTGCTGAAGAGTTTCCTGTAATTGTCCAGCACCCATTCCCGGGGCCACCACTGGGGCGTTGTGGCATTGATGGCGGCAGAAGTCTTAAAGGAACCCGTGATGATCCAATACAGGGGGAACGCGAATGTAAACGCAAGAACCGCAATAATGGCCACGGATATGATCTTGTAGCAGACGGAACGGTTAAATCCCTTATGTCTCATAGCTTATTCCCTCCTCCCTATTTTCTCTCCGCCATTTTGAACTGCAGGGCGGAAAGCACGGCGATGATGATGGCCAGCACCACACCCATTGCGTTTCCATATCCATAGCGGTACAGTTTAAACGCATTGTAGTAGATATAGTACATGATGGTGTCTGTGCTGTGGTTGGGGCCGCCGCTGGTCAGCAGCTGAATCAGCGCGAAGCACTGGAAGCTGTTGATGGTGGTAATCACCAGTATGTACAGTGTAGTGGGCATGATCTGCGGCCATTTGATCTTCCAGAAGCATTGGAATCTGGCGGCGCCGTCCACCTCCGCCGCCTCCACCAGGGATTGGTCCACATTGTTCAGCGCCGACACATACAGCACAATGGGCTGCCCCACCGAGGTGGTCAGAAGAATCAGTATGATACACCAGATGGCGTATTTTTCGTCCCCCAGCCAGTTGATATTTTTCTCCAGAAGCCCCGTGCTGGTCCCCAGATAGTTAAAGATGCCGTAGTAATTGTTGAACATCCATTTCCATACCACCGTGACGGCCACGGAGCCGGTCACCACCGGCAGATAGAAGATACATCGGAAAGCGGAACATACAGGCCCCCTCAGATTGTAGATCACGGAACTTACCCAAAGGGAAAAGGCGCATACCACGGGGACGGAGACCACCACTATCAATACAGTGTTCTTCAGCGCGCCCAGAAAAACCGTGTCTTGGAACAGTTCCTTATAGTTGGCCAGGCCTATAAAAATGTCCTCGCGGTTCATGGTTGCGTCAAAAAAGCTGGTATAGACGCACTGTACCATGGGATAAATGACAAACCCCAGAAAGAATATCAGGCTGGGAAGCATGAAGGCATATCCCGCAACCGTTTCCCTGCGCACCAGCGCCCTGCTCATGGGATTCTTATTTACTGCTGTCATAAGGATTCCTCCTATATAAGTTCCGCATCTCCCCTACGGCGCATACTACCACCGATCAAGATCCGGACGCTCACGCGTCCGTATCTCGATCCACGCGCCTTCCGGGGATATGCTGATATAAGTTCCGCATCTCCCCTACGGCACATATTTCCGGTGATCAAGATCCGGCCGCCAAGGCGTCCGTATCTCGATCCATGCGCCTTCCGGGAACATGCTGATATAAGTTCCGCATCTCTTATGCAGGCGACCCTCCCCGCAGATATCCTTGGGAAGGGTCGCGAGCCGCACAAAATGCTTTAATTGACTCTGCCTGGCTTATCTTACTTTGCCGCGGCCTGGTTTGCCGTTGTCACAAATTCCTCCACGGCAGTCTTTACTTCCGTTCCGGCGCCGATCTGCTGCAGCATATTCCACCACGCGGTGCGGGCTTCCGCCCAACCGCCTACCACCTGGTAATAATCGCCCATGTAAGGAACAAACTTGGCATATTCCGTCATCAGTTCGTCCCCTTCGTAGATATTGCCCAGATCTTTTACGGGCCAGTAGTTGGAGGCCTTTACACTCTCCACTGCCTGGGTGGGGTCATTGGCCATGAAGTCGATAAAGGTCTTGGCCGCCGCGATCTTCGCCTCATCGCCGTTGTTGAATATGCCAAATCCCCAGATACCGCCGCAGAGTTTGGGATCGCCGTTTGAGGGGAACGCCATGGGCAGCACATCAAATCCGATCTTGTCCAGATTGTTCTTTTCCTGAGACACATTCCAGCAGAAGGCCATGGCCAGCGTGCCGTTGCAGAACATATTGATCTCATCTCCGCCTACTATGGACGCGTCATAATTGATCCCGTCCATATCCAGTAAGAGCTGCAGCGCCTTGATATTCTCCTCGCTGTTGGCGGTATACTCCGTGTGCTCCGGATTGGTAAAGGTTCCCCCATACAGATTGTTGACCAGCGCCCGGGTTCCCTGGTCGCCGCCCTGTCCATTGCAGTACACGGCTCCCACATTGGCCTGCCCGTTGTCGTAGACTGCCTGAACTGCCTTGATAAAATTCTCCGTGGTCCAGGTTCCGTTTGCCTCGTCCAGATACTGCAGCGCTCCCGCCGCCTCGAATACATCCCTGTTGACTGCCATGGTGTGGGCTGTCATGCACAGAGGATACTCGTAAAATACACCCTCATTATTCTGGCAGGCATTCTCCACAGAGTCATAGATAGCCGCCTTGGCCTCGTCCGTCCAAAGGTCTCCAAGATCTACCATCAGCCCTTTGGCTCCCCAGTTTGCCACCAGCCGCTCCGGTCCCTCCAATACAATATCCGGGGCCTGCTTACCCTCGATGGCTGTATTCACCTGATCGTCCCCATTGGTATAATCCAGATATTCCACCGTCACTCTGATCTCCGGGTGTACCGCATTGAAGCTGGCGATCAGGCCGTCCACCGTGGCCGAATCTCCCCAGTTGCCGATGGGATAAGTCCACAGGGTGATATCCGTAACCTCTGTGCTCTCCTCTTCCGCCTGGGATACTTCCTGGCTTGAAGAGCCTGTGCCTGCGTCCGTACCCGTACTGCCGGGAACCTGGTTCGAATTAGCCGGATTCCCGTCCTTGCCGCAGGCCGCCACAGACAGCACCATCAGACAACTCAGCGCCAACGCCATGACTTTACGCTTCTTCATAAAACAAATCCTCCTTTTTGCGCGATTGGCTCAATCGCATGTGATAAGCCTGTAAAAGTTACTGTGAATTTATTGTAAGAGGCCACTGTGCTTTTGTCAATACATTTTTGAAAATTATTTTCACTTTTTTAAATTTTGAAAATGATTAACATTATCATTGAAAGAATTCGGAAAGTATGATATACTATACATGATTTTCCATTTGTAAAGAGATTTATCAAACAGCGCCGCCTCTGCGGCAGAACGGGAGGAATCATGAAAATTTACAAAACCAGGGATTACGATGACATGAGCCGGAAGGCCGCAAACCTTATCGCCGCGCAGGTCATCATGAAGCCGGACTGCGTGTTGGGTCTTGCCACAGGCTCCACGCCCATAGGCGCCTACCGCCGGCTTGTACAGATGAATCAGGAGGGAGATCTGGACTTCTCCCGGGTCACCACGGTCAATTTGGACGAATATAAGGGGATCTCACCGGACAATTCCCAGAGTTACCGCTATTTCATGGATGAAAACCTGTTCAATAAAGTGAATATAGACAAACGCATGACCTATGTCCCCGATGGTATGGAAGCTGACAGCCAGACGGCCTGCCGGAAATACAACGAGATTCTGCGCGCCGTGGGCCCGGCGGATCTCCAGCTTCTGGGGCTGGGTCATAACGGGCATATCGGCTTCAACGAGCCGGGGGATATCTTTGAGAAGGAGACCCACTGCGTCACATTGTCGGAGCGTACAATCCAGGCAAACCGGCGCTTCTTCGACTCGGAGGAGGAAGTACCCCGCCAGGCATACACCATGGGCATCGGAACCATTATGTCCGCCCGCAATATCCTGTTGCTGGTAGCCGGACAGGATAAGGCGGAAATTGTGAAAAACGCCTTTTTCGGCCCTATAACCCCCAGAGTTCCGGCCTCTGTCCTGCAGCTCCACCCCGGCGTCATCCTGGTAGCAGACGAGGCGGCGCTTTCGCAGTGCGATTTGCCCCTGTCCGACCAACTGTAGGCCGCGTCACGGAAAACCACATCGCCTGCTTTCTGTAAAATAACAGGAAGCCGCCAAAAAAGGAACAGTCTCCCCTGCTGGCGCCGCATTGTGTGCCTGCGGGGGAGACGAAAAATGATGATTTCAGAAGGAATTAAAATCAGAAGGGATTGAAATATGAAGCATAAGATCATAAACGGACTTGTCTTTCAGGAGGAGGGCTCTTTCAAGCCGTCATCCGTATATATGCTGGATGAACGGATCGTGACGGAGGAAGCGTATCGGGAAGCCTCCGGGGAAGAAAGCCTGACGGACGCGGCGGGAGGATATGTGATCCCCGGACTCACCGATGTCCACTTCCACGGCTGCATGGGAAGCGACTGCTGTGACGGCACCGTGGAAGCCCTGCAGACCATAGCCGAATATGAACTGCGCCAGGGTGTGACTTCCATCACCCCCACCACCATGACCATGCCGGAGGAAGTATTAACGCAGATCTGCCGCAGCGCAAGGGACTATTCCCACTCAGGAGGCGCGGATCTCTGCGGGCTGTATCTGGAGGGACCTTTTATCAGCGCCGCCAAAAAGGGCGCCCAGAACGAGAAATACATCCGGCCTGCGGACATGGGTATGTTGGAGCGTCTGCAGGAGGCATCCGGCGGTCTGATCCGCACAGTGGCAGTCGCTCCCGAGACGCCGGGAGCCATGGATTTTATCCGGGAGGCCTGCAGCAGTGTGCACATCTCCATTGCCCACACCGCCGCCGACTATGACACTGCCCGGGAAGCGCTCGCCTGCGGGGCCTCCCAACTGACCCATATGTACAACGCAATGATGCCCTTCAGCCACCGGGCGCCAGGCCCCATCGGCGCCGCCGCCGACGACAGCCGCTGCATGGTAGAACTCATATGCGACGGCGTGCATGTCCATCCGTCGGTGGTGCGGGCCACCTTCCAAATATTCGGGGATGACAGAATCGTAATGATCAGCGACAGTATGAGAGCCGCGGGCCTGGAAGATGGCCGGTATGACCTGGGAGGACAATCGGTGTTGGTCCGGGGCAATCTGGCCATCTTGGAGGACGGCACCATCGCCGGCTCCGTAACCAATCTTATGGACTGTGTGCGCACCGCCGTTCGAACCATGGGAATCCCTCTGGCCAGCGCGGTAAAATGCGCCGCCGTCAATTCTGCCAAAGCGGCGGGCATCTACGATGAATACGGAAGCCTCACTCCCGGCAAATATGCCAATGTGGTGATTCTGGATCAGGATTTGGAACTGAAAACGGTTTTACACCATTCTGTCCGCTTATAAGGGCACAGCGCAAAATCCCACTACGGAGGATTGTTATGACTACAATGGTTCTTGACATAGGCGGCACGGCCATCAAGTCCGGCCTATATACGGACGGCAAGTTGACGGAAATCAGGGAAATACCCACGGAAGCAAAGCAGGGCGGCCCCCATGTGGTGGAACGGGCCAAAGAACTGATTGCGGACTATCGGCAGTGCCATCCCTTTCAGCGCATCGGTATCAGCACCGCCGGACAGGTTGACCCTGTCCGGGGCCGCATCCTCTATGCCAACGCAAACATCCCCGACTACACGAATACCCCTCTGAAAGATATCATGGAACAGGAATTCCAGGTGCCCACCGCCGTGGAAAACGATGTCAACGCTGCCGCCATCGGTGAAGCCGCTTTCGGCGCGGGCAGAGAACACTCCGATTTTGTCTGCCTGACTTATGGCACAGGGGTGGGCGGCGCGATCTTTACCGGCGGAAAGCTGTTCTCCGGCAGTAGTTTCTCCGCCGGGGAATTCGGTGCCATGGTCACCCATCCCGAGCAGCGCAATGCCGGGCAGGATCTGTTTTCAGGATGTTACGAAAAATATGCCTCCACCACCGCCCTGGTAAACGATGCCAGGAAGCTGGATCCCGCCCTGTCGAACGGGCGGCTGATCTTCCAGCGCATGGAAGAGCCCCCTGTCCGGCAGCTTGTGGATCGGTGGATCATAGAAATCGTGTATGGCCTCACCACCATCGTACATATGCTGAATCCCTCCTGCATCCTTCTGGGAGGCGGCGTCATGGAACAATCCTATGTGACGGAGCAGATCAGGGAGACATTGTACCAGAATATCATGCCGTCCTTTCGGCATGTGAAAGTACAAAAAACAGAGTTGGGCAACCGCGCCGGTATGCTGGGAGCGGCTGTTCTGGAACAGGGGAGGTGATTGGCATGGCCGGAAATATATTGGAACAGATTACGGAGCAGTATCATTCTCTTACCCGCTCCGGGAAAAGGCTGGCGGATTACATCTTTGCCAACGCCCATGACACCCAGTATCTGTCCATCTCCAGCCTGGCGGAAAACAGCGGCGTGTCGGAGGCTTCCATTACCCGCTTCAGTCACAGCCTGGGGCTGTCCGGCTACAACGATCTGAAGCTGGCCCTGGCCAAGGCGGCCTATGTCACGGATATGGGCGAACCGCTGGAATCCTCCGAAACCATCACCTCCGAGGATTCGCCGGGCAGCATTTTCGGCAAACTGCACGCCGCCAATGTCCTTTCCCTGAATGAGACCATGGAACTTTTGGACGAGAACGAGATTTCCAGAGCAGTGGATCTTCTCTCCGGCGCAGACCGGGTGTTCTGTTTCGGTCAGGGCAGCAGCATGGTCATGGCCATGGAGGCCTGGGCCCGTTTCTCCACTGCCACCTCCCGCTTTGTACATGTGGAAGATTCCCATATGCAGGCTCTCCAGATTGCTCTGGCATCAGAGAGAGACGTCATCCTCTTTTTCTCTTATTCCGGGTCCACCAGGGATATGGAGGATATTATGCACATCGCGAAAAAGCAACATGTATCTGTGATATTGATCACCCATTTTCCCAAGTCCCGGGCCACTGAATTCGCGGATGTGGTGCTTCTCTGCGGCTATAACGAAAGCCCCCTTCAGTCCGGCTCCGTGGCCGCCAAGATGGGACAGCTCTTCCTGATCGAATGCCTGTTTTACCTTTTCTGCAAGCGCAATCCTGAATTCTATGCCGGGGCGCGCTCTTCCACAGCCGAGGCCATCACCCGGAAGCTGCTGTAATAAACTCCATGTTACAGCCACAGCGCCTCACTCAGTGCTTTTTGCGCCCTCACATCCTCGATGCACACCATTTTTACCAGAAGCCATGCCCTCTCGTCGTCGGTCAGTTCCGTCAGCTTGTCGGCATCCCGGGAATTGCGCAGATTACTCAGAATGTTCTCCAGACATGCCGACTTATATCTGGCTGTTTCCATGGCTTCCTGCCATGCCTGCCGCTTTTTTGCCAGAGCTTCCTGCAGCCCTTCTTTGGTGGTATCCCCGTCCAGAACGGACTTGATTTCTTCCAGTGAAAAGCCCAATGCCTTGAGTTCCAACAGCGCGTTTAGCTGCTGCACCTGGGCGGCGCTGTAATATCTGTATCCGTTTTGAGCGTCCACCTCCACAGGCTTAATAATGCCTTTCTTTTCATAGAGGCGGACGGCTTTCCTGGAAACCCCGAAAAAGTCCGCGATTTCCCCGATCAGCATGAGATCCTTTTTCATATGCATCCTCCATGGAGATCCATAATCCCCTGTCCAAAGTCAAAATACATGATGTTACCTTTCCAAAGCATGTTTTACTTTCATTGCGGAGACCGAATTGGCCTTTATATTTGACGCACTGACGACCAGCATGGACATGCCTGCCAGGATGGCCCCTCGGATCTGAAAGCATGATACCACATCGGAAAAAGCCATTGTCCCATTGCGTGTCATTTCAAGACCAGTCAAAAGTACCGCAAGGTAGCCGCCGATTCCAAGCAGACGGGACAGCATATCGCTCAGTCCCATCCGCAAAGCCATTTTCAAATTGGTTCTCATCAGCCTGCGGCTGTGCTCTTCACATTTGTGCAGCAGAAGGCCGCCTGCATCATATAGCCAAACGGCCTCCGCATCCGCAACCAGGGATTTTACCAGCGATGTGACGTCCGCCATGGCGTATCGGCTCTCCTCCCACAATGCGGGGAGGCGTTTCAGCACCAACCGGTAGTTGAACAGCAAATGCGGAAGCATAAACAACCAGGTCAGTCCCAGCAGGCCCGGGCTGCCCTTCAGCATCAGGACAGAGGCCAGAACCGTGTTGACAAAGGCTGTCACTGCATGGGGGATATTCAGAGGACCATTCATCATGGCAACTGTCGCCTGAATGTCGCTGTTCAGCTTTGTAAGCCATTCGCCGCTGCGTTGTCCATGTACCCGGTTATAGGGCAGGGACATAATTCTATCCGTCATTTCTTTTAGAAGCCGGGCCTCTGTCCTGGCGGCAAAGGACGCATAAATCCCCCATATGGTTCCGTTATACAAAAAGAGCGCGGCGCACAGCAAGCCCGCCCATATACATAGCCCTGGCAGCCTGCCCGCTTCCTCCGTCTCTATACAATAAAACACGGCTTTCAGCAGGCCTGCCTGCATCCAGGTTCGGAGCGCATCAAAAGGAGATCTCAACAGCAGGAGCATTATATATTTTCTTCGGATACCCAACCGCTTCAGTAGTCTGCATAAATCATTCACAATATAGTCTTCCCCCTTCCATACGGTAGAGTACATAACCGTCCTCCAATGTCTCCGGGTGGTGGGTGACATGAATTACGGTCTTTCCCTCTGTCAGTTTGTTGAGCGCCTGTAAGACGGAATGCCCTGTATCCTGATCCAGGGCGGAAACCGGCTCGTCCAGCAGTATCACCGGAGCATCCTTGCAGATGGCCCTGGCAATCTGAATTCGCTGCGCCTGACCGCCGGACACCTGATTTCCCCGTTCTCCCACATAGGTGTCCAGCCCCTTCGGAAGCCCGGCAATCCATGGGGTGAGACTGGCGCTTTCGCAGGAAGCCCACAACTTTTCTTCCGGAATTTCATGGCCGCAGGAAATATTGTCCCGGATGGACAGGGGAAAAAGACAGCCTTGCTGCATTACCAAAGCTACCTTTCCCCTTACTTTTCCGGGCCAACGCTCTCCCGCAACGGTGATCGTTCCGCTGTCCGGTTTGTAAAGGCCCGCCACAATCTTGAGCAGAGTGCTTTTTCCACATCCGCTGTTCCCCAGAATGCCCACATGTTCTCCGGCCCTTACTTTAAGAGACAGATTCTTCAGTACCGTACCCCCCTCGTAGGCATAGGATATATTCTCCAGATTAATTGCATATGGGCACATTTTTCCCCTTTCCGCATCTCGCATTCTCTTTTTGTTTTTCAAATACCAGCTTATCCCCAAGACCTTCAAGGGATGCCTCAAATCGTCTGAAACCGGCATAGATGTTGGGCATGTTTTGTAAAAACCCTGAGACGCATCCTGACAGATTGATAAAGATATAGAAAGTTCCGATGCCAATCCGGCCCCTTAGAACCATAGTTCCTCCAAATCCAAGCAATAATAATAGAGGCAGGAAGGAAAGCAGGCCGGACAGGGACATGAGGCTGGCTGAAATCTTTTCCCTCCTGATATTGGCGCTTTGCCAATCCAGAATGCGCCTGCTCATGGCATGGCGGATTAAGCTGTAAGCATCATATACCTGAATTACCGGAAACAATTCCAGAAGGACATCCGCCAATCCGTTTATCTGTTTTTTACTCCTTTGGCATCGTTCCGTGCAGCCTTTGATAATTCTGCCTGTGTAAAAGCAATAGGCCATAAGGGGAAAAGCGGGAAGCGTGGAAACCAGAGCCAGTTGAGGATTCTGGCGAAGCAGAAAGAGAGCCGTCACCCCAAAGGCGGCAAATTGTTTCAGAAAGGAAAAGAGGTTCTCACGAAAATAGTCTGAGATGTCTTTCAATTCATTCTGCATGGCAGACTGCTCCTCCCCTGCTTTCAGCGCGGACAGGGTACGGACATCGTTTTGCAGATAATATCTCACATATCCCATCCGCAGGTCATGGGCAAAACGCTCGCAGACGCAGGAGGCCAGGCCGGTGGATGCAAATTCACTTATCGTATGCAGCAGAACAATCCATCCCACTCTTGTCCAAAACCATGACGCCATTCCTCTTTGCGCGGGAAAAACAGCGGAATCTCCCAACCCGTCCAGCAGTTCCATCAGGAACTTATTCCAGCACAAATTGAGAAACACCGATAGAAATGTGAGAAAAACTGCTGTAAAAAACAGAACTCTATGCTTTCGAATCAGTTTTTTTATCACGCCCAAAATATACTCCTTATGATTTGCCAGCCTATGCCGGAATGTTTCTGGAATCATTTCAGGCAAAGTATAAACCATGTCCCAGGGGCAAGGTCAAGGGAAATTGTAAATATATTGAGAGGCAGTTTTACCTCATTTGATTTGGAGCTTTGGGGCATTGGATCATGGCCTGCAACTGATCCGGTATGTATACTGGAAAATGCCCCTTATGATTTTTTAAATGACCAAATCACTGTTGTATTCCCTGCTTCCGTTAGAGAAACATAACCACACACCATTGCTACGGTTAACATCCTTTCGGAATTTTACCTTTCTACTGCCTGGGATTATAACTATACTCCTGTTGAGGATTTTAATTCACACTCCCGCACGGGGAGGGACTCTGCAGCATGACTTTTTTGTATCATTTGCACAATTTCAATCCACACTCCCGCACGGGGAGTGACAGATGCCGTGACATTCCTTTGGAGCGTTGCGCCATTTCAATCCACACTCCCGCACGGGGAGTGACAATAGGGATTAATTTCGGTATCCTGATAAGTGACCATTTCAATCCACACTCCCGCACGGGGAGTGACTAACCAACATAATGATAATACCGATATATTATCGATTTCAATCCACACTCCCGCACGGGGAGTGACTTAATAAATCATCAGCAATTCCAATCACCACCATTTCAATCCACACTCCCGCACGGGGAGTGACGGCTAATACTATGAAAATATTGGTTGCATGCGAAATTTCAATCCACACTCCCGCACGGGGAGTGACAGCAATTATCTTCAGCGGTAAAATCTTTTAATCATTTCAATCCACACTCCCGCACGGGGAGTGACGCCAACTCCTGGAAATTATTATAGTCGCCAGACGATTTCAATCCACACTCCCGCACGGGGAGTGACTCGGATGGAGAATTAAGGGCAAAACTCAGTAAAATTTCAATCCACACTCCCGCACGGGGAGTGACTATTCCCGGACGCG
>ERZ808054.329-NODE-329-length-50708-cov-13.586735_pt1 | contig 50708 bp, 43 predicted proteins | sample MGYA00380201_ERZ808054 | MGnify/ENA primary metagenome ERZ808054 (study PRJEB31490, sample SAMN06133419) | mouse gut metagenome | isolation source: Z5_2 | host: mice | place: China: Chengdu | collected 2015-05 ...
AACAGAAATAAAACTGCAACTTTCCGCAATGCGGAAACTTCTGATCTTACTAAGATCATTGTTCTTCTTCGCATTACCGTTTGATTCCGGACAAGAACCGCTTGGCTTCCTGTTCCGTTTACTGTTCTTTTTTTCTGAAATTCTCTTGAATTTTCAGGGTTGCATTACTGTTCATTTGTCAAGGTGCTTTCCATCGGTTTCCCCGATGGTGTTTTGTCCTGCGGCCGTTTCGTATCGGACACAGCTTTTGTATATTACCACAGCTGTAAGTATCCGTCAAGACATTTTTTTACTTTTTTTATTTTTTCTTTTCCGCCCTCCTGAACAGGCGTTGTTCCCGTCTCAGGCGGTGGGTTTTTATTGTATCACCGTATTCCAAAGCTTGTCAAGGCCCTTTTTGATATTTTTTGCCATTTTTTACAAAATGCCGCTTTTTAAAGGGATTTTAGCAAAAATACCGCCGCTTTTCATCATATCCCGTCGTCAAAACATTTTATATTTCGGCTCCCTTGTCCGCAGGCCGATGCTCTTTCCAGAAAGAAATTGTTTCCTGCAAGTCCGCTTCGTCTTCGAATAAATCGAGCGCTTTGGCCGTTTCGATGGCAAAATCCACATACGCATTTGCTTTTGCCGTTATAACATGTCCGTCCCTGACACAGTCTTCCCCGGTAGAAATCGTTGACCGGATATTTTTTAAAATCCCCGCCTGATCCAATACATTCACGCCAGCACAGATACCGGCAATTAAAACTTTATCATTATTTAATTGCTCAATGGCGCTCGTCACCGCCGCATCATTGATATTGGCAATTTCGCCGCCCGGAACAATGAAACTCCTGACATCTGTCCAATCCGCTTCTTCTATTGACATATCCGCATTCAGGGAATAGCCTTCCATTGCTCTGACCGTTTTACCCTGAGGAGAACAAAATACCAGTTGACTGCCCGTTGCTTTCAGAAAATAATTCAGAATCACAATTTCAAAAACACAACAGCCATCATACAACAGGACCATATCTTTCATTTTCCGCACCTCTCAATCTTATAAAACAGGCAGTCTGCAGTCCGTGCCCGAACTGCGCTGCTGCCGCCGCAGTTTCCTGAATCCGCTAAAAAGCGCAGGCTCAGCGGCCTGCGTTTCAATCATTAACTGTGTAAATTCTGATCTGAAGGCCTTTGCAATTACAGCAATTTCTCATGGAATCTTATAAAAGAAAAAAGAAGTGCTGCTGTCCGCTCAACACTTCTGAATCTTTCCGGTAGATGAAACGGAGAAAGAGGGATTTGAACCCTCGCGCCGCGTAAACGACCTACACCCTTAGCAGGGGCGCCTCTTCAGCCTCTTGAGTATTTCTCCACAGTCTGAACAATTCCTCTACCAATATGAAATTACGCCTTCAACATGACGCATTTGTTATTATACATAAGAGAAAAATATTTGTCAATGCTTTTTATTGACTCATTTTAAATATTTGCTATATTTCGCAACCGCCGTTTCATACAGGTTGCTGCCCTCCGAATCGATTACTACAATTACCGGAAAATCTTTTACCTCCAGCTTACGGATAGCTTCCGTACCCAGATCATCATAAGCGATTACCTCCGATGACAAAACAGATTTGGAAAGCAGAGCCCCCGCTCCGCCCACAGCTGCAAAATATACTGCCCCGTTTCTGACAATCGCTTCTCTTACGGCTTCGGAGCGTTTTCCCTTTCCGATCATTCCGGTCAGCCCCATATCTAACAACGCAGGGGCATACTTATCCATTCGGCTTGCCGTTGTCGGCCCCGCGGAGCCGATCGGCCTTCCTTCCCGCGCCGGTGACGGCCCCATATAATAGATGACATTATGCGCCATATCGAGCGGCAGAGGCTCCTCTTTTTCAAGCGCTTCCTGCATTCTTTTATGCGCGGCGTCCCTCGCCGTATAAATGGTTCCGCTGATATACACATAATCTCCGGCTTTTAATTTTCCGGCATCCGATTTATCAATCGGTGCCTGTATATGATGCTCCATATGATACCATGCCTTTCTCTTGATCTGCATTACTCACAGTCGAACAGTACCCCTTCCTGTCCCGTTCCTGCATTTTCCGCCTCTATACCATCCGCACCGCATGCCTGTTTACATGACAGCAGATGTTGATTCCTACCGGCAGTCCTGCAATATGGGTCGGATACGTGTTGATATTGACTGCAAGCGCCGTCGTCGTCCCGCCCAGACCGCCCGGACCGATACCTGTCCGGTTGATCTTTTCCAGCATTTCTTCCTCTAATTCCTTTATGTAAGGAATCGCCGAACGTTCGTCCACAGGCCGAGTCAACGCTTTTTTGGCCAAAAGCGCGCATTTCTCGAAAGTGCCGCCGATTCCGACTCCTATGACCATCGGAGGGCAGGCGTTCGGCCCCGCTTCTTTTACCGCTGTCAATATCGCATTTTTAACACCTTCTATTCCGTCGGCCGGCTTGAGCATGAACACTCTGCTCATGTTCTCGCTGCCAAATCCTTTCGGTGCAACCGTGATTTTTACCTGTTCTCCCGGTTTCATTTCATAATAAATAATCGCAGGCGTATTGTCTTTTGTATTTTCCCGGATAAGCGGGTCGCTCACAACGGATTTTCGAAGATATCCTTCCGTATATCCTCTTCTTACCCCCTCATTGACGGCATCTTCCAGGGTGCCCCCCGTAAAATGAACGTCCTGACCGATTTCCATAAAAATAACTGCCATGCCTGTATCCTGGCAGATCGGTATCATATCTTCACCGGCAATCTCCAGATTCTCCTGTAACTGGCCTAAAATCTGTTTTCCAAGCGGAGATGCTTCGGTATCCGCGGCGCTTTTGAGGGCAGTCTCCATATCCTGCGCCAGAAAATGATTGGCCTCGATGCACATTTCCTTAATATGATTCGTAATTTCCGCAACATCTATTGTACGCATTCCATTCCTCCGCGTTTCTTACAGTCTGCTTGATTCATCTCTTTCTGATATATCCGTTCCGGGTATCCGGCCCAAAATCTTCGATGCTCAATCCGCAATCCGGCTCCTGATCTCTTCCAGTTCTTCCGCGGAAGGCTCACCCGGCTTCCAGCCGATCTTCTGTCCGTCGTCCTTATACCGCGGAATCAGGTGCATATGAAAATGGAATACGGTCTGTCCCGCAATTTCACCGTTATTCTGTACCAAATTAAAACCGTCGCAATGCAGTCTGTCCGTTATCCGCGCTGCCATTTTTTTCGCAAGCGTCATGACGTTGGCCGCCGTATCTTCCGGCAGTTCATAAAGATTCGCATAATGGCTTTTGGGAAGAATCAGGGCATGTCCTTTTGCCGCCGGCCCAAGATCCAGAATCACACGGAACACTTCATCCTCATACAATGTTTTCGAAGGTATTTCTCCATTCGCAATTTTACAGAAAATACAATTTTCATCTTTCATTTTACTTCTATGCCTCCTTCTGCCGCTATGCAAAAACAAAAATCTGATCCAGTATCCGCAAAATCTTAAAATCGCCTTTTAATTTCATATCGCCCGCCATAAAGGAGTGCTGAAACGTTGTCGTGCCGGCAAGAATCTCCGACATAGAGTCCCTGCTCATCTGGATTTCAACATCAAATCCGCTTCCGTCCCCATAAAAACAATTTAGCTGCGCGCCGTTCACCTCAATGATCAACGGTTTCTTTTTTTCTTCTATTACGATTTTATATTTCACCGCAACGCCTGCCTGCGGCTGGAAATGGGTTTTCAGTTCCTGCAGAAATTCCGTATTGTTCTCTTTCTCGCTGTTCCCCATCAAATCCCGGAACAGGCTGGTCAGTTCCTGGATATCCGCCTTCTGCCTCTGTACATAGCTGTCGTCTGACACATACTGGGAAAGCTGTTCGGATTCCTGCGGCGTCAGATCGATATTGCGGGGAATGGAAATCTTCTGCTTTACCGCCTGATTGCTGGCCGGAAGACAGGGCATTTTCTGATTGATCGTCCGATAGAGATTCTCTGCCTTTTTCTCAATAATGCGCTGATACTCCTCGTTATTCTCCAGTATACCCGTGTCGGCAATATACCCGCACAGACCGCTGCAGGGCCGCCCGCCTAAAATTTCCCACGCAGTCGCAAGATTCAGCTTACCTTCCTGTTCTCCGTAAGTCGTGGACATAACAATCGGACACATATAGATCTCGCTGATTTTGTCCTTATCGCCATACAGCCAGCAGGCATCCAGAAACTGCTGCATATAACCGCCGATACCATACCATTCAATCGTCGTTGCCAGAATAATTCCGTCGGCTTCTTTCAATGTCTGAGGCAGGGTTGTAATGCCGTTTTTCAAATCCATCAACCGAAAAGTTTCCACGCTCACGCGCAGTTCTTCGAGAACCTCTTCGATCTTTCCCACAACATAAAGCGTCGGATCATCTATTAATCCTCTTCCTCCATAGTAAATATTAATTTTCATCTCAACCCCTGCCTTTCTGTTCCTTTTTCTTTTCCGGTGTAACCAGCCAGATAATCCCCGCCGTCAGAAAACCCATTAACAGGCCTCCGACATGTGCCGCATTGTCTACATTACTGCTCGTAAATCCGCAATAGAGCGAAAAAACGATTGAGAAGGCAATTCTTCCCGCTGTCACTTCTGCAAATTTCCCTCTATATATCAGCGCCAGCATCAAAAGCGCGCCTTCTACGCCGAAAACAGCTCCGCTCGCTCCTATTGAACTGACATAACGGTTCGTAAGCAGCTCATATCCCGCCGAAAAAATATTACCGACAGAACCCGCTAAAAAATATAATAAAAGATATGGAAAATGTCCGATTCGTTTCTCAACAACGTTTCCGATATAGTACAGTATCAGCATATTGCTGACAAGGTGCGCAATGTTCACATGCAGAAACATACTGGTAAATATTCGATACCATTCACCGCTCTGTATCAGATCCATAACGCTGAAATCACCCGCATGATACAATGATTCCCCGATAAACGTACATAGCAGGAACAGGAACACATTCGCCGCAACAAGCAGAATATTCGCCCAGTGGGAATCAAAAACATTTTTCTTAAAATCAGTATGCCCTATATTCTCCGGCCCATGAGCGCCCTGTTGTTCCGCAGAAGAAATTTTCTGAATATGATCCAGAAAATTTTCCAAAATCCCCCTCATCCCATAAAAATCTGCCGCCTGATTTTCATAAATCATCAGGCGGTTCTTCCCGGAATCAATCAGCCAGCAGAAAGAATCGTCTCCGCACAACTGCTTCATCCTCCCGATGTCCGAGCCAATCAGCAGAGACAGTATGTGCACCTCATGGTATCCCTTTTCCCGGAAAAATTCCAATATTTTTTCTTTAATATGTACATACTGATTCTCTGTGAGATAAAACTCCGGCTTATAATCGATTACATGCAGCACATTCACATATGCACTTTCTCTGCGGAAAAAAAAGGTAAATTCCGGAAGATTAGACGGAACTTTACAAAATCCCTGTTCCGTCAGCAAATTTTCTAACTGGCCCATCAACATGACTCGGTCTCCGCCTTCCATTTATCATATGGACAGGAATTTTTATAAATGGCCGCCCGTAATTCCACAAAGCACCCGCAGGCCCGGCACATCCCATCCAGCAGAAGATCACATTTCTTACAATACCGCAGCCGGTCTTCGTATACCGTCCGGCTGACCTTAATATCCGAATCCAGGTTGGCAATATAAGTATGTAAATTCCGAAAATATTCTTCCTGATCCATATCGGCCGTCAGACATTTCCTGCACGGCCGCCTTTTATCTGCCGTCATTTGATACGGAACGCAATAACACTGCAGGCAGGCATGGTAAGGCTTATTTTTCTGCCCTCAGCCTTATAATCCGTAAATATTTCTTCTTTAATGTTCTCCGGTTCTTCAAAGGTATTATAAGCGTTCATTTTTCCTGTCAGAACTACCGCTTCTATCCGGGAAGGCTCCATTTCCGTCAGGAACATTTCTATCGGCGCTTCCTCGGATACGGATAAGTTATTCAGCGTAATGTTTACCGTTCCGTCTGCGCTTACCGATACGGACTCGCTGATCTGCGGAACCCGGCATTGCGCTTCCGCACCTGCCGTCTGATTACCTTCCACAAAACTTTCCGCAAGCTCCGCACCCTGATGATGCTTATACATATGGAAAATATGGTATGTGGGCGTCAGAAGCATCCGGGGACCCTCCGTTAATATAACAGACTGCAGAACATTGACCATCTGAGCGATACATGCCATTTTTACACGGTCGCAGTTTTTATTGAAAATATTCAGCGTAATCCCCGCTACAAGCGCATCTCTCATCGTATTCTGCTGATACAGAAATCCCGGATTGGTTCCAGGCTCCACATCAAACCAGCATCCCCATTCGTCCACCATCATTCCGATTTTTTTGTCCGGATCATACTGGTCCATAATCGCGCCGTGGCGCTTGATAAGTTCTTCCATATACAACGCTTTTTCCAGCGTAAGATACCATTTTTTCTCATCAAAATCGGTGGCGCTTCCCTTATCCTGCCATCCGCCCGGATGTACATAATAATGCAGAGACAGGCCATCCATAAAACCCGGATTCCCGTTTCCGGGCGCCGGCTTTGCAGTACAGGTCTTTAAAACGTTTTCCGTCCAGTCATAATCATCCACATTGGCACCGCAGCAGATCTTCTGAATCGGCGCATCCTTATGATACTGTCTGACATATGTCTGATATCTGCGATACAGATTTCCATAATAATCCGGTGTCATATTGCCGCCGCAGCCCCAATTTTCATTGCCCACGCCGAAATAATCGATTTTCCACGGTTCCTCATGTCCGTTTTCTTTCCGAAGGTCCGCCATCGGAGACACGCCGTCAAAAGAAATATATTCTACCCACTCGCTCATTTCCTGTACGGTGCCGCTTCCCACATTACCGTTCACATAGGTTTTACAACCGAGCTGCCTGCATAATTCAAAAAATTCATGCGTACCGAAACTGTTATCTTCTACCACACCGCCCCAGTGTGTATTGATCATTTTCTTTCTCTTCTCTTTCGGGCCGATACCGTCTTTCCAGTGATATTCATCCGCAAAACAGCCGCCCGGCCATCGGAGCACGGGAATCTGCATTTCTTTCAATGCCTCTACCACATCTTTGCGCATACCGTTCACATTCGGAATTTCCGAATCTTCTCCGACATAAAGCCCTTCGTAAATGCACCGGCCGAGATGCTCGGAAAAATGTCCGTAAACTTCGGGATGAATATACCCCTTTTTATTTCTTTCGTTGATAAATATCTTCGTCATGCTCCTGCTCCTTATCGTGATATTGTTGTCTTTGTTTCTCATTATATTAAAATAAATTGAATAAGACAACTTGTTTTTATCACCGATAGCAGTAATTCAGTTTTCCGAACCGGATTTCATCCCCGGGCTCAATTTCCACCGTCTCGCTCGGTTCCATACGCAGCCCGTTCTTATAAGTTCCGTTTGTGGAATTCATATCCGTCAGCAAAATCTTTTCTCCCTGTTTTTCAAGCCTCGCATGAAGCCTGCTGACAGAATCATCCGTCAGCACACAGTCGACACAGCCGGGCATCTTTCCGATACTGAAGGGGAACCGTGTAAGATCAATATGCTTCTTGTTATTCCTGTCCAGCGAATACAGCTTATATTCCGCCTCCTGTTTCCGCCTGTCAAAAAAGACCGTTTCCCCATACTGTACTTCTTCCCGTTCCTCTCTCCGCCCTTTTTCCCTTCCGCGCCCTTCCTCCTGGATTTCCGGCCCGTGTTTCAGTACATCCTGTATCGCAACCGGCCTTTCTTCCCGAAATTCATCTTCGATCTCCCACATCAGCGCCTTCTCTTCCTGTTCTTTCTTTTTCTCTTTTTTCCCCGAGAGAAAAAGCTGTATCACGGAAAACAGAAAACACAATCCCATAACGCCCAGACAACACATCAGCAGAAGCGTTTCCTCCTGCGTCAGTGAAAAATACAGATAAATCCAGACCGCCGCGCCCGATGCACAAAGAGACAATCCGGCAAAAACACTGTAAAATATGGCATTTCTTTTTCGGTAAAAATGGGGTATTTCCTTTTCCCCGCATGCTTCCCATGTGTCCGGCACAGGATCATATCTTTCATGCTCCTCTTCCGCAGGCCCTGAAATTTCATTCATTTTCGCTTCGTTATTTTCCGCATCATATTTTTGCCCTTCTCCTGCCCGCATCTGTGTACATCGTTCCATGATATTTTCCGCCGCCGGGCTTTCTTCTTCCAGCGCTTCAAACAATGACAACGCCTCTGACATGGAAAAGAAACACTCCCCCGACATCTCATATATCCGGTAAAGAAGCTCTGTCAGCTTCCGGTCTCCGGAATCCGCATGGCTCAGCAGGAAATCCATAAGAGGCTCATAGGGATTCTCCGTTATCATATTTTTTCCCGGATAATACAGACCGAGGTATTTTGCGGAAGAAAGATCATAATAAATGCTGTCCGGCCGTATCATTAATCCGGCCTCTTCCATAAAAAATTCCTCCAGTGTCCGGTAAATGACATCCATCTGCCGGAACAAATCCCTGACCTGTTCGCAGGACATCTTCTTTCCCCGGTAAAGGTTCTCCAATGTCACTCTGGAACTGATATCATAATAAAAATATGCTTCTCCGTTAATGTACCTGACGGAACATTTTAGCATGCGTTCTATTTTTCCGGAGGCGAGCATTCGGCTCTGATAGCTTTCTCCCGCCTCCGTCTCCCCGCATTTTAAGATGAGATAATTATGTTGATAATCTCTGAAATATTTTGCACCTTCCATAAAAATCCTCCGTGGCAGAGCCGTTTACTGCTCTGCCCTTCCTTTTTCTTTCCTGTTTCTTACCAAAATGCCTTCTTCTAACACCCGGTATATCAAATATTAATTATTCGATATACCGGTCATGCAGCCGGTTCAGAATATTTTCCGCCATTCGGCATTTACGGATTATACCGGTCGGATTCATAATACGCGCTCTTGCCTCCGTCTGAATCTGCCAGCCGGCGTTCCCGGCCATCGTCAGAAAATGTCCGACCGGAATGCGGACCCGGCATGCCCCTGATACCACCACTTCCTGTCCTTCTCTTCTGACATTACTCTGTATGCCGTCTGTGCCAAAATATTTCTCACCGAACTGCTCTTTCAAGTGTGCGTCAATATAAGCGGATACTTTCTCTTCTTCTTTCTGTATGCTTCCTCGGAAACAAACGGTATAGGCATCCTGAAACAACACGCATTTATCGTACAGATAAAACCCGGCATAGATCAGGAACACAAACAGAAAAAGCACCCATGAAACGATAAATCCGGCTTCCGCCGTCATATATCCTTTCATTCTTCTTTTTTTCATCTTTTTCAGGCGGCCGATTATATGGCATAAATTCTTATGCAAAGAGAACCACCCCCATTCCGATCAGAAGAAACGGTGCAAAAGGTATCCGGCTGTTTCTGCCGGCTCTGCGAAACAGCAGTAAAATCAAAGCAGCAGCCGCCGAAACAATCAGCCCCGTACAGAGGGCAAGAAAACACGGATAGATACCGAGGAAAAGACCGGCCGCAATCAGAATCAGACCGTCCCCGTATCCGATTTTCTCTCCCGTAGCAAAACCCGTCAGCAGGAACGAAACGCCGGGCAGTAAAGAAAGCCCTGTTTCCGCTACCGTACTCAAGCCTTCCGCTATCCGCCATATTTCAAGTCCGGCCGCTGCCGCGATTCCGGTTAAAATCCAAAGCAGCGGGATTTCTCTGTGCCGGATATCAAATACCGCACATATACCCATATAAATCATCGCACTTCCTTCTATGATGCTGCTTTCTGTCATTGCCCACATTTTGAACATTTCCCCCTTCCTCCCGTCCGGGACAACGGTATTGTATAAATCGTTCTCTTCAAACCGGAACAGGTAATCATATGGTGATAACTGTTTCCCTGTCCGGTAATATAAACGGTCGTTCCCGCATTTGTCCCGCCGCACAGTCCGCAGGCATAATATTTCCCGCCCGACTGATTTCTGTAACTCTCTATGGCAGAAGCGCTTACCTGCTGAACGGACGGATTCAGATAAGTACAGTCCCTGTCCGTATGATACACCGTTCCTGTCTCCGTAATATAGACCATGGGATCCTTTTCCGTAAAATTGCCGCCGCCGTTTTCCACGTCATATCCGGTCCATGCCCTTCCGTAATAACGCTGGCTCACGGAAAATCCCTGAAATCCCGTTATCGGGAAAATGGGGTCTATCCGATAGGACAAACGGATTTCTATGATATCGTTTTCCTGCATAATATTTGTTCCGGAAAAGGAAACGCCGGCCGCACCGTTATGCACGCAGGAATTGTTCAAATAATCTCTGCCGACGCTTTTTAAAACCTGATCTTTGGCATAAACCTGCGTCAATGCCGTCAGCGCGATTTCTCCGGGAAGCGAAGCATCCGCCTTTCCGTATGCATATCCTGCAAATGCCATCCGATTCCCCGTCTGATGCAGGGCGGCGCCGAACCGGCTCTGTATGCCGATCATATTTATTGCCGACATCACCTGAATCATGAAAAACAAAAACAGAGGAAGTGCAAATGCCGCTTCCACCGTGACCGATGCGCCGGACTTCCTCGAGATAAAAGAGGACGCCCTTTTTAACGGCCCATTGCGGTGAAGAATTGCCAGATGTGTCCGGAGAGAATTTGTCGTCGAATTATCTTGATTTTTAGTTAGATGTAACCGTAAAAAGGGCATCCTCTTTTATCTCCTTTCCGCCCGGCGTATCCGGGTATTTCTAATAAAATCCATATAAACGTTCCATCTCATAATGATAGCCGAATCCGCTTGAAACGGACAGTTTTGCCTGATATGTATCAAAACAGCCGTCCAGACGAAATGCTGCATTCCCCGGCGTCTGCCGGATATCCATTTCCATAATGTCCATCGCCCGGAATGTCCGGTCCCGGCCGTCTGTCAAAAACAGCATGACTTCGAGATATTCTTTATAATTCAGTCCTCTGCCCTCATCGGTGCCGGAAAGACCCCCTTTCACATTTTTGATGCTGTTAATCCCTGTTTTCCAGTCCGCTGAGGTTTTCAATACCGGCACTCTGCCGCCGTGCAGCAGTATTTTCACATCCTGTAAGCTCTCCACATAAGCCCAGGCGTACAAAATAGTATACTTTACGGGTTCTGCCAGTTCGGGACACATCATTACCGCCGTAAGGGCAAGGGCCATGGCCTCCGCTTCCGCAATTTTGACATTGTCCGACAGGATATAAAGCACATTGGCGACTTCCCGCCAGCGAAGCAGCCTCTTTGCCACATGCTCCAGATTCTGCCAGTCCGTTTCTTTCCCGGCAATCATATATTCGATTTGATACTGCAATAATGAGCCGTCCTTTTCTTCTCCATAATAGCCGCATTTCTCAAACAGGTACGCGAGAAATAACACTTCGTCCGGCTTCCCCGTAAGTGCCGCCGCTTCTTCACAGACACCGCTTCCGCGCATCGGCACGCGCCTGGAAATATACTGCGAAAGGGGTACTTTTACGGCGGATATGCTCCCGATATCGTCTGCCGTCAGATTCAGCACGCCGATGCTGCGGGTCCCGTTGGCGATATCCGCCGGATTGTCCAACGGTATCTCTTCAAATACCCCTTCTTCCACCTCCTCCTTTGGCAGCTCAATTTCGTCAATACGGGCCTGGTAATTTTCCCGTTCGCCGGCAATATCGCGGGACTCCATCTGACTGCCTTCAATCTGCGCAATATTTCCCGTAATCTTTTCCCACAGATATCCGGCCGGATAATCCGCCATATAGTCCGCAATCTGTCTTTTCAGTACCGCACCGCCCTCATCGGAAGCGATGGAATATTGAGTTATTTCCACACAGTCCGCCGCCAGATTCAAAAAATCCCCGCCAGTCCAAAAACCGCTTTCCTGCATCTGAAAATTTTTCTGCATATACGCTTTTAAATGCGCTTCCGTATTTCCTATGGAGGCGGTACCGCCCCCATAGGATGTATCTACGAATAACAAATCATACTGTTTTAACATCTCCCTGTGATATTCTGCCAGCACGGAGTTCATGCCGATATCCGCCACACATTCAAATTTCATACGGATAGCGCTGATCCGCGCCCCCTCGATTACGGTGAATACAAGGGAAAGAATGATTGCCAGCGACAGGGACAGAAAAACCGTTATATACCCCTTTTTCATGACATAACCGTCTTGCTGTCTTTGGTAATTTTCTCAAAAACATTTTCCACCAGAGAGCGCAGCTGCGTCTTGAAAATAATGACAAGTCCGATCAGAACGACGATAATCAGTATAATTTCCACCGTTCCCATGCCTTCTTCTTCCCGTAAAAAACTCCAAAATCCTTTTAAATTGCTTTTGTTCCTGTTCATACTTTTTTCTCCTTTCATCCAATCGTAAAATATGCCGGAATCATAATCAGTACCATGACAAGACACAGCATCATCATCATGGGCAGAAGAAGCTTTGTCCCGGCCTCTTCCCCCGCCTTCTTCGCGCGGTTCTTCCGTTCTTCAAAGGCCGTCATCGCTTCCTGGCGCAGTTTTAACAGCAAATCGCTGTTCCCTTTCCTGATATTCTGGGACAATAATGTCCCGAGTTTCATATAGGGCAGCATCCGGCAGCGCTTTCCAAGATGTGCATAAGCCTCCGGTTCCGGTATGCCGCTTTGCAGTTCGTGGCATAACAGCAAAATTTCTTCATATATGTATCGTTTTTTCCCGGGCGCTTTTTGTTTTCCGTAATCTTCGCCCAATTTATGGAACACGCTCCGAATCGTCATTCCGGCTCCCATATAGAGCGTCAGTTTGTGGACAATTTCCGGATAATCCCGCAGCAGTTCCCGGTTCCGTTCTGCCAGACTCCGCTCCACTTCTCGTTCTCCGGCATAAAAAACCAATAACGCCGCCGCACAGACTAACAGAAACAAAATCCCGCTGTTATCCTGTATCACCTCCTTCCAGATCACATTTTCGGAGTCTATCCGGTCCGGCAGCTTCAGACTGCTGCTTGTTCTGCTCGCCTCATCCTGCTCTTTCAGAGAATTTTCCATATTTCTTATCAGCGCTTCTCTTTTTGTCAGAATCACAGGCTGTACCCGTACCGGAAACACTTGTTCGAACTCCTGTTCTCCGTATTGAAAACGGGCTGTCAGCATGACGATTTCCGCTTCCTCCAATTCTTCGTTTCGCACGGAACCATCCGTCTGTATGAGAGAATAACTGCTGCTCTCCCAGGCAATTTCAAAAGGATATCCTTCCAAGAAATCAACCAGATTCAAATCTTCCGTCACATTTCCCAAATCGGCATTACCGCCCAAAATCACCGCTTCCAGTGCCGGAACAGCCTTCTCAAAAATATGGGAGATTTCTTCCGGCGTATACTGCCGTTCTTCCACGGTATAACATATTTCTTCCGCCTCTTCGTCCCCTATCTGCGCCGAAAGTATTACTTCCATCTTTCCCTGGCCATATGATTTCCGTTCGATATAATTTCCATCCCGCAAAATACCCGCCGTTTTTGTGCCAAGCGCCGCACCGAGCGAAAGCACGTTGCCGGCCAGCACCACCAGCAGTACGAGACTGCATTGTCTCACATAAAATGCCTGTACCTGATACTGTTCCGGTAATTCCGGGTGCAGCAGTTTTAAACTGTTTCCGATTTGGCTGCGGCGGTTCCGTTCCTGATAACGCTTCTTTTTTCCTTTTCGCCGCATGCACCAGACCGCCGCTTTCAAAAACAGCGTTTCTCCCGGCCAGTTTTTTCCTTCATTTTCTTTCCGATAATCAGAAATCTTCTCCTTACGGGACAAGAAGAACAATACTCCATAGAAAATCAAAACCGCCAGATATAAATAAATCATTAACAACCTCCTTTTCTTTTTTCCATGCGCTTTCGCTTCCTCCCTTTTCAGACTTCTATCGCAACGATCTTTCCTGAAATGAAATATGCCGCCAGATATACGGCCAGACAAGCTGTCATGATCAGAATCCCCGCCGGATTGTGATAAAGTACATCAAAAAAACCTCCTGACGTCAGACTGATATAGAAAATGATAAAGAACGGAATGACATTCATAATTTTTTGTTCCATTTTTCTGGAACTGAGCAGCACTTCAATCTCTTTGTCAAGAGCGATTTTCTGCTCGATCGTGTTCGCGGTTTCCGAAAGTATTTCCGTCATGTTTCCGCCGTTTCGCTTTGCAATCAAAAAGACTTCCGCAAACTGCATAATATCCTGTATATGGCTTCTGTATCCGAAATCGTACAGCAATTTTTCCAGTACGACATTGTTCTCCAGCCCGCGGCCGATCGTATACAGCTCCCGGCCTATAAGACTCTCCCCGCCATACAGCGCCGCCATATCACGGTATGCTTCTTTAAACGCATTTTCCACGGAATATCCGGCTTTCTGATTTGCGGACACCGACAATACCGCATCCTTGAACTGCTCTCCAAGCTCCCGCTTTCGTTTTTCCGCCAGATCTTTCTTCTTTTGCTTTAGAAAAAGAAAGAAAACAGGAAGCAGCGGCGGCAATGCCCATATGGACCTGTAAAAAAAATATGCAAAGATTCCCGTAATCAACATGCCTTCCGCATAATAAAGGAACCGTTCCTTTCCGGAAAAAACGTATTTTCCATAATCAGCCGGATTCCGTATGGAGCCCGGCGGCTTTGAGTTTTTCAACATAACTCAGTTCTCCCTTTTTCTGTAATGTTCCTATAATTTTTCCGGCCTCATCCTCTCCTTCCTCTTCGAACCGATACAATGTTTTCAACTGAATCTCTTCCTTTTCAAAACCGAGCACCTCCACGATTTCAAGCACTTTCCGGCTCCGGTCCCTGAGCCTTCCAAGATGAATGATAATATCAAGACCGGAAGCGATCTGCTGCTTCATCGCTTTAAGTGGCAGATCCATTCCCATCAAAATCATGTTTTCCAGCCTGCTCAGCATATCTTTCGAGCTGTTGGCATGTCCTGTTGACATGGAGCCGTCATGCCCCGTATTCATACACTGCAGCATGTCAAAAGCTTCTTCGCCCCTGACCTCGCCTACGATAATTCTATCCGGACGCATTCTCAGTGACGTCCTGATCAAATCCCGGATGCTGATTGCAGCGCACCCTTCCACATTGGCATTCCGGGTCTCCAGCCTGACCAGATTGGGAATATTCAGAATCTGCAATTCCGCATTATCTTCAATCGTAATGATTCGTTCTTCCTTCGGTATGTAATCCGACAACGCGTTCAGAAAAGTCGTTTTACCGGAGCCGGTTCCGCCGCTGATAAAAATATTATATTTTGCTCCGACCAGCTTTTGCAGCCATTCGCAGACTTCGCGCGGTAAGGAACCGAACGAAATTAAATCTTCCATCATAATCGGCTTGTCCGGAAACCTTCTGATCGTTACAATCGGTCCGTTCAATGCTGCCGGGCTTAAAACAACATTGACTCTCGCCCCGTTCTCAAGTCTCGCATCGACGATCGGAGAAGCCTCGTTTACAACCCGGTTGCAGGACGCCACGATCTGCTGAATGATATCCTCCAGTTTTTCCCTGCTCTCAAATTTCTGTTCCAGGCGGGACAAACTCCCTTTCTGCTCGATAAAAATATGTTCCGGTCCGTTTATCATGATTTCCGTAATATCGGTATTGTCGATCAATTCCTGCAGAACGTCCAGTTTTCTTACCGCATGGAAAAGTTCTTTTCTAAGCCAGACTTTTTCTTCCAGCGTCAGCGGCCGCCTTTTTCCTTCCCTGATCAGCAGACCGTCAATCAGTTCCTGCATCTCTTCATCCGATATTTCTCTTGAATAATCGATATCCGCCTTTAACTCTTCCCGCAGTTTTTTCCGGATTTCATACAGCCTGTTTTCCATATAAATCCTCCCGTATGATCGCTCTGGCATATCCGGCCAGTTCTCCGTGCGTCATCAGGTTAAAATCCGCCGGCAGCTTTTCAAAGACGGGAAACCTGCATTTTACGGTTTTCTCCGCGATGCCGTTCAACGCATTGAGCTGCAGGGCCTGTTCATACTGATTCATCTTCGCCATCGCGAATCCGTCGTCCTTCGTAATCGTATAAATCCGGAAGCAATAGGAAAGCAATTCAAACAATCCGCCCATCCCGTCTGTTAAATCCAGTATCAGATATTCGTAACCGCTGATTTTTTCGATTTCCTGCAGCAGTTCCAGCCATTGTTCCCCGGTAATGTTCTGCATATCGAATCCGGACCGGCCGGGCGGAATGAAGTCGAGACCGTTGACATTCTGTACAACTGTCGGAAGCCTGAGCGCAAACTTTTCCCTGGCGCACCGGAAATAATAAAGCAGATCCAGCATGTCCGCCTGATATTCCCTGTGCAGCATTCTGTCGAACCCGGAATAGCATTCAAAATTCAAATACAGCGTCTTATGTTCCTTCGCCAGCAGCTGTCCCATCGTCAATGCAAAAGAAGTCTGGAGGCATCTCCTTACCGGAGAGTAAATGCCGACCGCTTTCAGTCTCGACTGCCGTCCTGCTCCGCTTTCCGCCCAGCTTTCATTCCAGTCTTTCAGTTCCGTCATATGCGCCGCCGCTTCCCGGATAACCGATTCCGGCTTCTGATATTTATCAATATACCGATAATCTTCCGTTCCTTTTTTCCCGCCTTCCCACAAAACAAATATGTGCGGTATTTCCGGCTTTTCTTTCAGCTGCCCTGCGGCGCTCTCCCCGATCAGCAAAACAAATATATCGTTTTTTTTCATAAAGTTTTCAAGTTCTGCCGTTTTGGTAAAAATATGCAGCGAATAGGGTACCGATGCTTTCTGTGTAAGATACTCCGCCATCCGAAGCGCATAGGTTTCTTCCAGATCGCAGACCGCTAAAATTTTCTGTTTCAATAAAACCCTCCCATCCAGAGCGCCGCACCGATAAATGCAGGCAGCGCAAAATGTATTTTATTGCTCGTATACAGCCGATAATCCTCTTTCAGTTCTTCTCCGTACAGCCTCCATTCTCTTTTGCAAAATACATCCGCAAAATAAGCGAATAAATACCGCATTCTTTCCCCGAAGTTTCTTTCCGACACCAGCTTCCAGGCGGAAAATACCGCGCCGATCACGAAAGAAGCGACCATTATCCTAAGCTGTATGCCGGCCCGCACGAAACTGCCAAGCATAATAAACAGCTTTACGTCTCCGGCACCAAGACCGTTGATTTTATATAGTGGGTATAAAAGAACAAACGAAAGCAGCATGGAGACGGCGGCCTCATATAAGCCCTGCCATTGAAAATCCAGAAAACGAAAGGACAGGCCGATTATAATACCAAACAAAATCCAGCCGTTATATATCCTGTCGTACGCGAAATCCATCAGAACTGCTGCCAGAAGCAATAATATTAACAGATACTGATAACAGGTCAGTCCAACCTAAACACCTCCTTTCCTGCAAATTACTACCATGAATCCTTTGGAAGATCCTTCCCGATACTGTATCAACATACAGTTTGAATGAATATGATATCCTGTCCGCTGTCCGCGGACATTCATAGAAGATAAATCGAATTATATATGGACTTTTTCGTCTTGTCCAGTACTATTTTAAAAAAATATTTTTTTTGTGAATATCTTACAAAACTTTAAAAAAATTAATTCCATAAAGCACGACGAGCCCCGGAAATCCAAGGATTCCGGATGTCAAAAATGTCACCGGGTTAATGCCGACAACAACGGAAATATTGCGTGCAAGAAGCAGACTGTTCAGAAAATAAATGCCGATCGTTCCCATCACCGCACGAAGAACGAAATTGATAACCCATTCGATTTTTCTCCCCATCGCACCAATCACCAGAACCAAAACGCATACAATCAAAATAGCCGCTATTCCGCCAAACTTTTCCATATAAAATCCCCTTCGCTCTTTTTATTCCACCGGTATTTCTGTTTTAATCTATGCCGGCTCGTTTCTGAATATTACAAGAATATTCTTCCAAATTATGTATATACTGTATAAAAGAGGAATTAGTCATGAAAAGATTGGAGGAAACCGTTATGATTTTATTCCGTCACAGTCCCTGTCAGGTCAGTACAGATGATAACCTGGATTTCCACAAACCAACCCTTCATGAAGAATTGATTCAGGCAAGGCGCGCTTTGGAAAATGCCTATTCCGGGTTCGATAATGTAACGGATCCCGACCTGATAGACTGCTATATATACGAAGTGAACGCCGTCATGAAAAGATATAAATACTTACTGGAACAGGCCGCAAAAAACAATCTGCTGCCGGAAGAAACTTATCATGAAATATATCAGTAACATACCTTTCTATATTTTATCGCCATTTTCTATACAAAAAAGCAGATATGGTATCGAATACCGTATCTGCTTTTTCTGTTTATTCATATCCTCAAACACAAAATCCCCTGTTTGCTGCCGGGTCCGAAATATTTTCCGTCAGCTGATTCCTTCCATAGGTCAGTCCGGCATATACCGACTGGGTATTGCCCATAACCGGACCGGAAGTATCCTGTCCCTCGATCTGTTGATATGACGCGTGGAGTTTTTTAATAATAAACTCCACATGCTCCAGATTTTCTTTCCGAAAATGCAGCGTTGTCTGCGCCAGCTCTTTATCAATAAACAAATACAACTGTAAAAGGTTCTGAGCCAGTTCATATTCCAGATGAAGGGATGCGGTAAGTTCATCCATACAGCCTCTTATTTTGCGGACGGCCGCCCTGCATTCCTCTCTGTTTTCCCGATCAAGAGCCTCTTTCGCCTCTTTTACATACAAAAGCGCCATCTCATACAGAATCGTAACAAGCTGTGTCTTATTCGCCTGCGTTATTCTTAGCGTAAACTCCTGTTTTAATTCCTTCGTCATATACGAAATCCTTTCCGCTTACTGTAATAACTGCAATACCTGAGAAGGTCTTTCATTCGCCTGTGCCAGCATGGAGATAGCCGCCTGTTCAACGACCTGCTGTGATGTATAGTACGTCATTTCTTCCGATACGTCCACGTCCATAATACGGGAATAGGAGGCCGTCATGTTCTCATTTGTGATATCCAGACTTCCGACGGTATGTTCCAATCGGTTCTGATATGCACCGAGACGGCTCCGCGCATCCGAAACATATGCGATCGCACCCTTGATCGCCACATTGGCGTCCGCGCTCTTTTCTTCCGTCGTCACCTCTGCGCCGGTAATGCCAAGCCTCTGTAATGACATGGTCGGAACGCGGATTTCCAGAATTTGCCCTTCGTTTGCGCCGATCTGGGTATCCATCGCGCCGATTCCGGTGATGTCGATTTCCAGGTTGGTATACGTAATCTCATTTTCCGTATATGTTATATTCGCACTTCCTAAATTCTGCAGGCCGGCATTTCCGTTTTCCGGCACCCGGATACGCATCTCAAAATCAGGATCGTCCGTGGGGCTGGTAATTTTGATAACATTACTGTCGCCATCATAGGCCGCTACCGCATCAGCAGGGAAATTAGCCCCGCCCGCAAAAACCGGTGCGGTCGTAGTGTCAAGCTTCCCGGCCGCATCATAGGTGACATCCAGAGACGTTATCGAATAATCGCCGTCTGCTTTTGGAAGCGGCTTACTGCAGGAAAGCACCTGAACATCCGCATTGGAACTTCTCATAACCTCTTTGTCCGGAATATCCAGCGTAATCTCGAATCCCTTACTGTCCGTAATCGTGACACAGTTTTCTCCCACGGCAGAAATCTCCGCACCGGCGGGAAAATTATTTCCGGGAACGAAACTGTCCTTTGTTTTATCCAGATTAATCTTTCCATTCTCTTCGTAAAATACCGTCAGGCTGTCGACCGTATAAACTTTATCCAATACTTCATCGCTGTAATAACCGACTTTAATCGATAAGTCATTCGTATAGCCTCTTAAATCAAAACTGCCATCTAAAAGCGGCTGTCCGTTAAATTCCGTATCCCTTGCAATTCTTGCGACTTCATTCTTTAACTGCTGTAACTCCTGGTTTACCATCTTTCTGTCAGCCGTCGTCAGAGTGCCGGTCTCACCTTTTACCGCAAGCTCGTTCATTCTCTGTAACATCTCGTGCACTTCCGATAACGCGCCGTCAGCCGTCTCAATAACGGAAATACCGGTCTTCGCGTTCTGCGTGGCTACGGTAACGCCCGTCATCTGAACGTTCATTCTCCGTCCGATCGCGTATCCGGACGGATTGTCTTTCGCACTGTTTACCTTATATCCGGACGATAATTTCTGTAAAGATGCCGCAACACGGTTATCCGCTACATTCAACGCGTTGTGCGCCCGCATTGCGGATGCGTTATAATTAATTCTCATTTTCTGCTCCCTTCCGTCTGCTCCCGCAGACATGCGCCCTCAGGCCTTGTATTTTTATGCTGTAATCGTTGTAATAAATGCTTTTGCGATTTGATACAGATCTGCCGTCTTTACGGAGGATTCTCCGGACGGCTCTCCCGCTGTAAAACTGTTCAGGTCGAGTTCTTTGCTGTGAAGAATGCCGACACTTCCGATCTCCACGTCATTCTGCACCAGAGATTCCACATGCTTCTCAAACGCCGAACGCAGCGTTTCCTCTTTGTCCTGTAACCGGGAAGTTCCTTCCTGTGTGGAACATGCTATATAACCGGTCAGTTTCTGGTTCCTGACGCCAAACTGCGCCGCGACATCGCCGTAACTTTCGGTGGAAAGAGCCGCTTTTACCATGCCGCCCTCTTCTCCGTGAAGCACCTTCAAATGAATGGCCGTCGTTTCTCCGTTGATTTCGACAGGAATCCTGTAATTTTCTTCTTTTGACAGATTTCCGGCAAGCGTAAGCTGTCTTTGACAGCTCTGAATCGCTTTCAGGTCGATATATTGAATCCCTGTGCCGTTTTCCGCTTCTTTCAGGACATCCTCATAAACCTGCTGCATCTCTTCGTATGCTTCCTGTGCGGACTCTTTATCCGTCATCGATTCCTGTAATTGAGACAGCGCATTCTTTACTTTTTCCTGATCTGCGGGCTTTGTAAATTCATTCAGCTTTTTATAAAGAAAACCGCTTCGGTTCATCAGCATATCTGCCGCAAGCAGATTATTAACGCTCACAGGCTGTTTATAATTGAGCAATTCTTCAATAACGGCCTCTCCGACCTCTCCAAGCTGTCGGTATTCCTGTATCTGCTCTTCCTGATATTCCGCTTTCACGCTTTCTTCCTGCTGCGCCATGCGGTCGGCCGCTTCTCCCGCCAGTCCTCTTTCATATCTGCCGAATCCGCTTTCGATCTGCTCGGTAATCGATATGTTTTTGGCCACGCCATCTATTCCGCTGAAAACATCGTCGATGACAAAATCCATGCCGTGTTTTTTGCCGCTTCTCACCGCACTGAGCAGATTTTTAAAAGAAAGTTCCGCACCGCTGTTCAAAAGCGCGCCGACCGCCGCGTCATCTCCCTTTTCGATCTGCCGGAACAGGCGGTAAATACCGATATAGGCTTCTCTTTCCTGTGCGTCAATCCCTTTGGCTTTATCCAGTTTATACAGGAACTTACTGTATTTTTCGGTTTCCTGTTCCCGGGCATATTGTAAGCCGTCCAGATAGTCGTTCAATTCCGGTATTGTCATTTCCAACGGATTTTTACCGTCGCGAATCGTCTGTAAAACCGCCTGAGGCGTCATCTTTTCGATAACGCGGCGCAGTTCCATATCGGATTCTTTGACCGCCTGTATGTTTTCCTGTGTAAGCTCCATTCGGTTGTAACCAAGAATGCGGACGGCACGCCGGTTCTCTTCATTCGTTTCAAGACCCATGTCCTGTAAAATATCATCCACATTCCGGAATGCCTTCCGAATCGAATCGCCCATATCCGCTCTGGGAGCCGTCATCAGTGTTTCGTATTTTTCCCGCGCTTCTTCGTATTCGTTTTTTAAAGCGCCGCCTTCTATATGTACCTGTTTTAAAGTGAAATCTTCGTCCGCCGCCTTAAACCGGCCCGCAACATCGGCGGGCAGATATGGAATTTCCGCGGTCGTTTTGCGGGTTTCCGCATAAAGGGCGGCTTTTTTCGATGCTTCGTCTATATCATCCGCACCAAACCAGAGCTGTTTCTGCCGTTCTTCGATCTGCCTCAGCGCTTCCACCAGTTTTTCCAGTTCGGTGGTATCAATCGCATACCCGCTTTCCAGGAGCTTCCTGTTAGCCTCTATCGTCATCATCAGCCGGACTTCTTCCAGCTGCCTTCTTGCCGTAACCGCCTCGGGCACTCCGTAGGGTTCCGTCTGTGCGGTATTTTCCATGCTGCTGTCGGCGTTTTCCGGCTGCGGCCGGTTCTTCGCTTCATTATCCTGTGCCGCTTCCAGCTGCTTCTGCGCCGCCTCGAGATTCGCAAGCGTCAGCGCCTTGCCTTCCGCTTCGACTTTATCCGCCGCCTGCCGGGAAATCCCGTTAAACCGCTCCACGTATTCCGCCGCTTTCTCAAAGCCGCTTTCTCCATCCGCAAGATTTGCCTCCCCGGCGCTTTTTCCGTCCGCTATGGCCGCGGCAATGGCGGACAGGATCTGTTTTTCATCCTGCGGAAAAGCCAGTGTATTCAGTTCATGGAGTCTGGCCGCGCTTTCCGGTGTCAGCGGAATGCCTTTTTCAATCAGCCATCTCGCATTTTCAAGCGTTTCGTCATTGACTTCCAGTCCCGCTTCTTCCAGAACGCGTTCCATCTGGGGACGCAGCTGTTCCCAATGATAGTCTTCCGCCTTTTTGGCATAATAACCGGAAAATCCGTCTCTGACAGCGCCCTCCGCATAATAGCCGCGGCCCTGCCTGTCTCCGTCCGCGGTGGAACTGTGATTCGCCAGATACAGATTGTCGATGGTAGGCTCCATATGGTTCTCCACCATATATTTCGCCGCGCCTTCCGTCATCTCCTCCAGCTCAGCTGCCTTATCAAAGGCTTCTTTCGCCTGCCGCGCATTTTCCTCCGTTACCGGGATATCATGCTCTTTAAACTGTCTGCAGAGTTCTCTGGCAAAGGCCTCGCTTCCCGTTATTTTCTGAAGCGTCTCTTCGTCGATCCGGTTCGTATAACCGTCAATCTGCACGCCGCCCTTCATGAGCTCCGCCTTGATCGTATCGATAATGGTAACGACTTCCTCCACATTCATATCGCCGGGCCGGCATCCTTCTTCCATCATTCTGGTAAAGTCTTCCGTAGACATAGAATTAGACATTACTGTCATATAGTCTTTCCATACGTCGGTATCCATCTGCCCCGCCGCATCCTGCATAACGTCTTCTGCGGTCTTTCCCTGACCTTTGTAAGCTTTGTTATCCATAACTGTTCCAGAAATGTCCAATGCGTATCCACCCGTCCGGTCCGCCTGCTGCGTCCGGGTGTCCCGATATGTAGTTGTCATCACCTTATCCACATTCTGATTTGTGCCGCTGTTGTCAAAAGTTATCTTCATACACACTCTCCATGCAGTAAGGATTTTTATTCTTTTTATTACAAAAAGGGCGAATGCTGATACATTCACCCTTTATTTCGGCATACTTTTTCAATTTCTTAACCCCTGACAAAGATGTTGCGTCAGAATACAAAAATTGCTGCGGTAAGAGGCGGCAGATCAAAAGAAATGGAATAGTCCTTAAAATCGCACTTTTCCTTTACTGCCGTGATCTCCGCCGGTATTTCATTTCCGAAACCGCCGAACCGCTTTTCGTCACTGTTTAAAAGCAGTTTATATTTTTTCTTCTTAGGAACGCCTAATTTGAAATTCTCCCGCATCATCGGCGTCATATTCAGAACGAACAGAATATTGTTCTTTCCGACAGCATCCTTCCTGAAAAAGCTGTAGATGCTCCGTTCCGCATCATCCGCGCTCAGCCATTCAAAACCGCCCCAGTCATTGTCGATGGAATACATCGCCGGGTATTTCCGGTAAATGGAAAGCAGTTCTTTCACATAATCGTGCATGCCCCGGTTCAGCTCTTCTCCGAGCAGGAACCAGTCGAGTTCCCTCGCCTCACTCCACTCTCTTTCCTGTCCGAAATCCTGTCCCATGAAAAGCAGCTTCTTGCCCGAATGGCCGAACATATAACTGTAACCGACTCTCAGATTCGCGTATTTATCAACCGGATAACCAGGCATTTTATTTACCATTGAACATTTTAAATGCACCACTTCATCGTGTGACAGCGGCAGAATATAATTCTCGCTGCTGTTATAGCTCATGGCAAAAGTCATTGCGTAATGATTATTTTTGCGGAAAATCGGATCCAGTTTCATATAGTCGCAGAAATCGTGCATCCAGCCCATATTCCATTTAAAGCTGAATCCCAGCCCGTCTTCTTCGATATCTCCCGTAACCATCGGCCATGCCGTCGATTCTTCTGCAATCGTCAGAAATCCGGGGAAAGAACCGAGAACAACCGAATTCATATGTTTAAAAAACTCGATCGCCTCCAGGTTTTTATTTCCGCCAAATTTATTGGGCACCCACTGGCCGTCCTGTTTTCCATAGTCCAGATAAAGCATGGATGCCACCGCATCCACCCGGATGCCGTCCACATGATATTCCCGCGCCCAGAACAGCACATTGGCGATCAGGAAATTCTTTACTTCCGTTTTGCCGTAATTAAAAATTTTGGTCCCCCAGTCGGGATGCTCTCCCAGCCTCGGATCGGGATGCTCAAAAATACATTCCCCGTCGAACCGGCCGAGTCCATGCGCGTCAGTCGCAAAATGTGCGGGAACCCAGTCCAGAATGACGCCGATTTTGTTCCGGTGCAGCTCATTGACAAGATACATAAAGTCTTCCGGATTTCCGTGCCTGGAAGTCGGCGCATAATACCCCGTTACCTGATAACCCCAGGAACCGTCAAAAGGATATTCCGCAATGCCCATCAGTTCGATATGGGTATACTGCATTTCTTTTAAATATTCCACGATTCTTCCCGCAAATTCACGGTAATTGTAAAAACCGTCTTCCGTTCCGTCGGGATGCTTCATCCAGGAACCGATATGGCATTCATAAATCGCCATCGGCTCTTTGTTATAATCTTTACCGCATCTGGCCTTCATCCAGACGTCGTCAGACCACTTGAATCCGGAAATATCAAAGGTTCTGGACGCGTTGCCGGGGCGCATTTCCGTATAATTGGCAAAAGGATCCGCTTTGTAAAGTTTTTCTCCCGACGGCGTCCGGATCAGATACTTGTACATCTCATTATCGCCGACACCCGGAATAAATATCTTATGAATGCCTCCCGGCCCCAATTTTTCCATCGGATGGCTTTCTTCATTCCAGTTATTAAATGTGCCGATTACATGAACGCTCGCCGCATTCGGCGCCCAGACAGCAAAAAACATGCCCTTCTGCCCGTCTTCCTCTGAAGGATGCGCCCCCAGCTTCTTATAAATGTCATAATGCGTTCCCTGCGCGAACAGATATTGGTCTGCTTCCGAAATAAAAACCTTATTTTCTTCTTTCTTCTGTTCCTCTTTCTTCTGCTTTACAGCCTTTCCCGCCATAAGAAATCCCCCTGTTTCGTTTTAGTAATGTATGAAATCACTCTCGCGTAAAATAATCATATCATCATTATTATATCGTTTGGATAAAAGTACATCAACAAAATGCTTCGGTGTCTTCCGGTTAGCATAATAAATCGCCTCGTCCACCAGCTCCCGCACTTCCGCCAGCGTCACTTCATGATCGCTTGTCTGCATATCCGCAATCCTGGTATGGAGCGCCAGAACACCAAATTCATCGATCGAATATTCCTGGTCCTCCGCATACTGCCTCGCATATGCAACCAACGCTTCGTCATCCAGCGGCTCGATGTCCACCCTGAGGTCAAACACCCTGTTTAAAATTTCATTATCCGAAAGCAGTTTATTCATCCTCTGTTTCGTATCTTCCATAATCAGAAGCAGACCGACGCTTCCTCTTTCCAGCTCTTTGCAGAGTTTCATGGCTGTCGGTGATTTCATGTCAGCCGCTTTCTCAATGATTAACGCCCCGCCGCTGATTTTGGACAGCGTATCCGAAATCTCTTTTTTATTCAGAACCGAACCGGATATTTTGGCTATTTTCCCCGAAAAATTGCCGTCGCTGTACTGCATTTCCCGTATCAGCCCTTTGGCCAGCGTCAATGTACCGCCGCCTTCCTCCCCGGTAACAATAACGTTTCCGGTGTATGAAGCCATGCTCATATTGTCCAGCGTGCGCACAAGCTGTTCTCTTGATTTTCTGTGAGGCACAAACTGCCCGAACAGCTCTCTTTCTTCATCGGTCAAATCCCTGACCATACGCGCTTCCGGCTGTGAAAGATCTTCCGCTTCGTCCTCCGGCTCATCGATTTCCATATCGTCCTCTTCTTCGATGTCCTCCGGTTCCATAATCTCTTCCACTTCATCGACGATTTCGGAATCCGTATCTTCTTCCGGCTCGTCATATTCATATGCGGGCACTTCTTCCGGTTCCACAACAGGCGGTTTTTCCGGCGCCGCTTCCCTGGACGGTTCGGGCCGTGAAGCAGCCTTTTCCGTCTTTGATTCGGGCGCCTTCCCAACCTCCTCCGGCAAAATCACTTTCTTAATGCCGCTTTTCCCGGATTCTTTCATAATCGCGGCTACAAACGCCTTCTCCAGCTGCTCTAAAAGTCCGCTCTTGGTCGCTTCGTCGAAATCGTCAAACAGACTTCCCGTATGTTCCAGCACCCGTCTCCTGACGTCCTCCATACGTTTCTGCTCGTTGCGCTTTTTCATCGCTTCCCATTCAGCCAGAACATCCTGTATGCTCAGCTGGCCGGTAATCTGTTTTTCTACCGCTTTGACATCGGAATCCGGCACGAGAAGCCGAATCTGTCCGTCATATTCCTGCGAAAGCACGCTGTCATATATTGTCGGCGCCGCCGGCTCCGGCTCGCTGACAGGCAGCCTTTCCGAAAATTCCTCCTGTCGTTCTTCGCTCAGGGGGCGCTGTTCCTGCACCGGTTCCGGCCGCATTTCTCTTATAAACCGCTGCTCCTGTGCCGGTTGTACTTCTCTCACAAGCCTCTGCCCCGGCAGAGGTTCCGGCTGTACTTCCCTCACAAGCCTCTGTTCCTGCAGAGATTCCGGCTGTACTTCCTTTACAAGCCTCTGCTCCGGCGCGTATCCCGGCTGTACCTCCCTTACAAGCCTTTGTTCCTGTACCGGCTGTACCGCTCTTACGGACCGCTCGTAAACCGGCTCCGGCTTTATCTCTCCGGCGGACAAACGTCTGGCTGACAGATCGGAATCCCGCACAGGCGTAAACTCTCTCGTAGCGTCCGGCAAAACTCCCTGCTGCCCGTCCGTATCCTGCGGAAGTTCCACTTTCGGGATCTCCATCGTTTCCTGCAAAAGCGGCGCAATAATCTTCTCCACAATTGAGATTTCTTCTTCCGGTTCTTCCTCATCCGCAGGACTGTTTTCCGCCGCGTCCTGTTCCTCTTCCGTGGACAGATCTTCTTCTGCGAACGCTTCCTCTTCCATATCCTGATCTTCCGCCGCAGACGCTTCCTCTTCTGCAGATTGTTCTTCTTCCACGTCCCGGTTTTCCGGCCGCCGCGGTATTTCAACAATCCGGCCGCCCTGCACTTCGAGCGCTCTTTCCACAGGCCTTTCTTCCGGCTCTTCATCGGTCAGAAGTTCCTTCATGCTTTCCGCCAGCGCCATTTGAAGATTCAGCGTATTATATTCTCCCACATCGACCGTTTTCACCTGCGGCAGATCGGTCGTCGGCATCGTCACCCCAAAATCCGGGTCGTCAGCAATATCTTCCTCTTCCTCTTCCTCGTCATATCTTTCTTCGGCTTGAATATCCCCGCCATCTTCTTCCGGCGGATATCCTTCCTCCCCTTCGACATCCTCCTCCAGTCCGCTTGTCCAGGCGTCATATTTCGCCTGCTGTTCGGCATTCAACGGCGCATGGAGCGCTTTCAGTTCCATCGCCTTGACCACATATTTTCCTTCTCCGAACCAGAGATACATCTCGTCACATTCTTCAATACATTTCGTCGTAAGTCCGATCCGGTGATAAAGATAGGCCAGCTCATATGCCCATTTCTCGCGATAATCCCGTTTCTTGAACTCCTCCAGAACCGCAATGCGTTCTTCCAGCGAAACTTCCTGCGCTTCATACAGGCGGTACTGCAGAACATATCTGCCCGTGTCCCTCGGTGCGATCTGCACAAACTCCTTATAGTACTCGATCGCCTGCACATATTCTTCCATTTTAATAGAAAGCTCGCACAACGAATAAACGATCAGTCTGCCCGAAGGATGTTTTTCATACGCCAGCAGCAGAATGTCCTTGCTCTCCTGATATCTTCTGTTAATCTTATATAAATCACTGATGGTGCATAACATTCTGACGCTTTTAACGCGCCGCCAGTCTATCGTATCCGCAATAGCGACCGCATCCGCATATTCTCCCTCTTCAATCAGGGTATTAATTTCATCTGCTCGTATCTTATATTCATATTTATCCAAGGAACTCACCCCATGTTGCCGCTTTCCAACCTTTTTACTGTCTTAGTTTACCATAGGCGAATATTAATGTAAATAAATATGAGGAAAAAATATAGCGTCCGCGCTTCGTTCTATTTCCAGCATATAACAAGATATGGAAACTGCGCAATTTACATTTCCACGATATTGTATATTTACAAATTCCCCTTTTTATGCTTCCGCCCGGAAAAGATAATTGGACAGTTCGGCAAATTGTTCTAAAGACAACGTTTCACCGCGCACGGAAGGCTGTAATCCCATCCGCTCCACAGCCTCCGCAATTTTCTCTTTCCCGATGCCCAGATTTCCCGCGTTGGAAAGACCGTTGACCAAAGTCTTTCTCCTTTGATTAAAAGACGCACGAATAATGGCAAACAGCCAGGCTTCATCCCTGACTTCTACCGGTGGATTGTCGTATCTGATCAGCCGGATGACCGCGCTGTCCACATTAGGTCTCGGCATAAAGCAGGATGCGGGAACTTTCATGATGATTTCCGGTTTTGCATAATAGCGCACAGCCAGGGAAAGCGCTCCGTAATCTTTCGTTCCCGGCACGGCCTGCATTCTGTCCGCAACTTCCTTCTGTACCATAATCGTGATGCTCTGCAGCGCGACATGATTCTCAAACAGAGACATAACGATCGGCGTCGTGATGTAATAAGGAAGATTGGCAACTACTTTTATCGGTTTTCCGTCATTTTCTTCCCGTACGATTCGATCTATATCGGTTTTCAGTATATCCTCATTGATAATTTTCACATTCTGATAAACAGAAAGCGTCTCCTGTAAAATGGGAATCAGGTTCTTATCGATTTCCACTACAACAACCGATTTTGCGCGCTCCGCCAGATACTGCGTCATCGTACCGATGCCGGGGCCGATTTCCAGAACACAGTCCGTTTCCGTTATCTGTGCCGCCTCCACAATTTTTCCGAGTATATTACCGTCTATCAGAAAATTCTGCCCGAATTTTTTCTGAAAAGTAAATTGATATTTCTGTATTATTTCTTTGGTCTTTGCCGCATTTCCAAGTGTCGCCATATAACCGCCATGCCTTTCTCTCAATCTGTACCCTTTGTTTCCGCGAACCTTCCGAGGCGGAATAACCGTTGTGCATTTTCATGTGTCACCGCATATACCTCTTCCCGGTCTATTCCCTTCAAAACCGCGATTTTCTCCGCAATATACGAAAGATTCAGCGACGAATTGCGCTTCCCCCGAAACGGCTCCGGTGACAGATAAGGGCTGTCCGTCTCTAACAGAATCCTGTCCATCGGAATATAGGCCGCCGCTTCTTTCAGCTTCTTTGCGTTTGCAAATGTTATAACTCCGCCGATGCCAAAATGAAATCCCATATTCAAATATTCCCTTGCAATTTCTTTGGTGTAGGAAAAACAGTGAATTACCCCGCCGATTTCCTCCGCATGGGTACTTTTCATCATATCCAGCGTATCCTTCGCGGCCTCTCTGGAATGAATGATTACGGGAAGCCCCGTTTCTTTTGCCAGTCCCATCTGCCTTTCAAACCATTTTTTCTGGACCGGAATTTCCGGTTCCTTCCAATAATAATCCAGGCCGATTTCTCCGACCGCCGCCACCTTTTTATGGCCGCAGCATTCTCTCAGCCATTGAAAACCGTTTTCGTCAAGTTCACCCGTTTCGCTCGGATGCACGCCCATTGCGCCATAGATAAAAGGATATTTCTCCATGAGGGCAATCGTTTTCCGACAGCTTTCCAGGCTCGCTCCTATATTAATTACCGTGTCGATTCCGTTTTCCGCAAAAGACCCAAGAAGTTCTTCCCTGTCTTCATCAAACGCCTCATCGTCATAATGAGCATGGCTTTCGAATATCATTACAATTTGTGCTCCTTCCTGAATTGACGCGGCAGAGGACAGCCGGGGCAGCGCATCGTTCTCTGGCAGAGGCTCTTGAAAAGCGTCGGTACTTAGTGAAAACGCCGCATTGCGGTTTTTGAACTTAGTACCGTTACGACTTTTTCACGGAGCGAAAGCGTACCTCGGAAGAGAACGATGCGCCGCCCTGTCTGCCCCCTGCCGCGTCGAATAATAATTTTCTTAAAAATTTCTTAAAAAACACTTGCAATTCAAAAAACATTATACTATAATAACTCTTGCGTTGTAAAATAGAAATGCGCCTTTAGCTCAGTTGGTAGAGCACCTGACTCTTAATCAGGGTGTCCAGGGTTCGAGCCCCTGAAGGCGCACTTGAAAGTACCATTTTTGAGGACGTATGCGCTTTGGGGATGGTGCTTTTTTCTTTTAAAATCCCGCACAAATGCCGGAGGCACTTTATGAAAATCACATGGTACGGAACCGCATCGCTGTTAATCGAAAACGAAGAAAGCAGAGTCTTAATCGACCCGTTTCTACCCTTAAAAGGTGCCAAAAACCATCCGTCCCTGCTTGATTATCAGAAAGAAGACTCCATTCTGATTACCCACGGCCACATTGACCATCTCGGCAGCGTTCCCAAAATTCTTCTTCATTCGGATGCAACCGTATATTGCAGCGCCGTTCCGGCCGCCACGCTGGAAAAGAAAAACGCGGACAGTGACCAGATCGTCATTATCCGCCCCGGCGATGTGCTTCATTTCGGAGACATCAAAGCAATTGTGCTGCCAGGCAAACATGTCAGATTCGACGGCAGGCTCATCAGGCATACACTTTGCAGTCCGCGCATTTTCAGATATTTCCCCAATTTTCTGTCTCTGCTCTTTCATCATCGTACTTTTACCGAGGGAGATGAAACGCTCACTTACCTGATCGAATCAGGCGGCAGAAAGATTCTCGTACTCGGCAGTCTGGCTCTGGATGAGGCGGCGGACTATCCGAAATATGCGGACATGCTTATCCTTCCTTACCAGGGTACGTCAGACCTCGTTTCCGCTGCGTGTTCCATCATCGACCGGATTGAACCCAGAAGTGTGCTGTTAGATCACTTTGACGACGCATTTCCGCCTGTTTCCCGACAGATCGATACCAAACCGCTGCGAAAAGTTTTAAAAGAACGCTATCCCGATCTTCCGGTCGTCAAGCCGACCGCCGGGAAAGCCGTAACCCTGTTATAAGATCCCGAGCAGTTCGACAAGCAGACCGGCCAGAACGCCGGACGCATAAAGCAGGCCGATAATGACGGCATTTTCTTTCCGCCTGTCATTTACGCGCAGCAGTACAAGAATACCGACGCCGGCTCCCGAAAGCAGGCCGGACATCATTGCGCCCGCCCTTAAAATCCCTTTCAGATATAATTGCGTAATAACAACGGAAGCGGCGCAATTCGGAATCATGCCGACCGCACCCGCAACCAGTTCTCCGATCACCGGACGGTTCAAAACCAGATCGGCCAGAAAGTCTTCTCCGATCACTGCAATTACGGTATTTAAAATAAAAGAAATCAATAACAGATACAGAAAAATCTCAACGGTGTGATGAAGCGCCGATTTTACGATACCGTTCTCACAATGACAATGATGTTGTTCACACATATGTTCGATCTGTAATTCTTCACCGTCTCCACGCCGGGATCTGGCGATCACATAATCGATCAAGAGGCCCGCCGTCATTCCGATTACGATTTTAACTCCCAGAATTTTCAGAATCAGATCGATTCCGGCATTTTCGGAAATCAGAACGGGCAGCATTTCGTCCGATGTGGACAGATAAATGGATAACAGCGTCCCGCGTGTAATAATCCGTCCCGCATACAAATTAGAGGCCGCCGCCGAAAAACCGCACTGCGGAAACGCTCCCAGCACGCTGCCGATGACGGGCCCCCATTTGCCGGATCTCTGAATCGTATGCTGCATTCTGCTTCCCGCCCTGTGTTCCAGATATTCCATAGCCAGATACGTCAGAAATAAGAAAGGCAATAATTTGATACTGTCTGATAGTGTGTCTGTAATAATATCCAACATATTCCGTCCGCTTTCTTAATTTACTCATCCCTGGCAGTCAGCCGCTGGGAAAACGTTTTTCATTCTTTTCCAGTATACTATACATCCCGCTTAACCCGCAACATCCTCAAACTGGGAATTATAAAGCTCCGCATAAAATCCTTTCTGCGCAAGCAGCTGTTCATGACTTCCCTGTTCTATAATATCACCGTCTTTCATGACAAGAATCAGATCCGCATCTTTGATCGTTGACAGCCTGTGTGCAATGACAAAGCTGGTTCTGCCTTTCATCAGATTGTTCATCGCTTTCTGAATACGCTGTTCCGTCCTGGTATCGACCGAGCTCGTCGCTTCATCCAGAATCAGTATCCGGTTATCCGCAAGTATCGCCCGCGCAATCGTCAGAAGCTGCTTCTGTCCCTGAGACACATTGCTGGCGTCCTCATTCAGTTCCATCTGATAACCTCCGGGCAGCGTCTGGATAAACCGGTGCGCATGCGCCGCTTTGGCCGCCTCAATTACCTCTTCATCGGTCGCATCCAGTCTTCCGTACCGGATATTTTCCATAATGGTCCCTTTGAAAAGCCAGGTATCCTGTAACACCATGCCGAAACTTTCACGCAGCTCGCTGCGGTTAAACTCTCTGACGTCATGACCGTCCACTTTAATACTTCCGCTGTTGACATCATAAAAACGCATCAGCAGTTTTACCATTGTTGTTTTTCCGGCTCCGGTAGGCCCGACGATTGCAACGGTCTGTCCCGGCTCCACTTCGCTGCTGAAATTATGAATAATGATCTTATCCGGATGATAACCGAATCTGACATTTTCAAAGCTGACGCGCCCTTCCATCCGCTGCAGTTGTACCGGATTATCAACGGTCTGATCTTCTTCCTCTTCTTCCAGAAATTCAAACACCCGCTCCGCCGCCGCGGCAGCGGACTGCAACATATTGGAAACCTGCGCGAGCTGTGTGATCGGCTGCGTAAAGTTTTTGACATATTGGATAAAAGCCTGTATATCCCCGATTTCGATCGCGCCTTTTATCGTCAGAAGGCTTCCGCTGACGGCCACCGCAACATATCCGAGATTACCGATAAAACTCATAATCGGCTGCATCATGCCGGATAAAAACTGGGATTTCCACGCCGATTGATAAAGTATATCATTTGTGTCCCCAAACTCTTTTAAAACCGCTTCTTCCCGGTTAAACGCCTTGACAATATTCTGGCCGCTGTACACTTCCTCCACCTGGCCGTTGATCTTTCCGAGATAGCTTTGCTGCGCCACAAAATATTTCTGTGAATATTTCACAAGGATTCCGATCAGCCCTCCGGATATCGGCAGTATGACGAGCGCGATCAGTGTCATCAGCGGGCTGATGCTCAGCATCATAATCAACACGCCAAGCAGCGTGCTGATCGACGTAATCAGCGTAGTGACGCTCTGGTTCAGGCTCATGCCGAGCGTATCCACATCATTTGTGATGCGGGAAAGCACCTCGCCCACTGTTCTGGACTCAAAATACTTCATCGGCATACGATTGATTTTCTCCGAAATCTCCCGACGGAAACGAAAACACAGTTTCTGTGAAACGCCCGTCATAACCCATCCCTGGAACAGCGACAGCAGCGCGCTGACCGCATATAATCCGAGCAGCATCAGCAGGATTCTTCCTATTTTATCGAAATTGATACCGCCCGTGCGGTACAATTTTGCCATCAGGCCGTTGAACAGTTCCGTAATCGCCCTGCTTAAAACTTTCGGCCCGATAATATGAAATACGGTACTGCCCACCGCAAAAACAGCAACCGCCATCAAACCATATCGATAGGCTCCCATATACCGGAACAGCTTTTTAATCGTTCCGCTGAAATTTTTCGCCTTCTCTCCCGGCATCATACCGCCCGGCCCATGTCCGTGCGGGCCGTGTGGTCTTCTCTGATTCTCACTCATTGCCCGCGCCTCCCTTCAGTTCTGATTCCGATAACTGGGACTTCGCAATTTCCTGATAAGCCTCGCAGGTCTGCAATAACTCCTCATGCCTTCCGATTCCCGCAATCCGTCCATCATCCAGCACGATGATCTGATCCGCATGTAAAATCGTACTGATACGCTGTGCCACAATGATAACCGTCGCATCGGCCAGTTTTTCATGCAGGGCTTTTCTGAGCACCGCATCCGTTTTATAATCCAATGCGGAAAAGCTGTCGTCAAACAGAAAAATCTTCGGCCTTCCCGCAATCGCTCTGGCAATGGACAGCCGCTGCTTCTGCCCGCCGGAAACATTCGTGCCTCCCTGCGCGACAGGACTTTCATAGGCTTCCTTTTTCTCCTCGATAAATTCCATTGCCTGTGCAATTTCAGCCGCTTCCTTCATCATTTCGTCGGAAACGTACTCTTCTCCCGCAAATTTGATGTTTGATTCGATTGTTCCTGAAAAAAGCACGCCTTTCTGCGGCACAAAACCAAGCATACTCCTCAGTTTCCGCTGCGACAGCTCCCGGATGTCGATACCGTCAACGGTAATTTTTCCGCCCGTCACATCATAGAAACGCGGAATCAAATGCAGTAAAGTTGATTTTCCGGAGCCGGTGCTTCCGATAACCGCCGTCGTTTTTCCGGGCTGTGCCGTAAAGGAAATGTCCGAAAGCGCTTCTTCATCCGCTCCCGGATACCGGAAAGCCACATTTTCAAATACAACGGTCCCTTCGCCCGAAACCGTATTATCCCGTACCTGTTCCGCGTCCAGAATCGTCGGTTCCGTATCCAGTATTTCTTCAATTCGTTCCGCCGCAACGCCCGCTCTTGGCAGCATGACGGAAATCATCGTCAGCATCAGGAACGACATAACAATCTGCATCGAATACGTAATAAAAGCCATCATATCACCGATCTGCAGATTCCCTGCGTCTATGCCTTTCGAGCCGAACCAGACGATCGCAACCGCAATCGCATTCATAATGAACATCATTGTCGGCATCATAAAAGTCATGACCCGGTTGGTGAAAAGCTGCGTAGACATCAGCTCCTGATTCGCCCTGTCAAATCTTTTCTCTTCGTATTTTTCACGGCTGAACGCCCGGATGACCGGAATACCCGTCAAAATCTCTCTCGATACCAGGTTCATCCCGTCTACAAGCGTCTGCATCAGCTTGAATTTCGGCATGGCAATTTTCATCAGCGTGCCGACCAGCGCCAGTATCAGAACGACCGCTGCGACTATAATCCATCCCATACCCGTTCTGGTATTTATGACTTTAACAATGCCGCCAATACCCAGTATCGGCGCATAGCATACCATCCGCAGCAGCATCACCGCAACCATCTGCACCTGCTGGATGTCATTTGTACTTCTCGTAATCAGAGACGCGGTAGAAAACCGGTCCATCTCCGCGTGGGAAAAAGAAACCACTTTCCGGAAAACCCTGTCGCGAAGCCGCCTGCCGATTCCCGCAGAAACTTTAGCCGCCAGATATCCGACCGCAATGGAGGCCGTCATCATCAGAACCGTCATGAGCAGCATTTTTCCGCCCGTCTTCAGAAGATATCTGGTCTGAATCGCATTCAGATCAACTCCCACGGCTTCATATTCTGCTCTGATAAACATAACCGCCATCTGCGAAGCCATCGTATCACTGAGTTCTTCCGTATTCCCGCCCTGATGATAAAGAATCACGATCGCTTCTCGCATCGCTTCATCCAGCGCCGCAATCGTCTCCGGCGTCTCTGCCTGCAATTCGTAATTTCCGTCTTCATTCAGCCGATAATTTTCACGGATAAACGCATCGTCTCCCAATAAAAGGCAGATACCCTCCATCGTTTCCGGCCGCATAATTTCCGGCACCGCATTTTCAATGCCGCCCTGTTCGATTCCCACATCCACGATATCCGATGTATAGGATGGCAGGGCCAGATCACAATAGGCCTGTAAGATCAGGAGAAGAATAACGGCAGCGACCGATGCCTTAAATTCTCCGAGATACTTCATAATTTTAAACATTTGCCCACTTCCTCCTTCTGACATTGTTCTATCTTACCTGTATTTTCCAGCAAAATCAATTAAAAAACTTTAAAAAAACAGAAAAGATTTTATGTTCCTTACAAAAAAAGATTGATTCTCGAACAATATTGTTATAACATAATAATGTGTACATTTTTTTACAATGGAGGGGGATTCAAATGGAAGGACTGAAGAATATGATGGAAGATAATGTGGAGCGTATGCTGAACAAGCTTCTGCCTACCATGCCGCATATCTGTTCCTGTAACGACTGCAGGCTGGACATGGCCACATATGCCCTGAATCGTCTGCATCCCAAATATGGACGTACAAATACCGGTGCCATTCTTCACCGGTTTGATACTTCTTCTGCGCAGAAAGAGGCCGAAATACTGACGGTTGTGCTGTCCGCAATCGAACTGATCGGAAGCCATCCCCATCATGCGCCCCTGAATCAGGCTCCGACTGAAGAAGAGCCCCCGGCAAAAGAAGATTAAGCGGAGCATTCCTGCTCCGCTTAATAATATGAATTATCTGTTGTTTACATGAATCTGTTTATATATATAACCTTCTACGCTTTCTTTCGGAATCGACAGGGCAAGCGACATTTCACTGTAAAGCAGTTCTTCCGCTTTTTTTAAATAATGCTCATCGGAAGAAAGCACTTTTTTCCCCTGCTGCACCCGGTCCTGTCTGCGAAGGTACAGCGTTTTGATAATCCGCACAAGGCTCTGGCAGTCGTAAGTCCTGATCGCTTCTTTATACATCTGCTCTCTCGTTTTTTCCTCTTTAATCCATACCGTTTCCATATCGGGTATCCTCCCGATCAGCAGTTTCGCCGCCTTCTCATCCATAATTTTTCTCATAACGACTTTTTCATTATCGACCGGTGTATAAATCGTACTTCCCTTTTCAAAGACCGGTTCCAGAATATAATATTTCCTTTTCAGGTCCTTTTTGTCGATCGGATTTCCCGTAATCGCCGTAACACGGCATACACCATGCCCCCCACACATTATCAGTTCGCCTGCTTCAAACATTTTCTCGCCTCCTAACAAAAGACAACAGGATTAACATTACCTTTGAATACATGGTTCCTACCCCATATCTTTAGTTTAGCATTAAAAAATCGAAAATGTAAGCGATTTTTTCATTATTTCAGCTCATTTGCCGTCATATAGAAATGATAATAAATTCCCTGATATGCAAGAAGCTGCTCATGACTGCCTTCCTCTACAATACCCTTTTCCGTCAGAACCAGAATCCTGTCGGAATTGCGGATACTTGAAAGCCGGTGCGCAATCGTGATTGTCGTTCTTCCTTTCGCCAGTTCCTGTAAAGACCTGGCAACCTGAAATTCGCTTTCGTTGTCTAACGCCGAAGTCGCTTCATCCAGTATCAGAATCGGCGGATTCTTCAAAAATACCCTTGCGATGCTGATACGCTGTTTCTGGCCGCCGGAAAGTTTGACCCCCCGTTCCCCTACATAAGTATCATACCCATCTTTCAGCGCTTCTATAAACTCATGTGCGCCGGCTCTTTCAGCCGCCTCCATAACTTCCTCTTTTGTCGCATTTTCCCGCCCGTATGCAATGTTTTCATATACTGTCCCCGAAAAGAGATAGACGTCCTGCTGTACCATGCCGATCTTCTGCCGCAGGCTTTTAATCGTATATTGGCGGACATTTTTCCCATCCAAAACGATTTCACCCTGATCGACGTTATAAAAACGCGGAATCAGATTGCAGAGCGTTGTTTTACCGCCGCCGGAGGGTCCTACAATAGCGATTTTCTCTCCTGCGTGAATATCCAGGTTCAAGTCCCGGAATACGATATTATGATCGTCCGGATAGGCGAAACTGACGTTTCGGAAAGAGATATCGCCCTTTACATTTTCACAGGGCACGGCGTCCGCTTCATCAAAGATCTCAACATCGCTGTCCATGATTTCCACAAACCGTTCGATTCCCGTCATTCCTCTCTGGAACTGTTCCGCAAACTCGATAATCCGTCTGATCGTCGCAATCAGCGTAGACACATACATCACATAGGCTACCAGATCGCCGGGTGAAATCAGTTCTTTGATCATAAAAATACCGCCTGCCGCCACGACCACCAGATACATCAGGCCGTCAAACGCTCTCGTTGTCGTACCGAAAGCGGCCATAAACTTATACGTTTCTTTTTTAATCAGAAAAAATTTCTGGTTGTCCGCTTCAAACTTCTCTTTTTCCTTTTCCTCATTGGTAAAAGCCTTGACCACTTTCTGTCCGAGCAGGCTGTCTTCAATCCGCGCATTCAGTTCTCCGATCTGAATCCTCTGTTTACGGAAAGCTGCCCGCAGGCGCAGATTGATGATCGTGCACACGATTACCATGACCGGCACGATCGCAAAAATGATCAGCGTCAGCCAGAAATTGATTCCGGAAAGAATGATAAAAGAAATGACCGCCTTGATTCCCGCAATAAAAAACTCTTCCGGACAATGATGGGAAAATTCGGTCACATCGAACAGATCGTTGGTAATCCGGCCCATGATCTGCCCTACCTTCGTGTTATTATAGTATGTATCCGAAAGCCTCTGCAAATGTGCATAGGCATCCCGCCGCATATCGGTTTCCATGCGCGTTCCCATAACATGCCCCGTATAGGCCATATAAAAATTGGCCATTGCGTCGATAATCCGCAGTACAAGATACAAAGCGCTCATGCGAAGCACCACGTGAACGCTCAGCGCCGCCAGATCGTTAATCCCCGTATTCGTGATATACCGCATGATCATTGGCAGAACCATTTCGCAGATCGTCGTCAGCCCCGCGCAGAACAGGTCGATCACGACAATCTTCCAATATTTCCGGTAGTACGGCAGAAACCTTCCAAGCAGCTCACCCGCGCTGTATTTCGATACAGCTTCCGTCTGTTTTTCCATCTCGATACCTCGTCCTTCCCCCGCCGCAGGTTTTAACCCGGGCCGGAATCTTCTGACATGATAAAGAAAATCCCCCTGTATTGTCAGAATACAAGGGGATGTGTTTCCATATTACAAAGAATAGCTGTTCAGATATTTTTCCTGTTCCGGCGTCAGCACGTCGATTTCTTTTCCGAGGAATGCAAGCTTCCTCTTCGCAACGTCTTTATCCACTTCCTCCGGTACGTCGATCAGCTTTTCATTCAGCTCGCTTCCATGCTCTACCAGATATTTTGCGGAAAGAGCCTGAATCGCAAAGCTCATATCCATGATCTCCGCAGGATGGCCGTCTCCCGCCGCCAGATTTACAAGCCTTCCTTCGGCAAGCACAAAAATCCACTGTCCGGTCGGCAGCTTATATCCCATAATATTCTTTCTCTGCTCTCTTGTCTCCACCGCATTTGCTTTCAGCCAGGCCATATCGATCTCGCAGTCGAAATGTCCCGCATTACACAGGATTGCGCCTTCTTTCATTTCCGCAAAGTCTTCCTGATCGATAACGCCGTCGCAGCCTGTAACGGTAACGAAGAAATCACCGATTTTCGCCGCTTCCTTCATCGGCATAACATCGAATCCGTCCATAACCGCCTCGATTGCCTTGATCGGGTCGATTTCCGTAACGATTACCCTTGCGCCAAGACCTTTGGCACGCATTGCGGTTCCCTTACCGCACCAGCCGTAGCCCGCTACGACAACAATTTTGCCCGCTACGATCAGATTGGTCGTTCTGTTGATGCCGTCCCATACGGACTGGCCCGTACCGTATCGGTTATCAAAGAAATGCTTGCAGGCCGCATTGTTCACACGCACCATCGGGAATTTTAACTCCCCTGCCTTATCCATCGCCTCCAGACGGATAATGCCTGTTGTCGTTTCTTCGCAGCCGCCGATAATATTCGGAATCAGATCCGGCATATCTTTGTGCACCATATTCACCAGATCGCCGCCATCATCGATAATGATATTGGGTCCGGCTTCCAGCACGTGGCGGATATGTGTTTCATACTCTTCCTGCGTTGCATCATACCAGGCATGTACTTCCAGTCCTGCCTTTACAAGCGCCGCCGCTACGTCGTCCTGTGTGGACAGCGGATTGGATCCGGTCACATACATGTCCGCGCCGCCTGCCTTTAATACAAGGCACAGGTAAGCCGTTTTCGCTTCCAGATGCACCGACAAAGCTACTTTTTTCCCCGCAAACGGTTTTGATTCGGAAAATTCTTTCTCCAGAGTACGAAGCAGATCACAGTTCCTTTTGACCCACTCGATCTTTCTTTCGCCTGACCCGGCTAAGTTAATGTCTCTGATTTCGCTGCTCATTTCAATTTCCTCCTTACAAAATAAAATACAGTAACCAGCCGAATTTTTATTATAGTGATGGTCGTCTGTCCTATCATCACTATTTCTTATTGTATATAAAAGTTATGACTTTTACCAGCTTTTTTTTGAAAATCAGTCCCAAATTCCGATTTCTTCATCCCGCAGCGCCTTTTCCCCGCATACGGGGCATGCGGTCTGCTCCGCATCCTGCATCGGCTCCGTCTGCCGTCCGCAGACCGGACACCCGCCAACAAGCGCAGGCTTTCCCATCGGCGTAAAAACCGGTATGCTCACAAGCTGACAGCAGTATTCACAGTACGCCGGCTGATAAGCAAAATCATAGATGGGAAATTCCATTTCCGACATACTATGGTAAATCCCCTTCTGCAAATCCTTCGAAAATAAGGGTACAATATTTTCCGGCATACCGTGCCGCAATCCGCATCCGGTCTGAAGCTGCCAGTCTCTTCCGCATGACTTACAGGTTATCTTCCTTATCTCGCCCACCGTATCATGCCCCTTTCACCGCTTCCATTTTTTTCAACTTAGTTTAACAGGCTCAAAATCATCTGGCTCTGCTGGTTCGCCTGCGCCAGCATGGAAGTTCCCACCTGCATCAGAATCTGTTGATTGGAATATTTCACCATTTCTTCCGCAACATCCACATCGCGGATTCTGGATTCCGCCGCCGTCGTATTTTCCGTGACATTATCCAGATTCTGAATGGTGTGCTCGAGGCGGTTCTGAATCGCGCCGTAATAACTTCTCGCGCTGCTGACGGCCAAAATCGCCGCCTTAACGGCATTGATTGCATTATCGGCGTCTTCCGTCGTCCTTACGTTGGTTTCCTCAAGTCCGAGCGCCACGCTGTTCATCTGGAAAAGATTCACTTCTATATGCTGTCCCGCTTCCGCACCGACCTGTAAGCCGATTTCCACCGGGCCGCTTAAATCAACAAATATCGAATCCACATAGAATCTGGCATCGCTGCCGCTTGTATCGATTAAAGAAGAGCCTCCGGCATTCAGATCGCTCGCAATAACGGAGCCTGCCCCGCCTTTCGCCTCATATGACAATTTTCTGACAAATTCCACAAGATCCGCGTCGCCGTCCCGGAACAGATTTTTCAGTTCCTGTTCCGAATACCCGGAATTGTCCTTCAATGCCGCATTCAGACTTTTCCCTTTCAGCAGATCAGCAAAAATTTTATCCATGCCGGCCGCAATGTTCTGCCCGGTCACATCGGCTGTCCCGCCGTGTTTGATATTCGACAGATATCCGGCATAGGCCGCCGCCAGATATCCATGTCCGTAGGGCCTTCCCGAAACCGTATAATATTGTATGTATTTCTTAAAATTCGCGTCCTGACTCGTATCGTTCTCGTCAGCCAGCTTGTTCGCATAAAATGTCAGCGCATCGTTCCATCCCGTTGCAAAACCGCCGCCTGCCAGCTGTGCCGTCCCCTCCACAAACCAGGTCGGAAATTTACTGCCCTTTCTGCCGCTCATGCCGTCCGTCAGCGTATACTGCATAACCGAGTGCATCAGTTCATGGGCTACCGTCGAGCGGAGTGCCTCCGCCTTTTTGCCCGTGCCCTGTGCGTCGGCCGCGTTAAAATCTGCCGCATCCACTTTAATCGCCATGCCAAAAGGCTTTCCGCTGTTATAAAACCGGAAGGACGCATAGGCCAGCGTCCGGTTCGGCCCGTCTATATATGAAACATTTAACCCGTGTTTAACCGTATCCGTTCCCACCGCCGCGTCCAAAGAAGGAAAAGCTTCCATAATCTGCTTCGCCGCACCCGGAATCAGTTCTTTTGCAATCGTATCTGCCAGTACGCTGCCGCTGGATGAAGCCTGCACTCCGGCACGGGATGCGCCGGAAACACCGTTCTGCACGCCGCTCGCCGATATTGCGCCGTCCGCACTGTCTGCCAGCATTATGCCATCCGCGTCGCTGACTGTCATGGAACCGTCTTTCAGGTTAAAAGTCAGTTCATAATACTTCGATTTCATCTGGGACGCGTTATACGGCGAATGTCCCCCGTCCGGAAACAAATCTATTTCATTAAATGTTGTACGATCTGTTATCCCGTCAATTTCCGTCTTTAACTGCTGCACCTCCGCATCGACCATCCTTCTGTCGGAATCCGTCAATGTTCCGGTTGCCGCTTTAACCGATAATTCGTTCATCCGGTGAAGCATGTCATGAACCTCGTTCATGGCTCCTTCCGCCGTCTGTACCATGGAAATACCATCCTGCGCATTGAGCGCCGCCTGTGTCAGCCCCCGCACCTGTCTGCGCATCTTCTCAGAAATAGATAACCCGGCCGCATCATCTGCGGCCCGGTTAATCTTATAACCGGACGATAATTTTTCCGTTGATTTGGCTGTTTTTTTGTAGTAATCCCAAGCTGTCTTCCGGCGTTCCATGCCGCTAAATTCGTTTGAACCGAAAGCATTCCTTTGCCCCCCCCCCGAAAAAGTCCGGAGATATTTAATCGACAGTGTTATTTTAGAGTATATCGACATAAATTATCTATAAAATTAGCTTTTTATTCTTCTTTTCTATTAATATTTTGATTTCCGGTTTTCATTATTCTGTTAATATTGTATAATATTGGCAGTTTATTGCGTCATTAGTCAAAAATTGCATGGCAAAACATATAGAGGTCATCTATGAAATCAATTAAAGTAAAAATTATTGCTTCCGTTATTTTATGTGCGCTTCTGTCAGCTATGGTTTGCGGCGGGCTCAGTATTCTCACTTCGAAAACAGTTTCCGACGAAACGTCCCGGGAATACATGCTTCTGTGCACCCAGAACGCAAGCGCCGTATTGGACCGCATGATGGGCAATGTGGAGCTGTCCGTCGAAAATCTGTACAGCGTTGTCCTGGAAAGGCTGGACGACGTGGAAGCCTTTAAAACGGACCCGGCTTATGTGGAAAGCTACACGGAAGATATTGCCGATGTGCTCCTCGAAATCGCCAAAAATACAAACGGCGCGCTCACTGCATACATACGTTATAATCCCGAATTTACCGATCCGACAAGCGGCCTGTTTTACACAAGAGACAGCAGCGGCGGAGAATTTTCCAGCATAGAACCAACGGATTTTACCATGTATGAGCCCGACGACCTGGAACATGTCGGCTGGTATTATATCCCGGTCAACAACGGAAAACCGACCTGGATGGAGCCTTACCTGAATTCCAATATCAACGTTTATATGGTATCCTATGTCATTCCCATTTTTATCGACGGAGAATCCATCGGTATCCTCGGAATGGACATCGAATTTGACACTTTTACCGACATGGTGGATCAGTCCAATATTTTTAACGCCGGTTACGCCTATCTTGCAAACGCGGACGGCAAAGTCATGTATCACAAAGAACTGGATGTCGGAACCTCCCTTGCGGATGCGGACAGCGGGCTTTCCGAAGCAGCAGCGGCCATTACGGACGAATCCAGGGAAAACTCTTTCGTTTCCTATACTTATAAAGGACAGAAGAAAGACATGTTTTATACGGTTCTGACAAACGGCATGCGTTATGTCATGACGATTCCGGAAAAAGAACTGACAGCCCGCTCCAAAAACAATACCATCGCCATTTTACTCGGCGCTTTGGTGGCGATCATTCTGTCTGTCGTGATCGGCATTATTCTTTCTTTCGGCATTGCCAAACCGATTACACAGATCACCGATGCTGTCAAACGCACCGCAGAATTTAATTTTGCCCACAATCCGGCCAATGCAAGGCTCTTTAAAAGAGCGGATGAAACCGGTACGATGGCCCGGTCCCTGCATAATATGCGCGCGAATCTCCGCACCATGATTTCGGATATCCGGCAGACATACAGCGACTTAGAAAATACGATGAATCAGCTTTCCGATATGACGGACCATGTCAATGCCATGAGTCTTGAAAATTCCGATACCACACAGGAACTTGCCGCGGCCATGGAGCAGACGGCCGCGACTATGGAAAATGTCAATCAGATGCTTGGCAGCATCAGGGAACGTTCCGGCGTCATCAAAGAACGCTCCGAAGAAGGCCTCACTACTTCTACGGAAAGCAAAAACCGCGCCGATAACCTGAAATCCACTACCGATGCGGCGACCGGCAAAACGGCCGTTATGTATGAAGAAGTCAGCCAGAAGGCCGAAAAAGCGATGGAGCAGGCAAAAGCAGTCGAAAAAATCAACCAGCTTACGCAGGCGATACTGGATATTTCCAGCCAGACGAACCTTCTGGCGCTGAACGCTTCCATCGAAGCGGCGAGGGCCGGCGAGGCCGGACGCGGATTTGCCGTCGTTGCCGACGAAATCGGCAAGCTGGCTTCCCAGACTTCTTCCACCGCCGGCGATATCAACGGAATCATCGCTGACGTACACGAAGCCGTCCGCAATCTGGCTGACTGCCTGAATCAAAGCACCGATTTCCTGGAGCATACCGTTCTGAAAGACTACAACGGCTTCATGCAGGTCGCGGAACAATACACACAAGATGCCGCAGAATTTGAGAACGATATGACGATCATCAGCCGGGAGATCGAATCGCTGTCAGAGGCTATCGCATCCATCGCGGATTCCGTAGACGGCGTCAATACCACCATCAGCGAAGCGGCAGACAGCGTAACCGGCATCGCACAGAAAACGCTGGATGTTGCCAATGCCGTAGAAGGTAACGCGCAGCTTGTAGAACACAATGCGGATAACCTGACACGCATGGAGCGCATCATTGAAATGTTTAAGAACGAAAACTGAATCCAAAAAGCAAGGAAGACAAAACGAAAAGGGCCGCATAAATGTGCGGCCGCTCTTATTTTGCCCTCTCAGTCCGATGCTTAATAGACTTTCTTATCCAATCCCATTCTGACAATGATTTCGTTAATTTTCCGATAAACCAGTTCTTCATCCATCGTCAGAATCTTCCGATTTTCCATCGTAATCTGTCCGTTGATCATCACGGTGTCAACCTCGGAGCCGTTCGCGGAATAAGAAAGACCTGCAATCAGATTATTTCTCGGCGTCAGGGCCGGCGTATTCAGATTCAAAATCGCCAGATCCGCCTTTTTCCCGACTTCGATCGATCCTGTTTCTTTTTCGAGACCGAGCGCCTTCGCGCCGTTAATCGTCGCAATGCGGAATCCTTCTTTGGCGCTGATGCACTGAGGCGTCTTGCCCGTTCCTTTATGAATCAGTGTAAGAAGGCTCAGTTCATGGAACATATTCAGACAATTATTGCTCGCCGCCCCATCCGTACCGAGACAGACGTTGACGCCTTTCTCCAGCATCTTTGCAATCGGCGCAAAGCCGTTTCCAAGCTTCATATTGCTTGCCGGATTCGTTACGACGCTGACATTATGCGCTTTCAGAATATCGATATCTTTATCCGTCACCTGGACACAATGCGCCGCGATTGCCGGAACATCGAAAATGCCTGTTTTTTCAGCCAGTTCAATCGGCGTGCATCCGTATTTCTCCTGAATCTGCTCGATTTCGCTGACACTCTCCGAAAGATGCACATGAATGCCCATTCCGTTTTTCTTCGCCTCATTCGATACGATTTTCAAAAACTCGTCATCGCATGTATAAGGCGCGTGGGGGCCGAGCAAAAAAGTGAGTCTGTCGCAGTCTTTCGCCGCATCTCTTTCTTCATAAGCCTGACGCAGACGCATCCGTCCGCCCTCGTCGTTTCCGCTTCCCACGAGCCCGCGGCAGATCACCGCCCGCATACCGGATTCTTTAACCGCGCGCGTTGTCTGATGGATATTCATCTGCATATCGTTAAAACAGGTCGTTCCGCTCTTCATCATCTCGATGATCGCCAGTTTCGCACCCCAATAGGTATCTTCATCCGTCATTTGCTGTTCGATCGGATCGATTGTGCCGAACAGCCAGTCCATAAAGGATAAATCGTCCGCCACATTTCTCATGAAAGACATATACGAATGCGTATGACAGTTAATCAGTCCCGGGATCACCAGCTTATCCCTGCCGTCTATCACCTTGTCCGCCGTAAAACCCGCCGGTTTTTCTCCAATTCCCGTTATTCTGTCACCTTCCACATAAATGGATGTCTCCTGAATGACGTCCTCTGCTCCCGCCGGCAGAACTGCCAGAACATTTTCAATCAGAATTCCCATGTTCTATCACTCCTTCCACAATTGCCATGTTCGCTCATTTATTGACTATATTTCTGTCTTCTCCATCAAGAAAAGCCTGTATGTTTTCCATCACTTCTTCCACCAGACGCGTTCTCGCCTCCGTGCTCGCCCAGGCCATATGCGGTGTAATGATCAGCTTCGTGCTGTCCTTGATTTTACCAAGCGGGTTATCCTTACTGATGGGCTCTTTCTCCAGCACATCAAGCCCTGCCGCCGCAATCTGCCCTTCCGTCAGCGCATCATAAAGAGCCTGCGTATCCACCACCGGCCCTCTCGCCACATTGACAAGAATCGCCGACTTTTTCATTTTGGAAAAAGCTTCTTTATTGATAAGGCCCCTCGTCCTGTCGCTCAGCGGACAGTGCAGCGACAGAATATCCGACTGTGCCAGAAGCTCATCAAACTCCACCCTCTCGTACTCCGTGCAGCTACTCTTTCCGGATGCGGAATAAAAAATCACCTTACAGCCCAAAGCCTGTGCAACCCGCGCAACCCCACGGCCGATATTCCCCATGCCGACAATACCCCACGTCTTTCCCGCAAACTCGCCGAAAGCTCTGTCAAAATTGGAAAACCGATCCTGATTCGCATAAGCATCCGACTTCACATAATCGTCATAAAATGCCAGCTTCTCTTCAAGCGCCAGCGCCAGAAGAAGCGTATGCTGCACTACCGCCGCCGTACTGTAATTTACCACATTAGCAACTTTGATTCCGCGGCTTTTGCAATACGCAAGATCCACGTTGTCAAAACCTGTCGCAAACAGGCAGATCAGCTTTACATTCGGCGCATCCTTAAGCGTATTCTCATTCATCGGCGCCTTATTCGCAATTACAATATCCGCGTCCTTCACCCGCTCCGCCGTGTTTTCCGCCACCGTGTTAGGGTAATAGTCCACTTCCCCGAATCGCTCAAAGCAGCTTACATCAATGTCCGTTCCCACGCTGTTGCGCTCCAAAACTACAAGCTTCATAGCCACCTCCCAAATACATTCCAACTTTTCCTTTTACCATACATAATTGTATCATCGCGGATGTACCTGTTTCCATTCAATTAGTACAATGAATAATTAATTTCTGATACATTGGCGAAGGATGATTGCTTCATATGCAAGGCGAAGGAATGAGGCGTAGCGGTGGCTACGTCGATTGACGACAACGCAGCAGATGAAAAATCAGACAAGTCAATGCGTCAGTTAATTAATATTCGTTGTGCTAGCTCACATAATTATCAAAATATCCCTGAATCAAAACTACCGGCGTACCCTTGTCACCCGAACCGCTTGTCAGGTCACACAGCGAACCGATCAGATCCGTCAATCTTCTGGGCGTCGTTCCCTGAGACGCCATATCGCCTACCAGATTATCCTTCTTCTCCCTGATACGATTGGAGATGGCTTCCTTAAGCGCCTCGCCGGACAGATCTTTAAAATCATTATCCGCCAGATATTTTAATTTCACTTCATTGGGCGTACCTTCCAATCCGGGTGTGCTTGCAGGCGAAACGCAGGGATCCGCAAGCTCCCATATTTTCCCTACCGGATCTTTGAAAGCGCCGTCACCGTACACCATAACTTCCACGTGCCTGCCGGTTCGATCCAGAACAGCCTTCTGAATATCCATCACCAGATCCGTGCACTCCCTCGGGAACAGTTTAATCGTGTCTTCGGTAGACTTATTGGAACCAAGCAACCCATATTTCTCATTGCATCCGCTTCCGTTTACAGGCCGGTTGAGAATATCATCCATCCCGACCACTATTTCCGCACCCGCTTCCCTGAGCAGTCTCTTAGTGCGCGCTCTCGTGTGAATATCACAGTTAATCACCTTTTTCGTATGAGAAAGAATGCTGCGGCAGTCGTTAGCAAAGAGAATCTCCACCTCCGCGCCTGCTTCCTTAATCAGCTCTCCGTAATATGCCACATAATCCACCCCTGTAAACGGGTGCTTATTCTCCCCGAAAAGCTCGCGATACTTCTCCAGCGACAATACATCGCTGTAAGGATTGATCCCCGCTTTATCCAGTTGATCCAGTGAAACAAGCTCATTACCCACTTCGTCGCTGGGATAGCTGAGCATCAACACGATCTTTTTCGCCCCCATTGCAATGCCCCTTAAGCAGATCGCAAAACGATTCCTGGACAGAATAGGGAAAATAACGCCGATTGTCTCACCGCCAAGCTTTTCCCTCACGTCCTGCGCAATCGCCTCCACCGATGCGTAATTACCCTGTGATCTCGCCACGATGGACTCCGTCACCGCAATCACATCCCTGTCACGGATCTCAAATCCTTCCGCTTCCGCCGCTTCCATAACGCTGTCCACAACAATCTTCGACAAATCGTCTCCCTGTCTGATGATCGGGCAGCGTATTCCTCTTGATATGGTTCCTACTTTTCTCTCCATCTGATATCCCTTCTCTCTTTAGAAAATTATATCCTCTCTCATTGTGCCAAAAAAAGACTGAAAAAACAATAAATATGGAAAAAAAAATTAATTTTCCGTCCACCACATAACCGCTTTTGCAAACCGCCCCTCAATGTCATAAAAATGGCCGCCCTCATTCCATTCAAAATACACCTCTCCTGTCTGTTCCTTCGATCCCCTGTCGCGGCCATTTGTCGTCTCCAACTGTTCACGCAAAATTTCCACCGCTCTCTCCGTGCACTCCGCTGTCCTTCTCATCCGGAGATTCTTACTGCGGCTCTCTTTCCTTCCAAGGGAAAAATAGATTCTTAAATTCCTCCGAAGCGGCTCCTTCTGTTCCATAAATTCACAAAAATCATCATACCACAGGGATCCGGACAAACTGGCGGCCGTCCCAAATACATCTGTTTGATAAACAGCATAAACAGCCGTAAGTCCGCCCAGGGAATACCCAAACAGGGCCGTATGCTCCGGCTCCGGTCTCGTCCGATAATGAGTATCCATATAAGGTTTGATTTCTTTGATCAGGCAGGACAGATAAGCATCCGCCCTTCCGGCAGGCGCCGCCTCTTCTTTGCGAAAAGCGGGCGCTGCCCACGGTGTGAAATCGTCGTTCCAGCTTTCCGGCTTTATGGAAAGAAGAAAAAAATCCGTCCGCGCACCGTTTTCGACCAGTTTGGTCAGTATTCCCTCAACCGGTATTTCTCCGTTGACATAGATCACAGGATAATGCTTTACTCCTCCATGATAATCCGTCGGCAGATATAAACAGCAGTCCCTGCCGCAAATTTGAAGTTCCCGTATTTGAAATTTCATACTATCCCTTTTTCTTTCTTTCAGATGCGTACAGTTATATATCTAATTTTATATGTAAGTTCCGTGCATATGTCAAGCCGTGTATTGTTTGACCTCTTTACTATGATTAAAAAAACCCCCGACGCCAAATGATCTGCGCCAGGGGTCCCGGGGAGGGCAATTTAAACTCTGAAAGAATCCACCGTCTGATTTAACAGCTCGCTTAACCGGAACAGTTCTTCCATCTGTCTGACAACCGTTTCGGAATTTTTATTGGAATCTTTCGCCGATTTATTCATCTTCTGCATCAAATCCGCTATCTCACCCACAAGTTCGGCAATCGATGCAATCGATGCGTTAATTTCCGACATATCCGCATTCATTTCCTGGGATGCGGCCCCCAAATCAGCGGAAATATGACTGTAAAACGCAGCATCCTTTTCATACATCTGCGCAAGCTCCGTCATTCCCTGATAATCTTCCATCACCTTACCGGACATAAACGAAAGCAGCTTACCCGAGCTTTCGGAGAG
>ERZ808054.333-NODE-333-length-50528-cov-7.868566_pt1 | contig 50528 bp, 22 predicted proteins | sample MGYA00380201_ERZ808054 | MGnify/ENA primary metagenome ERZ808054 (study PRJEB31490, sample SAMN06133419) | mouse gut metagenome | isolation source: Z5_2 | host: mice | place: China: Chengdu | collected 2015-05 ...
TTTACCATTCCACGAAACATTCGTCTGACTTCAAGGTTCGTGATGGTCAGCGTGTACCAGACATCGCCCTCCTCCCCAATCCCTTCCTCGTCCTCATCCAGAGTTCTTACATTTAACACTTTCAGATAACCTGTTGCAAGAAGAAGGCTCCACACTGCATTTGCGCTGCCGTTTAGCTGATCGAACACAATTTTTTCATCAATCTCTGCCTCGAAGCTTTTGCCCTGAAGAAGATCTTCCATTGTCTGTTTTATGTCTGGGGTTCCTTTCTGAATCAGTTGGTTCACAAGTCCGTTCCCACTTGTGTTAGACCAATAGGTATCGTATTTTCCTTTTTTATTGATAAAAGACACAATTGACCATGGATTATAAATATCTGTTCGCACGCCAAATATAAATCCATCATACCATCTTTTTACTTTTTGCTTCTCTTCCCCTAATCCAGAATTGTCAAGAGCTGTAAAAACTTCTTCTTCTGTAAAACCAAAAGCTGTTGTATATTTATCAGAAGTTGTAGTGATAACATCAAGGTTATTCATACCTGTAAAGATGCTCTCTTTTGCAACCCTTGTTATTCCTGAAATCAATCCACGCTCAAGGTATTCATTTGTCTTAAATGTAGAATTGAACAGACCGCTAAAAAATCTGGCTGTGTCCTCCCAGTATCCTGAAATCCATGCATCGTGCATCGGCGTATCATATTCATCTAAGATAATGATTACTTTCTTATTGTAATAACGCTGCATAAAACCTGCCATTGAATGTATAGCATCAGTGGCCAGTTCTGCATTCATTCCTATTTTAATATTTTTATAATAAATATATTCGTTTTCACTTAATAAACTTTCAGAGAGCAGATAATTATTTTTCTCGTATAAATCAGCAATTACTTTAGTGATCTTAAAAATCATTTCTTTATATGTCGCTGCCTTCACATTCGCAAAACTTAAAAAGATCACCGGAAAAGTTCCTTGCAGGTTCCTGTACTTATATTCCCCGTCAGAAGATTTTTCCTCCCATATGGACAATCCCTCAAACAGATCACTCCTGCCCGCATATTTATTTGAGAAAAAACACTCTGTCATACTCATGTTCAGTGTCTTTCCAAATCTGCGCGGACGCGTGATCAGGGTAACTTTATCTGCATATTCCCACCATTCCCTGATAAAATCTGTCTTGTCAATATAAAATATATGTTGGGTTCTTACTTCCTCAAAGTCCTGATATCCAAGTCCAGCCTTGTTTTCATTCATACGACACCCTCCCTTGTTTGGAATGAATAGTTTTACTGTTCTGCCCACAGGCGTATTGCCTCAATAATTTTGTAACACTTACGTCAAAAAGTGCGCTCAAACAAAGCGCTGACCTCCATTTTATCCACAATCCCCTGCGCATCGACGCCCGGATGCGTCACATAGATGCGGCACACCTGCTCTACAAAGGCACACTCCACGCCCAGCTTCTTCGCAATCCAGTCTACTTTGTGCCCCGCACGCATTTCACGCAGAATGATTTCCACGGTGGATTTGAGACTGCCCTCGGTGACGCCGCGGACAGGAGTGCTTTCTGTATGCTCTGTCAGATCTATCTTTCTGATCTGCCAGACGCGGCCTCCCTCCTCAACCTCTAGGACAGCCATTGTCACCGGCAGTCGAAAGCGTCTCGGTCCGCAGCTTCCCGGATTCAAATAGCATATCCCGCCGTCTCTCCTCTCTTCATACTTATGTGAGTGACCGTAGACGATGATGTCAATTCCGCTCAAGTCTTTTTGAAGGTGCTTGATGTTGTGCACCATGTAAATGCGCAGTCCAAACAGCGTGATTTCAAGTTCCTTGCCAAGCTTTGCCGCCCAGCCTCTGTCATTATTTCCGCGCACTGCATAGACCGGCGCAACTGCCTTTAACTCCTCTAACACCTTCTGGTTGTCAAAATCTCCTGCGTGCAGAATGATCTCGCAGGATTGTGCGAGCTTTGTGACTTCTGGGCGAAGCAGTCCATGTGTATCTGACAGAACTGCGATTTTATGGATTTCCATCTAAATCCCCCTATCTATGCTGACAAAATAACAGTATTGCACTATCATGTCATCAAACGACAACGACAGATAAAGGCAGCTAAAATCTGCCTTTCATAAAGTATCTTATACCGTTTCAAAGTTCAATTCATACAATTCAAACAGCGGAATCTCGTCGATTCCCCGCAACAAATCTCTTGCTCCTGCAAAGGTAAAGCCTTTTCCTTGATACAGGCGTTGCGCTGGGACGTTTCCCGGGACAACATCAAGCCGGATTGCCCGGTATCCCTTGCGGCGGGCAAGCGCAATGCAGCAGTCAACCATATAGCCGCCGACTCCTCTGCGTCCCGCTGACGGCGCTACAGCGAGCGTGTGAATCACTAGAAATTCGCCACGCTTTAATGAAACATGCCAGTCACCCGCTTCATAATTGCCGCCGGGATTGTCGTTCAGCACAAAGGCGCCAAGCACGCTGCCATTCTCTACACAAGCGTACTGCCCGCCCTGCGCGATCGCTTCTCTCACGCTCTCCCTGCAAGGATACGCCATCGACCAATTGGGATAGTTGATATTCTCCAGCAAATGCCGCACGACGCTGCCGTACATATCGGATACCAAATCCAGATGTTCGTCTTTACAGTGTATTAATTCCATTTCCCTTCGTTCCTCCAATCTGTTTTGCTATCACCCTCCATATTATCATACCGTTATTGTACCAAAAAATCAAGCGCTGTACGCTCAAATCTCTCTCACAACAACCCTCGCTCCCATGCGACTTAACAGTTCGTTTGTGATGCTCTGCGCCTGCTCCGCCACCACCGGCGCGGCGATTTCCCGATCGCCGTCCCTGCCGATCAGCGTGACGGTCATGCCCACGCTCACATTGGAAAGCGCTGTAATGTCAACCGCAAGCTGGTCCATACAAATCCTTCCGACAATCGGCGCCTGCTGTCCGTTGATCAATACATTGTGTCCTCTGCCGGACAAAATTCTCGGCAAGCCATCTGCGTAGCCGATCGACACAATGGCAATGCGGCTGTCTCTGTCCGCCACAAAATCTCTGCCATAACCGACACTGTCTCCCTGTCTTACCTTTCGTATCAAGACGATCTGTGCTTTCAGAGAAAGGACTGGTTTGAGGTTCAGATGCAGCTTCGTCTGTGCATCTGGCGTACTCAAAACGCCGTACAGCGCAATGCCTGCCCTGACATAACTGCACTTGAGTTCTGGGTAATTCAAGAGGCCATAGCTGCTCTGAATATGAGTTTTCGGAATGTGTATGCCCTGTTTTTTCAGCCTGTTTACCACTTTATAAAATCTTGCAATCTGCTGTCTGGTAAACAGGATATCCTTCTCGTCCTGACTGTCCGCCACGCACAGATGTGTGTAAATTCCATTGATGATAAGATTTTTCATTGCAAACACCCGCGAGAGCTTCTGTACTTCTTTTCCAGTATCACTCTCCACAGGCACCAAAAATCCCAGACGGTGCATTCCTGTGTCTAATTTGATGTGTGCTTTGACCTGAACGCCCTGCGCATTCAGCCTGCACGCATAATCGTAATCAACCAGCGTCTGCGAAAGATCATACCGGCGAAGCTCATTTGCCCGCTCGGGCGGCGTGCAGCCCAAGATCAGAAGCTCGCCGCGAACGCCAAATCTGCGCAGCGCAATCCCCTCCTCAACGGTCGCAACGGCAAACGCTCTGACGCCAATTCTATCCAAATGCGCCGCAATCTCGTACATGCCATGCCCGTAAGCCTGCGCCTTCACGACTGCCATCAACTCGCATTTGGGCGGCATTGCCTCGCGCAATACCTGTACATTGTGCGTAAGATTCTCCAGATTGATTTCAATGTACGCCCTGTCTGCGCCCTTGTGCCGCTCGTTTTTTCTGCGTCCAAACCGCTGCCAACATGCTACTGCCGCCACACTAAATGACACCGATGTCACAGTTACTGCAAGAAAATGCACGATGCTGTTCTCCACAAGAAGCGTCTGCAAATGAAGCACCTTTGCGGCAAGCCGTATGACCACAATCATCATCGGGTGAATACTGTAGACAAGAAGCGATACATCGCGCAGCCAGACATGGCGTTTTCCCCGAAAAGACAGCAGTGCCTGAAACAAAAAATACATACAGGGCAGCAAAAAGAAATACATACTATCATGACGCTGCACTTGAAAATGATGTAAAAGCAATCCCTCTGCCAGCATAAACAATAACATCACAATGCACATTGTCCATGACACCGCCGGTCTTATGCGTGTCTGCGCGTCCGCAATCCACCCGCCTAAGACGAAAAAGACAGGCGCAAAGAAAATGCCGTTTCTGGTGTAATCCGACACCTGAAACCAAAGCGTATAAAATCCGCCAAGAACAGGCACATTTTCTGCCAGCCCATAATAACTGTCGCCAAACAAACCTATGAGATATAACACGGCCGTCACTGCAAGCGCTCTGTGAAATCCACTCTTTCGCACCAGCACCCAAGCAAGCGCACCGCCTGCAAGCGACGCAGGCAGATACCACAGGTGATACAGTGTCCCGTCAAAAACGATATCCTTTATCAGATTCGGGAGCAGATTTTCCATCTTAAAATAACCATTGTAAATGTTGATGGGTATGTAGAGCACAATTACCGTCCCGTAGATCAGCGCCGTCTTTTTTAAAAATGTCATGAATTTGTCGGATTTATAGTTGTATCTGGAAATCAGAAAGAAGCCAGATGTCATAAAAAAGAACGGGACTGCCACGCGGGCAATCACACGCGTCAGAATAAAATCTCCCAATTCGCTGTAGGTGCCAAGCGGCGATGTGTGAATTGCAATGATCAATACTGCTGCAATCATTCGAAAACAGTCTATCCCTGTGTAACTTTTGCTCTCTGTTCTCATTGTTTTCCCTCTTTCTGATCCATAGAATAAACCTTTCTTTCTGACACACGTGTCATTTTTCTCTGCTGCCAGCTCATCTTTTGCAGTATTCTGTCACAACAAATCCATCACAATTATTGCCTGATATACTGTACGGGCGCAGTTCATCAACTTCAAGCTCCACTGCCCCATTGGTCTCATCTGCCCTGACAAAAGAAACTGCAAACTGCTCTCCCTGTTTTCGTTCTGCGATATAAGATTTCTCTCCATAGCGGTAATTTTTCAAAAACTCAAAATACTCCTCAAGCGCCATGCCCATCTGCGTCATGATTTCGGCGTGTGGTGTCCCCACATACCGAAAATGCCACGGCTCATGTTCAATGCCTGTAATAGCTTGTTTTCCGTCTTGATACCGCTCTACAAATCCATGCGCTGCTGCTCTTTGGCGGAATGTCTGGCAGATGCCCTCATATGGAAAATCGGGACGGATAAAGTCAATCTCCTGCTTTTTTAGCGCGAGATCTATGGCAAGCCCCGTCTGGTGCTCGCTGTGCCCGGGAACTGCGACATAATTCTGTGTAAATTCCAGCCCATTTTCCGCCAGTGAATTATCCCATATCTTCTGCTGCTCTGCCATGGAACGCCATGCGCTCACCGACACAATCTGACCTGCCCCGCCGATTTCGTGTATCAGATTTTTCAGTGCACCTGCCGCTGTACGTTCATATAAAATCTCTGCCCCCTCCCATGTGCCGACGGTGCACAAATCCGTGTATTCTTCTTGATATTGATATGGATATTCTTGATTTACTAAAATCAAATATCCACGATGTATGTCATCTGTTTTTAAAATGATTTTTTTCATGGTAATCTCCATTCCATAAACATCAGCTCATAAACGCCTGTCCGATAATTCTGTCCACCACCTCTGCAAAGCCATACCCTGCTGCGCGCATCATGCCCGGATAGCGGCTGTGCTCGGTAAATCCCGGTATCGTGTTGACCTCATTGAACACAATCTCCCCCGCCGGCGTCAGAAACATATCCACCCGCGCAAAGCCGTCACAATCCAGCGCGCGGTAAATCCGCTGTGCCGCCTCCTTGATCTCCTGTGCCTTCTCCGCCGCAATCCTTGCCGGTACATGAATCGCTGAGGTTTTGAGTGTATACTTCTCCGTGTAATCAAAAAATCCGTTGGCACACGCTACGGTGTCAAGCTCAATCTCATCAACTTCCCCGACAGTTAACTGGTCACGTCCGCACACAGCACAGCCCACCTCAAAACCGTCAATCGCCTCCTCCAATATGACACGATTGTCATAATCAAACGCAAGTGCAATGGCTGGCGCAAGCTGTTCTGGTGCGCTCACTTTTGTCACACCAAAGGACGAGCCTGCTTTCACAGGCTTTACAAAGACCGGAAATCCAATGTTCTCTGCAAACGCGCACGCCTTGTTGATTGCGGTATTGTCCATCAGTACCATGGCTCTTGGCACGCGCACGCCCGCAAGTTCTGCAAGCCGGTGTGCCCTGTCCTTGTCCATGCACAGCGCGGAGGACAATGTCCCGCAGCCGACCAGCGGAATCCCTGCAAGCTCTGCAAGTCCCTGAACTGTCCCATCTTCGCCGTTTCGACCATGCAGCACCGGAAAGACCGCGTCAACAGGAATCGCTTCCGGTATGGACTGCGCGCGGCACAGGATCAGATGATGATAAGTCTTGTCAGGCGAGAGCAGCGCCGGCACGCAGTCGCTCTCATTGCACCACGTATCGTTTTGAAGCTTGTCCATCTCCCCTGTAAAGTAAAACCACTGTCCCTCCCGCGTGATTCCAACTAGCACAGGATTATATTTTTTCCTGTCCATATTACCAATCACCGCATACGCGGACTGCAAGGACACCTCATACTCTGACGACGCACCGCCAAATAAGACTACAATATTTTTTCTATTTTCCATTTCTGTCACTCCTGTTTTTTGTTTTTATAGCATCTATCCCCAAATGATACCAGAACAATTTTTAAGTTCCAATGCCACAAAAGATTAAGAACTATTAAGATTTCATGATGATATGTTGATATGCCTGAAACTGCACATCAAAAAAAACCTGTTTTCATACTGTAATTGTATCAAAACAGGTTTCCCTATGTTTTTCCATTTCCTATCGCCTTTATCAAATTTTTCTCTCGAAAATCTTACAATTTCCTTACGATGCCTACAGCAATTCTTCGATCACACACTGGTGCTCTTTCTTCGCGGTATCATAGCTGAGCCCAACTGCAAGAATATGTTCTACGTGCTCGCCTTTTAACTTCTCGCAATACTCCTTCGTCCTAATCTGGGCAATCGCTGCTTGAGGCGTATCATCTGCCTTTAACTCAAGGACAATTCCCGGGAATTTTTTGCGCCTTGGATGAAAGATAAAGTCCGCAAATCCCTTTCCGCTTTTTTCTTCACGTTCCACTCTGTACATGTCCCGCGCTGCAAGATATGCAAGCGTGACCACACAGGATAAACTGTTTTCGTCATTGTATCTGAGAATTGGCAGCTCGCTGTTATGAATGTTATGCAAGTATGACGCGACGATATCACCTTTTTTGTCCAAGGTCGCGTTCAGAATTTCATTGGAATTTCGGACTAGCTCTGCCACATAGCCAAACTCATCATCTTTTAAAGCCTTATGAAATTCCAGCATAAGCTCTTTATTTGGTATCCTTATATTTCCATCATAGTATGACAACAGACCATAGATAATCATCGCCGAAAAGATTTCTTCTTTGTTCTTTGGATTTTTTTGTCCAGCAGCATACTCTTCGTTAATCTCAATTATGACAGGCATGTCATTTACCATCTTCACCACATCATCACGCACTTCTCCGATGTTATATTTTAGGAAAAATAGTACTTCATCCATTTTTCCGGTTCTAGTCCAGTAGCTCTGGCAAGCCGCATCTTCGAGCGCACAGACCACCGATCTCGGATTATACAGGCGCTCACCGCTTCGGGTCTGATAGCCATTGTACCAGTCGCGAATGTCCTCCATCGTCAACGCCGTCTGTTTATCACAGAGCGCTTCCACCTCGTTTTCCGTAAATCCGAAATACTCCTCAAAAAACGGGTCCTTGAGCATGGTATATTCCCGAAACATATTCAGCGCAGAACCCATACTGTACTTTTTAATAGGCAATACGCCTGTCATGTAAGTCAGTGCCACATAAGGGCGGTCCTTCAAAAGATTGCGCAGAAATTCCAGAAATGCACTATGATGCTCCGTGAACAGTTCATGGCTGAATAGATAGTCCCATTCGTCGATGATAAAGATAAACTGCTCCTTTGTCGCGGCAAGCAAATCTGAGATCCTGTGAAAATTTTTCTCTCTGAGTTCCGGGTATGCCTCCTTGATATCCTCTGTGATGGATTCTTTGATCAGATTGATGTAATCCTCATAGGTACTGCCATCGTCGGGCAGGTCATTCAGGCTCAGGCTAATGACATTATATTGATTTAAATGTGTCTTGTATGCCCCGCTTTTGCTGATGTCTAAATGCTCAAATACGTCTTTTGCATCATATGCCTTTCCATAGTATGCCCCAAGCATATTCAGAATCGACGTTTTCCCAAAACGGCGCGGTTTTGTGATGCAGATATATTTTGTAGTTGTGCGAATCCGCTTGTTGATCGCTTCAATCATTGCGGACTTGTCCACAAAAAATTCACTGTTTACCAGTTCCGTATATAAAATCAGCGGAGTTTCCGTATTCAAACATAATGCCATGACATACCTCCTTTTGCAACAGCTCTGTTTTCTTTTCATTATAACCTTTCAGTTCCCCTGTTACAAGCAAAATTCGGTAGAATTGTCGCCCTGCATTTTTATTCATCAGGGAAAAGTTGCCGGCAAATTGAATTTGGACATCTGCCGGACTTTGCGCCAATATTTATCCAGCGGGCATCTATGCTGGAAGCGTCACAATAAAGATTGTGCACTCATTCGCACTCGCCGCGGTGATGGTGCCCCCGTGCAGCTCTACAATCTCCTTTGCAATGGCAAGTCCAAGCCCCGCGCCGCCAGTCGCTGACGAACGCGCTGCGTCTGCTCTGTAAAACTGCTCAAAGATATGCGAAAGTTTGTCCGGCGGAATGGTTTTTCCGCTATTTTTTATCATGATTTTCACCATGTCCGCCTCCGTCTGTGCATAGAGGCTGATTTCCGTTCCGGCGTAACTGTAGTTGACTGCATTTCGAATCAGGTTGTCAAACGCGCGCGCAAGCTTGTCCGCATCGCCTACAAGCATAATGTCCGGTGCTATGTTTAAGCTCCACCGAAGCTCCCGCTCTGCAAGAATCGGGTGAAACTCACTTGCGAGCTGCTCGAGCATACGGCTCAGATGAAGCCGCTCGGTTTCGAGTGTGAGCGCCGTCAAGTTAAAGCGCGTGATATCAAAAAATTCGTTGATCAGCTCTTCAAGGCGCTCCGCCTTATCGAGCGCAATCTCCGTGTAGCGGCAGCGAAGCTCCTGTGAAATCTGCGGTTCATCGCGCAGCAGCGTCAGATATCCAATCACGCTTGTGAGCGGTGTTTTGAGGTCGTGCGCCAGATAGACAATCAAGTCATTTTTGCGCTGCTCGGCAAGCAGCGCATCACTCTTTCGCTTCTCTAGTGTGTGTTTGATGGAATTGATTTTGCGCTCTGTGGCGGCAAGCTCCTGCGAGAGAATGACATCTCCCGCATTCTCTGTCACCAGCGCGTCAATGCCGCGGTTGATCTCCGAAAAATATTTGATAAAGCTATTGATATAAATCATCTGGGCAATCATGAACAGAAACATGATGCCGCCCATAAAATACCACTCTAGGTAATTTCGTATATAAAGCTGATATGTCTCCCGTGCGCGTTCATAGGCGTCCTTTCTTCCTGCATAGATCACATGGTCCAAAAATCCAACCACAAAGTTTGCAAACCGCCCGCGAAAGACAAAATCATACAGTAAACTTGCGCCAAGGACTGCAAATAACATGGTGAAAATCGTTACCAAAAACAGCTTGGTCTTGACCTGACCATAACCACTGTCCTGCCGTTTTTTCTGATTGCGCATTCTCCAATTCCGAAACCACTCACTCAATTGTATACCCCACTCCCCAGATGGTCTTGATATATTTGGGACGCCGCGCAGGCTCGTTCATCTTCTCACGCAGCCTTGCAATGTGCGTCATGACGGTATTGTTGTTGTCGAGATACTTTTCTCCCCAGACAGCCTCAAACAGCTCCTCCGATGAGACGACCGTGCCGCGCCTGCCGCACAGATACCACAGGATTTCAAACTCGATCGGCGTAAGCGCCACTTCTTTTCCGTTTAACAGGCACTTATGTGTATCCTTTGAGATCTGTAATCCCCTGATATCCAGCTCATTCTGCTGTGGCGCTTCCTTGCCGACATTATACCGCGTGTAACGCCGAAGCTGCGTCTTGACCCTTGCAACCACCTCCAGCGGGTTAAAGGGCTTTGTGATATAGTCGTCCGCGCCGAGTGTCAGCCCCATGATTTTATCCCCGTCCTCCACCTTTGCCGTGAGCATGATGACCGGATAAAAATATTTTTCCCGAATTTTCTGGCAGATGCGAAAGCCGTCAATGTCCGGTAGCATAATGTCCAGCACTGCCAAATCCAGCGCGGTCTCCCCGATGCATTGAAGTGCATCTGTGCCATTATAATATTTGTAAACTGTATACCCGTCGTTTTTGAGATACACTTCAATTAAATCGGCGATTTCTTTCTCGTCATCGACCACTAAAATCTTTTCATTCACGATACTGCCTCCGATGTATTACACATCTGTCAATTTCTCAATCTCGTCAATTATCTCCCCGATATACGCGATTGTGTCCAGCAGGGGCGCGTCGGTAGTGATGTCGATGCCTGCGAGCTTTGCAAGCCCTACCGGGTCGAGCGTACCGCCGGCGACGAGCACCTTTTTCCAGTCGTCCACTGCGCACTGCCCTTCTTTTTCTATGCGCTTGCATACCTGCGTGGCAACGGTCAGCCCTGCGCTGTAGGTGTAAGAGTAAAGTCCCATATAATAATGCGGCTGGCGCATCCACGTGTGGGCAGCATCATCAGAAATCTCCACATCATCGCCCCAAAATGCTTGCAGTGTCTCCTTCATCAGACGGGTCAGCGTCTCGGCATTGACACTGCCGCCGTCATCGACAATCTGATACACTTTTCTCTGATAAGCTGCCTCCATCAAATGTGTGACGAAATTATGATAGTACGTGTTGCCGATCATGCAGGACAATACCCAGCGGCGAAAACGCGGGTCTGGATTGGTTCTCAGCAAATAATGTGCCATCAAAAGCTCGTTCATCGTCGAGGGCGCTTCCACAAAGTAGGTCGAAACGTCGGTGTCAAAGATGGACTGGCTGCTGTTGCAGGACTTGAAATGTCCAGCGTGTCCCAGCTCGTGCGCCAGCGTAAAGACATCGGACATGCGCTCGTTCCACGACAGCAAGATAAATGAATTTTTCCCGTAGGGGCTTGCACAGAACCCGCCTGTTGATTTTCCCTGATTCTGCGCGAAATCAATCCAACGGTCACGGTATGCCTCCTGAATCATTGCCACATAGTCTTCGCCAAGTATCGAGAGCCCCTTTTCGACATACGCCTGTGATTCCTCTATCGTGACTTTGGGGTCATACTCAGGGTCTACCGCAATTTTCAGGTCTGCAAATGTCATGCGGTCAAGCTTGTGTATCTTTTTTAGCAGGCGGGCATATCGGCGCATATGCGGCGCAAGCTTCTCAGTGATGAGGTCAATCTGGCGGTCGTACAGCTCTCTGGTCACTTTTTGTCCGAACAACAGACTGTCAAACACAGAGTCAAAACCGCGGAGGGTTGCAAGGGTCTTTTCTGTCTGCACCTGCGTGTTGTAGGCGGCTGCGGTCACATTTTCATATTGTCGTATTTTTGCCGAAAAAGCAGCAAACGCGCTGCGGCGCACTGCGGTATTTTCCTCATACTCGTAGTTGTTCTCAAACAGGGAATAGCCCAGCGGGTACTCCTTGCCGTCTGCTGTAAAAGAATCAAATTTCATGTCCGCCAGCTTTGCCATATTATAAATCTGGTAGGGAGCTTGAATGGTGCGTGACAATGCCGCGAGGGCACGCTCTGTCTCTGGATGAAGCAAATGTGGCTTGGTGCGCAGAATATTTTGTAAATAGTGCCCGTTCTGCGCGGACAACGCAATCGCCTCCTGAATGACAGCATCCTCCTGCTCTGCAATCTCATTGTCGATAAAGCTCAGACGGCTTGTGACATCCGCCGTCACGCTGGCAATTGCCTCGTTGCGCTCCTGATTGTGCGTGTCGTAATAGTCCACGGAAACAGCCAGATCACAGTAATGTACGATCAGCGTAATCAGGCGGTTCACTTCCCGAAAATCATCGAGACATGCATTGATGTGCTGCGGCGTGTCCAGCTTATTCTTGTATGTTTGCACCATGTTGTCACAGAGTGTTTTTACCTTTTCCACATCCTGATACATTGCCTCCTCGGCGGCATAGATTAGGGACAAATCCCACGTCAGCGCTGTTGGGATGTCCTTTCGTGATTTTAATTCGTTTTTCATTGTTTCGTTCATGCTCCTTCTCCTTCTTTTTCTATTTTTGTATTTTCTCAATTACACAGCTATGCGGCTTATTTTTATTATCCTTGTCATAATTGATTCCAACAAGTAAAATCTCCCCGGTATAATTGCGAAATGCCTGTGTATAATGTCTGTCTTTAATTTGCTGAATCGCTGTATTGGCAGTCTTGTCATATTTCAATTCTACGACAAGTGCCGGTTTCCCTGCGTGCGGAAGCGGCAGGAACACAATGTCTGCAAATCCACGCCCTGTCAGCAGCTCCCGTATCAGCATATAGTCTTTTCTCGCACTGTAGTATGCAAGCCCAATCGCACACCCCAGTGAATTTTCATCATTATAAGTCAATATGGAGGAGACCTCCATGTGTGCTCTGTCCAATCCCTCAGCGACACATTTTCCGTCACATGCCAAAGTATCTTCAAGAAGCTTTTCAGAAGCCTTTACAACCCGCATAACTTCTGTCCATCCCTTCACGCTCATTGCTGTTTCAAATTCCTCAACAATCTCTTTATTGGGTATAAACACTTCCTTTGCCTCAAAATCATATGCAAGATAACCCAGATGAATTAGAAGTGTCAGCACATCATCCTTCACCTCAAGACTGCGCATATCATTCCGAAAGCTGCGCGTATTCACCCTGACGTGTCCATCGCCAAGCATCTGTACAATATCCGCACGAAGTCCATCAAAGTCCATATTAATATAGGTTTTCAAGGCATCGTAAACCTCAGTTGAAGTCCAGTAATTTGAAAATTTGCGGCAGTTCATCGCCTCCACAACCGATCTTGGATTATAAATGTGCTGAAAATGCGTAAACTTATATCCGTCATACCAACTGCTTGTCTCATCAAAATCCATATCGAACTGTCTACACAGCGATTTTACCTCATCCTCTGTAAAACCAGTATATTCCTCCAATGTTTTCTGGTCCGTCATCGAATACTCCGTGAACATATTCAGCGCAGAATGTTCTCCATATTTCTTTACCGGCAAAATTCCTGTCATATACGCAAGTGCAACATAAGACTGATCTTTTAACAAGTCCCTCAAAAAATCAAGATACTGCTTTTGCAGCATCTCCGACTCCTGCCGTTCACGCATTACACAGTCCCACTCATCCATCAAAAAGATAAACTGTCTGCCTGTTTCGCTATGAATCTGCTCTAGCGCTGCCGCAAGAATTGTTTCCTCCGCTGAAAATACTTCTCCATACACCCTTCGGATATCCGCAAGAACAACACGTTCCAAATATTCTGTCACACACTGATTCTTTGCTCTGATCAAAAACTGCTGCATATTCAGATAAATCACATCATATTGATTCAGATGCTCCTGATAACTTTCATATTGCTCAATCCTGCGCCCTCTAAACAGATCCGCCGAATCACATCCGCAGCTATAATAAGCTGCAAGCATTTTCAATGCCATTGATTTTCCGAAACGCCGCGGTCTGCTGACGCAGATAAACTGTTGTTCTGTATTGATCAGTTCATTGGTGTACGCGATCAACCCTGTCTTATCTACATAGATTTTAGAACGAACAGCCTTCCAAAAACCATCATTTCCCGGATTTAGATAAACACCCATAGAACCTGCCTCCTTTTTCTGCCATAAGGGAGTATGACAAACCACTGCATAAAGTCTATCACACTCCCTTGTATTTCTCAATATCGCAGACTATTTTATCACAAACAATTCATGCAGCGCCCGCGTCGCAGCCACATACAGAAGCTTCGCCAGCTTAGGATTCTCCTTATAACCTTTCAAATCCGGTTTCCACAAAAGCACACAGTCAAACTCAAGGCCCTTGGTTTCCGGCACAGTGAGCACCATCACGCCTTTGCTGAAACCGCTCTTGTCCGAATCCGTCAGATGGATTTGATGGCTGAGCCGCTTGATGACACTTTCTTTCTCCTCGTCGGAAAAGCAGATGACTGCCATCGTCTCATATCCTTTCTGCTGCATGTCCGTCAGAATTTCCACAGACAGCCCCGCCGCTTCCTCCTTCGAGATGCTCTCTATGAACCGAACCGGCTCGCCATGTCTAATGACTGGCTCAATCTTATAAGCGCCTCTTGAGGCACTGGTCAGAATCTTCCCTGCAAACTCGGATATTTCAATCGTATTGCGGTAACTCTTTGCGAGCACCCGGAAATGGTCTGTGCCGCTGTTAAAAATCTTCTCGCGCATGTCGTGCCACGCATTCATGCCACACTCGTAGTTGACATTCTGCGACACGTCCCCCATAATCGTGAAATAACACGCCGGCAGCACCGTGCGCAGCGCATAATAGACAATCGGACCAAAGTCCTGTGCCTCATCAATAAAAATCTGTCCAAACTCTTCATCTGGCTTTCGCTGTAGTGCTCTGTAATAGATCAAAAGCATCGCGGCAACGTCATACACATCAAATACTCCGCGTGAAATCTGCTCCATCACTGGTGTCATGTTAATATAGTACGCTTTGCCATATACCTCCAGAAATTGCAGATACAGATTCACCACACTTCCCTTGTAACAGTGGTCTGAAAAATAATGCTTGTACTGCGCTAGTTTATGATTGTAAATGCCTATTTCCTCGCGCCCCTGACACTGTAGCTTGATGCGCGCGCGCAGCCGCTCATCGAGTGTCACTAGAAGCCGGTTGATGGAATAGTCTGGATTTCCATGGATAAAATCATCATTGTTTTTCTGGGACAGCAGCATTCCAAGCTCCTCATCATACACGACACAATTGCCAAGGATATGCGCACGCAGCCGCTGCATGTGCTGTTCGAGTTCCGTCGCAAACAGCATCTTGCTCTTCCACGCAAGGCTTGGTGAGGGCGGCACGATTCGATACTTTTTCTTCCATTCTTTTTGCAATAGATGCGTCAACAGTTCGTCCATGCGCATATGCTTCACATCATACACATCCAGCTCTGGAAGCCCGCCTGTGATATAGTCGATCAAGATATCACTCCCGCCCACAATGCAAAATTCATTGGAGGTAAAGCGCTCTTTGTAATTGTACATAATATAAGAAATCCGATGTATTGCCACTGTCGTCTTTCCACTTCCTGCGACACCCTGCACAATGACATTGTGAAATGGACTTTCCCGTATGATCTCATTTTGTTCTTTTTGGATTGTGGCAATAATATCTCCCAGCACAGCATCGCGGTTTTTGCTCAGGTACTTCACCAGCAGCTCATCATTTGCCGCCACATCACTGTCATAAAAGCCCTGCATACGCCCCTCTTCGATGTCATAGGTCCGTTTCAGGCTCAGATCGATGCGGTATTCGCGCCCCTTGCCGTCGCTGTGGCTGTCAGGAATGCTGTAGGTTCCCTCTCCCAGCTCATTTTCATAGTACACTGTCGAGATCGGCGCGCGCCAGTCCACAATCTCCACCTCTGTCTTGTTGCGCAGGACGCCATGTTTTCCAATATAGATCGACTCAAATAAGCGCTCGTCCAGATTGCGGTAATCAATCCTGCCAAAAAAGGGCTTCTCATACGCTGCCTGATTGTTCGTGAGCTGATTCAAGCTGTGCTCCTCGAGACTGCGGGAGGTCATCATCTGGCCATACAACTCCACATTGCCGCTCTGCACCTCGTCGAACAACGCCTTTGTCTCCTTGTGGCGCTCCTCATACTGCCGCTCATACTCTGCCATATTCGCTGCGATCAGCGCCCTGCATTCCTTTAAGTGTGCTTCCTCCTTCTGCCATTCTTTCCTCTCTGCCATTTTGTGCTCCGACATATCGTACCCTTTCCTTTCTAAGAACTTTCGTTCTTTCCCATCTACCGGGTTTACACACGTACTTCCCTTTGCGGGGTTGCGTATTCTGATTGCTACAAATAATATTATATAGTTCAAATAAAAAAATACTAGACTTATATTTTGAATTATGATATAGTGTTGTATAGAAGGTCAATAAAAAAACACTTTATCCAACTAAAGTGTTTTTTTGTTTTTGTAATAACATTTTTATAACAACATTTATGAAACATTTTTCACTTTTAGAAATTCGAGATAACGGTCCTGCTCAATCGGTTTGGAAAAATAGTAGCCCTGTATGTAATCAATGCCCAGCCGCTCCAACTTCTGAAGCTGCTCGGCGGTCTCCACGCCCTCTGCGACCACCTTCAAACCAAGTCCTTGTATCATATCTGTCGCCGCCTGCAACACGTATTTTGCCTTCTCATTCTCAAAATACGCCTGCGTCATATCCCTGTCAAACTTGACGATGTGCACAGGCATATCCACGATATAGTTTAAGTTCGACTGTCCATTGCCAAAGTCATCCAGCGAGAAGCTCACACCGTAATTGATCAGTGCCCGCATGTTGTCGAGCAGTGTTTTTCTCGTGAGAATCGAGGCGGACTCCGTGATTTCCAGATTGATAAATGCTGGATTGATGCGGTATCTGTCCATAATCTCACTGTAACATTTAGCCAGCGATTTCGCCTCGCACTGCACGACCGACAAATTAATCTCAATGTACTCTACGCCGTACTGTTCGGGCGCATGCTCACGGATAAAGAGACATACCTTCTCAAACACCCGCTCGCCCAGCTTGATAATCAGCCCTGTTTCCTCCGCAATCGGTATGAACAATCCCGGCGGAATGATACTCCCGTCCTCCCTGCGAATCCGCACCAGCGCCTCCGCTGACACAAACTTTTTCGTGGCAGTCGCATAGATTGGCTGGAAAAATACCTCCACGCGGTCCTCCTCCATCGCCTGAAGAATTGTTCCGAGCATCGCATCCCGCTCTCTTTTCTTCGCCACGCTGTCCGCGTCAATGATAATCGTGTGCTCATCCGGGTTGTCCATGCTGTGTGACCTGAAATATTTGATATATCCGAGCATCTCGTCTGCGCTGTCCGCCACTTCCGCAGCCGGAACCAGCAAATAATACGGCTGCAACGTAACAGCCGTGACATTTTCCATGCCCATCAGCCACTCATCCTGAAATCGGTTCCCTATGATCGTGTATGCCCGCTCCATCTGCTCCCTGCTCTCGAAGGCAAGCGCAAACTCCTTCTCGTCCGTCTTAAAACGTTTCGTCTCAGGAATCCTGCTGATAAAGTCTGTCACCTCTGCCAGAATGTCTTCCATATGCTCAATTCTGATATCGCTCGAATGTGCATTGTCAAGCGACAGGAACAGGCAACAGCCTTTGTTCTTGCTGCTGTATCGGTACTTCACATAATCCGCAAAAGCTCCTGCGTTAAAAAAACCTGTACTTCTGTCGAGATTGGACTCAGGATTCTCAAGTTCAAAAAACAAGATCACAATGCCAAGTGCACTCGCAAAGCTGACAAGCAGCATTCCTTCATTAAAAAACTGAATGACTGCCGCAGCAAGCCAGATTCCCATCCATGTGCGGATCGCCCTTCTGCGCCTTGGATTCATCCTGTTTGCGCGCTTTGCCGTGTACAGGAGTGTCGCAATGATGAGTGATACCGCTCCTATATAAGTCGCTATACACGCAGGTCCATATGTGTACACGGTTCTTCCTTCATTATACATATACACTGGCAGCAGCGCGATGATCATACTGACTGCCACTGTCGCAATCCCCATTTTCTGAATAAATCGGTTCACCTGCATCAGTCCAAAGGCATCTGCGCAGGCATAAGTCAGCGCCGCATAACCCGTCCCCACCAGCGAAATCAAATACAGCTTGCACTCTCCCCTGACGAGCATCGCCGGCAGCATACTCCTGCCCATAATAAAGATCACCGACAACATATCAAGTATCAGGCAGACAATACATATATACGCCGCACGCCGAAATAAGACTTCCGTGTACAGTCCAACTGTTTCCTGCCTTTTATAAAAATACAATATTAATGATATAATAATTAATCCACAGACTTGCATTTGTATATTCATATAACTTGTCCCCTTTATCGCTGTAAATTTGTGTGCAGCAGTCCAGCAGGGCTGTGGACTGTTACGATTCTATTGTAACATTAATATAGCGTATTTTCAATTACCATCCCCAAAGGTATTCAAATTATTCCTCTTTGAAATTCACAAATTTATCACAATTAGATAACAATTGAAACACAAATTCAGCTTATATTATAACCATAGCAACGACAAAACACCACTTTAAAACATAAATTCATCTAATTTAATTTTTCATTTTCACAGATTTGAAAGGAGAATATTACTATGTACGAAAACAATGAAAACTATCCACAGCAGTCTGGCAATACACAGCATACATCTACGAATGGGTCAAACAACAGCGGCTACCAAGAATATTATTATTCTTCTGGTGCAGCAAACGGCAGCTATGGTCAGACGATCGATGCCACCCCTATCACACCTTCTGGAAAAGCCAAAAAGAAAAACGGACGAGGCAAAAAAGCAGTCGCTGTTGTCTGTCTCGGTCTGGTGTTCGGCGTGACGGCGGGCGCGGCCTTCAGTGTTCCTGTCACGATCGCCAACAGAGAATTAAAAGCGACAAAACAAGAGATCCAGCAGTTGCAGGAATCTTTAAACGCCGCATCATCCAGCAAAAAATCACTCTCAACGACCACGGATTCACTGAATGCATCCAATACGCTCTACAACAACAGCAACGCAGCAGATGTGACAGCCATCGCCAACAGCTGCCTTCCAAGTGTTGTCTCCATCACCAACAAAGGCGTGACGGAGGTCCGCACGATGTTTGGTACGTATCAGCAGGATGCTGAGAGCAGCGGTTCCGGCATCATCATTGGTGAAAATGAGACAGAGCTGCTCATCGTAACCAACTACCATGTCGTCTCAGGAAGCAATGAACTGAGCGTCGTATTCAGCTATGACGAGGACAGTGATGACCCTTCCTTAGTGAGCGCGCGCGTCAAAGGTTATGAGGCAGACAAAGATCTCGCTGTCATCGCTGTATCACTCGATGATATCACAGACGAAATGCGCTCAAAGATCAAAATTGCCACGATCGGAGATTCCTCCAATCTGGTGCTTGGTCAGGAGGTTGTGGCAATCGGCAACGCACTCGGTTATGGACAGTCTGTGACAACGGGCATCATCAGTGCACTCGGACGAAATGTGACCGTATCTGACGAGAATGGCGGAAGCATCACCAACAAGCTGATTCAGACCGATGCAGCCATCAACCCTGGCAACTCTGGCGGCGCCCTGCTGAACATGAACGGCGAGTTGATTGGTATCAATTCCGTAAAGGTTTCATCCAGCTCCGTCGAGGGCATGGGCTATGCAATCCCAATCTCGGATGTACAATCGATCATAGAGGAACTTATGTTAAAAGAGACAAGAGAAGTCGTGGCGGAAGAAAAGCAAGGATATCTTGGCATCAAGCCCATCGACGTGACAAACGATATCTATGAGACGTACGGTATGCCTGTCGGCGTCTACATCTACAATATATATGAAGACTCTCCAGCCGAAGCTGCCGGTCTTGTCAAGGGCAATATTATCACAAAATTTGACGGCCAGACAGTCAAGAACAGGGAAGCCTTAATGTCTCTGCTCACCTACTACCGCGCCGGTGAGACGGTCGATATCGTAGCCATGGTACAGAGCGCGGAGGGCTATGTCGAGAAGACATTCCAGGTAACGCTCGGCACAAAGGATGTCTTTGGCGAGGATAACGACAGCTCACAGTCCAGCCCCAAACGCCAGGAATCACAGGACAATCGTGACGATGGATTCTTTAATCCCTTCGGCTCGTTCTGGTCAATTCCTTAAGCAGCTTATTCTGCATAGAAAATAAAACATATGAAAGCCAGCGGGTAGAATGCCCTGCTGGCTTTCATATGTTTTATAAGTCCACCTTGGCGCGCTCCGCGACTGCCGGAACACATAACTGGGTGTTGATGGTATCCTCCACCTCCATCGCAATGCCCAATGCCGCCTGTCCCAGTTTTGCCATCTGACGGATGCCCATATGCTTCATATAGCCAAGTATCACACCTGCCATAAAGGCATCCTCCGCTCCGCCTGGGTTGAGCTGTTCTGTGCTGATCTTTCCCTGCATAAACTGCTCATCATAGCAGGCGCAGTACACACCGCCCTTCTCTGCAAGGATAAATACATTCTTCACACCCTTTTCCATAATAATGTCTGCCGCTCGCTCTAAGGTATCCTTGTCATGGATGCGAATGCCGCTCAATACCTCCGCCTCAGATTTGTAGCATACGACAACACTGATCTTGTCAAGAACCTCCAACAGACGCTCCGCACTCCTTGCTGACACTGGCAGCGCAAATATGGGCGCCCTGCACCTGCCACACACCTGTGCGATAGTCTCCTCCGGTATGTTGGTGTCGAGAATCACCATGCGCGCCTTATTCAACAGTTCCATCTTGGCAGCCACAAAATTTGCCGTGAGATTCTCATAGATTCTGGTATCAGATATCGCAAGCTTTCTGTTTCCCTGCTCATCTGCAATATACAGATACACAGAAGTGTCTGCCTTCGCGGTTTTCAACGAGTCTGCCAGATCGATGCCAAGCTCCTCACAGCTTTCAATAATCCTGCGCGCATAGGTATCATTACCAATCGCCGTAATCAGCTTTGTCCCGATGCCTAGCAGTCTGAGGTTGTGCGCTATATTTCTTCCCACACCGCCGAGTGACCAGACTGCTCTGCCCTCGCTGGTCCCGCCTTCCACCAGGATGTCATGCGGCATCCCTCCAATATCAATGCCTGCGCTGCCGATGACAACACAGTAGTCTGGACCGTTCGTCACATATCCTTTCCCTAGGATATACCCCTTTTTCATCAGATTTGAGATGTGTACTGCTGCTGAAGAACGGGCGATTCCTGCTTTTGCCGCAAGCTCCTCCTGTGAGATCATGGGATTTTCCATAATCCACTGAAATATCTGTGCCTCTCTGTTTGTCATATGTTCTCCCTTCTGTTTTATCACAATCTTCAAAACTATTACTTTGATTGACAAAAATTTCCTATTTTTTATCATAACACCCAATAAATGTACTGTCAATGTATTAGAAAATCATAATATTTTAAAATATTTTAAATTTTTCTAAACTAAATCGCATTCATGAAGTTTCAGTGTACAACTACGAATCAATTTGATATACTGTTACTATATACCATCAAACGAGGAGGAGTACTATGAGCAAGAAAAAAGCTGTTGTCGCACTGGGACATGATGCGCTGGGTTCGACGACACTCGCACAGCTCGATGCCGTCAAAAAGACTGCGAAGGCATTGGCGGATTTAGTGGAGGCTGATTATCAGCTGACCATCACACACAGCAACGGCCATCAGGTAAGTATGATCCACAAAGCCATGACAGAGCTGCACCGAATCTATATCGACTATACCCCCGCACCGATGTGCGTGTGCTCTGCAATGAGTCAGGGCTATGTGGGATATGATATTCAAAATTCACTGAAATCAGAACTATTAAGCCGCGGCATCTCCAAACCAGTCAGCACAATTCTGACCCAAGTGACCGTCGATCCCTACGACGATGCCTTCTACAATCCCAAAAAGGCAATCGGGCGCTATATGTCCAAGGAGGACGCTGACACCCAAGTCAACAAGGGAAATTATGTCATCGAGACAGACAACGGCTACCGAAGAGTCGTCGCTGCGCCCCAGCCGATCGACATTGTGGAGATCGCAGCTATCAAAGCGCTCTCCGATGCGGACCAAGTCGTGATCGCCTGCGGCGGCGGCGGTATCCCTGTGATCGAACAGCAGCATGTCCTCAAGGGCGCCTCCGCAGTCATTGAGAAAGACTGTATCGCCGGCAAGCTCGCCGCGGACCTCAAGGCTGACGAACTTCTGATCCTGACAAGTGTAGATTATGTGTATCTAAACTTCGAAAAGGACAATCAAGTACCGCTGAAAACACTGACCGTCGCGGATGCTAAGCGCTATATTGCGGAAGGTCAGTTCGGAGAGACCGACATGCTGCCAAAGATCACAGCAGCAATCTCCTACCTTGAAGCAGTTCCATCCGGCAAGGTTATCATCACATCCCTGAATAAGACCGCGGATGCCATCGATGCCAAAGTCGGCACAGTCATCACCGCATAAATCCATAAAACAACTTAAGCGGCGGACAAGTCAATCCTGTCCGCCGCTCAGCTCGCTGATGGTCAGCAGCATAGCGCCAATGATAATTCCAAAATCTGAGAGATTAAACACAATGGCGCCAAATCTCGGAAACGTAACATAATCAACCACATATTTTCGTCTGAGACGATCATACGTGTTACTGTAGGCACCGCCTAAGATCAAGGCAAGTCCTGTCTTTAGCATTCTCTTTCCCGTCATGCCCAATGTCGCAGCAAAGATTCCTGTCATAAATGCACTGAATATTAGAGAGAGCATCGCTACGAGATGCTGTTTTTGCTCCCCGATATTCATCATCGCGCCCCGATTGTGATACCGTTTGAGCACAATATCTCTGCATAGCATCCTCTCCTGAAAACCAGACACGGCACCCATTCTCTCAATCCAATACTTGATCGCGCTGTCCACGGCAAAAAGTGACACTAGTGTCATTATATACGGCATTTTCTCACATCCTTCTGCTTTAACGCTATCACAGATACAAAAAAATGTCAAATGTTTCCTATCTGTTCACTGTTCCCTGAATCACAGTGTCCACAGCATTCGAACTGTTTTTGGCAGTATTGGCGCTGTCCTGCGTACTGCTGTTCTCTATGCTGCTATTTTCAATGCTGCTGTTCTCTATGCTGCTTTCTGTACCGCTGTTTTCTGTGCCATTATTGATGCTGCCATTCACGTTGTTTGTTCCTGTACTGTTTCCGTGGTTTGTCAGATTATTGACATTCAATCTCCCATGAAGTCCCCTGTAGAACTCCTCCATGCTGTCGTTGATCTTGAAGTCATTGGTCTGCAATACATTGATATACTCTGTGACAATCTTTCCGAGATTGCTGTTTGGATTTGCCTGTGCAAACTGCTGGTAATATTGCAGCGCCTTTTGATCAATCACATCATTCGCATCGCCTTTATAGTAATGCTGTACGCCCATTTCTTTGTCATAGCCGCCGCTGATTGCGTTGGTTGCGATCTCCTCATACATTCTTGCCGCCGCATCGGAGGACACACTGTTTGGATATTTCTCAAGATGCTGTTCAAAGAGACGGGCACGCTCAAGCATCTCGGACAACGTCATGTTGATCACTTTCCGGTTCTCCTCGTCGGACATCATCATGGAAGGTGTATCGCCCTCAAGCCGCATCAGGTCCATAAACGCGATCATGTCCTCCGGCATATACTTTCTGCTGTCCTCAAGCCGGGTAAAATCAATATTTCTAATATCACTTCCAAAACCCAAAAGACCTGTAAAAAAATTTTTTACATCGCTGACTGCTGCTCCCGCAATATTGGTGTTAATGTAGTCTATAATACTGTTAGGATCTGTGTTTTCGTCGCCGATCATTGCCTCAAATTCACTGTGATCCCCCGCTGCTGTGTCCGAACCGCCTTCATTGCTGCCGTCTGTTGCGCCATCACTGCTGTTTCCCTCACTGGACTGCGTCTGGCTCTCACCAGTGATGGGGTCCCTGTTTTCATTTCGGTTATCTCTTTTGCCGCAAGCTGATACAGCGAGCGCGCAGGCGAGGCACATTGATGCAAACACTGCTTTTTGAACGGTTGCACTTTTCTTATTCATTTTCCTTTTCATATAATTCCTCCATAAGATTTCTTCATAAAATCGCTTCGTTAAGATTGCTGTTGCTTCTGTTATTCTTTCTCACTTTCGGAAAAATATGCATGTGATCACTTATTTCCTCAGCACAGGTCTGTACAATAAAAAACCGCTGGAAACCGTTCCAACGGTTTCCAGCGATCAAACTTATGTTTTTAAAATTTATTTTAATTTCTTTGCAGTGATCTTAAAGTTCACTGTCTTCGTTCCGCCGTACTCACCAAGTCCGCGGATTGTCATCTTCGCCGTACCCTTCTTGATATTCTTAGAATATCCGATGATCTCATAATCACTCTGTCTGAGCGTTTTGACCTGTCCGTTGACTTTCAGTGTGATTGAAGTGATATCCTTCTTGTCTGGTTCAACTGCCTTTCCAGTATACTGCTGGTCTTTGACCTTCACAACTGCCTTAGCAATGCTTCTGTCATTGGCAATCACTTTGAAATATCCATACGTTTCTCCCGTATAATATCCCTTGCCCTGAACAGTCACTTTGAGTACTTTGTCCGTTCCAGGTGTTCCTGATACTGCACTGTCATCCTTATAAGAATAACCTTTTATGATGAAATCCTTGTTGTTTTTCAGCTTCTTGCCATCTGTATCTGTGATAACCGGAATCACCTTGTTGTATTTTGCAGCATTCTTCAACAATACATCGGGTGCAACAACATTGTTCTGCAATCTGCTCAACTCCTGTGGCACGATCGCAAACGAAACATCCTTGATCGTTCCCTTAAAGTTGCCCTTGCCCTTGATGGTCACTGTGGCTGTGCCGACTGCCTTGTTCTTCTTGTAAGACAGTGTATAATCCAGACCTTCCTCCAATTGAAGTGTCGTGTTGTTTGCTGTAAAACGCGCATTCAGATCACTGCTGCTCAGTGTTCCGCCGCCCTTTGCATAAGGAACTTTGTTCGTAATGACTCTGTTCGTACCAAATGTAAACAGGCTTCCACTGATATCATACGGTGTAATCTTAAAGGTTTTCTTAACTGTTCCAGAATATCCATTCTTACCTGTCACAATCACTGTCGCTTTGCCGACATTCCTGTTATTCTGATAAGATACGCTATACTGGTCTGCACTCAGTCCTGAAACCTGTACTTTCGGCTCAACTGCCGCTCCTGTATAGGCAAATCCGCCGCTAGACATCCCCTGCAATGACACCGCATTGGACTTTAATGGGATACCTTTGATCTTGAACGTTACAACTTTATCGCCGACAAACTTTGTTCCGATACCTGTGATGATTGCGGAAGCTGTCGCGCCTGCTTCGGTATTATTGCTGTATGCTATAGTATAGTCCGTGCCAAGGCTCAGCGTACTGCCTTTGTATGTCACTTTCACAACAGGTTCAACCTTACCGCCGTTCTTGTATGGCTGCACTGGAATCTTCTGTACCTTGACTTTGCTCATAAGTACCTGTGTCTTCTTGTCTGCAAGACTCATCTGAATGGTCTTACTGCCTTCAAAATTACCAATTCCCTTAATGACAACACTGTAAATTCCAGGTGTCTTTCCATCCTTTCCAGGATTCTTGTACGATGCTGTATAGTCTCTATCCTGCTTTAATGTTTTGCCTTCGTATTTTACGACAGGTTTCGGCGTTACCTGATTTGTATTGTTTGCTGCTACTGCCGCAGAAAGGTTTGCTGCCGTGAGCGCGTTTACATTCACTTTATCGATCGTGAATGTCTTCTCAACGAACTCTGAGTAGTTGCCTTTTCCTTTTACAAGGACAGTTGCCTTTCCTGCATTGACATTATTCTTATAGGAAACTGTATAATCCTGTTTTTCCCTCAACAGCTTTGCGCCGTCATATACAACGACGGTAGGTTTGTGCGCCTGACCATTGTAGGTGACATGGCCATCGCTAAGACCAGAATCCACTGCCCACTCCACATAAATACCTGTGCGGACTACTGGTTTCCTAAGTCCATTGCGCGCGCTGTCCAAACTGCTGCGTGCACTGTTGACTTCATCCAGAGATGCATCCTGTTTTCCTGCTGTCGTCTTTGCAGATGCAAGTGCCTGCTGGAAGCGGTTCCAGCTCTCGTCTGTAAACTCACCCTTCTCGATCTTCTCACATTCTGCGATCAGATTCTTAAGCGCTTCTTTGCTCCGCTCAACCAGATCAACGGTGTTGTTGTCGTAAATGGAATCCGAATCTGCTCTTTCTCCCTTTACAAGTACCAGCGCTGAAATCGGTGCAACCGTCACTTTGCCGTCTGTCACAGATCTCAGAGTCGCAACGCCTGCATTCTGATCATCGATGCAGACATTCCACTTTCCTTCTGCAATGCCGTAACCGTCATACAGATTGATCTCTCTCTCTGCATTTTCTGCGTTAAAGATCACGATGATTCCTTCTGAAACTTCATCTTTGATGCTCTGCTTTCCATTGATCACAAACATCACCGTGTTCTCTGCAACGGTATAGCTGGTCACATTATTCTTGACCTCTGCCGCAGAAGTCAGGCGCAGTGCTGCATGATTCTTGCGGAATGCGATCAATCCCTTGTAGTAATCTCTCACTGCACGGTATTCTTCCTTGTCAAGGTCTGACCATTTGATACTGTTGACATAGTCCGAAGAATTATAGCTGTTATGAATAATATTTCCGTCCTCGTCAACCTTGGTTCTTAAAATCTCCTCGCCTGCATGAATCAATGGAATACCCTCTGCTGTCATATAGATCGCAGCAGCGAGATTGTTCATCTTGATTCTCTCCTCCTCAGTCGCATCTGACCTAGAGACATTTAACTTGTCTTTCAATGTATAGTTGTCATGGCAGGATGCATAATTGACGATCTGAGTCGGGTTAGACGTCCATCCTGGCACTGCCATGAAGTTCTTTGCAACATCCTCCTCTCGTCCCTGCTGTCCTGATATAAAGCCGATGGACATCGCATCAAAAACGCTTCCTTTGAGCAAGTCACGAATTGTATCGCTAAAAAATGCAAACTCTGGTGTCTGTGCTGAATTTTTCTGTGTCGTCATCGTGTAGCCGTCTTTGCTGACTGCCGTATTCATATCCCAGCCTTCACCGTAGAAAATTACATTCGGATGCTTTTCGTGTACGGTGTTCACCACTTCATTGATCGTCTCCGTGTCAATCAGACCTACTAAGTCAAATCGGAAACCGTCAATATGATATTCATCCGCCCAATAATTGACAGAATCCACGATATATTTCTTTACCATCGAACGCTCGGAAGCTGTATCGTTGCCGCATCCTGAACCATTTGAATAGCTGCCGTCCTCATTTGTCCTAGAGAAATACTGCGGTACGATCTGGTTAAAGCAGAAAGCGTCTGCACTGTACACATGGTTATATACCACGTCCATAATGACATTGATATTATTGTCATGCAACGTCTTTACCATCTGCTTCATCTCTTTTACACGGACATCTCCATTGTAAGGGTCTGTCGCGTAAGAGCCTTCTGGCACGTTGTAGTTCTTGGGATCATATCCCCAATTGTACTGTGGTTTGTCAAGCTGCGTCTCATCCACTGTCGCGTAATCATACGAAGGCAGCAGGTGAAGATGTGTCACACCCAAATCTACGAGATAATCCAATCCTGTCGTCTGACCTGAGTTGCTCTTGGTTCCCTTCTCTGTAAGTCCCAGGAACTTTCCTTTGTTTTTAATTCCTGACGATTTATCAATAGAGAAATCTCTGACATGCAGCTCATAGATCACGGAGTCTGTATAGCTCATGCCATCTGTAGTGCCGTGATCCTGCGCCCAGCCTTCTGGGTTTGTCGCTTCCAGATTGATGACCATTGCACGGTTTCCGTTCACACCGGTGGTCACAGCATAGGGATCACATGCCTCTTTGGTACTCTGTCCCAAAGTCACACTGTACGTATAATAAACGCCGTTTAAGTCGCCTTCTTTCTCCGCTGACCATACACCCTTCTCACCTTTCACCATGTCAAGCGTATCGATGCGGTCATCGGTTCCCTCTGTACCAGATGCATACAAGTTCACCTGGACACTGTCTGCTGTCGGCGCCCATACCTTGAACGTTGTCTTCTCACTTGTCCAAGTCGCACCGAGATCATTGCCATTGTATGTATACTGCTCCTCAAACTCATCTGTTGAATAAGCGCTCGGCATACGGACACTGTACTCAAATCCGTCATACAGCACACTGTATGTCTTTGCCTTCGCCTCCATGGTTGTCAGGTCTTCCACTGTTACCAGCTCATACACATTATTGTTGACATAGACCTTCTTTAATGGCACCTCTTTGCCAGAAGTCAACAATTTAAATACATCTTTGGCATCACCCTCAACAGGCACGCCAGTCGTCACAATAATGTGTCCGCTCTCGCTGTCATAATCCGCAGACAATACCTTGGCACCTGTCAGCACATCGTCATCCAGTACACGTGTTCCATTCGGCTTGCCGCCCACGATATAAAAATGTACCGTGCCGCTCAGCACATCGGACAGATCAATCTTCTGATCAGTATCATCATTTTTTTCTGCCCAGTCGTTGTCGCCCACTCTCTTGCGGACAATATAGTTATAGTCTCTGTTTGCGCGTGCATCCTCCAGTGCTATGGTGACTACTTTCTCACCATCCTCATCTACAAATTCATAGCCTGCGCCGTCAGCGCCGCTTCTCCAGCCCCAGACATTCCAGCCCTCATAGTCGCCGTCCTCTCTGTAGTAGTGAATCTTTAATGTAATCTTATTGTCATCCACATATACCTTGCTGTCAAATGTAACACTGTCATTATCTGACAATGCTGTCAATGTAACCGTGGTTCCCTCGAACGCGTCATCAACTACAAGCGTCTTAGTTGCGTCATTCAGTATAATACCGTCAACTTGATCTGCCTTATAAGTTACATCAACCTTCGTCCTTGTGCCGTCTTCCGCCATCTTAACCAACTGCGCCGGAAGAGCAATTTCCTTTCCTTTGACAACCTTAAGTTCCGGTGCCAGCAATCCTTCTGAGAAAGCAGATGGAACTAAGATCACTGTACCACCGTCGGCTGCTGCCGGAATCGTAAGTTCAATCTTGCCGTCCTCAATCTCATAGATTGTATCTGTGTCGTCTTTCGTCTTGGCATACAAGTCTTTATATGCACTGACGCCCTTGTTATTTACAGGGATGGTTATTGTCTGCGCCTCTGACGTGATGTTCATTCCTATGTAGATGGTCTCGCCATTATAGCTCCTAGAAACAACATCATACCCTGCGGCATCTGATGCAGCTACCGCCTGCCTGTCTCCTTTTGCAAAGAGCGCCGCATACTCATTTCTGATTTTTAACAGCGTGTTGTAATGGCTGTATACGCTGTTTTCGCTTGTCGCCGCATCCCAATTAAAATCATAGCGGTTTGACTGGTATGGATAATTATTTTCTCCAGTCTGTCCAACTTCCTCACCATAGTAAATGACGGGCTGTCCCTTCGCTGTGATCTGTAGTGTCGCTGCTACCAATGCCGCAGCGTCCGCCTTACTCTGTTCCCACTTTTGATCAATCAAGTTCTGCTTAAATCCAACTTCATCATGACTGCTCAAAAATTGTCCTGTCATATAGGTGTTATTCAGTGTCTTATTTCTGTCTCTTAAATTACTTTCTACTGATGATATCTTACCCTTGATAAAATCTGTCGCATAGTCATTAAAATTAAAGTCAAGAACGGAATCCATCTGTCCGCTTCCCAGCGAACCGCCGTTCCAGCTATGTCCTGCGCCATAGTACTCACCGATCATCTTAAACTCAGGATTTTCCTTCGTCAATGCGTTCTTGAATGCATTCCATGTCGTGCTTTCTACATGCTTCACGGTATCCACGCGGAAGTAGTCAATGTCATAGTTCTTCATCCACTCTACCTGCCACTGAACAAGTTGATTTCTCACTTCCTCGTTCTCTGTCAGGAAATCAGGAAGCCCTGACAAGGATGCCTGCTGATCGCTGCCGCTCACCTGCTGGCTCTCATCACGAATCATCTGAATGGCATTGCCTTCCTCATCCTTAAGAAGGTTGTTGAAATAGTCCTCCATGCCATATCCAGCATGATTGAGCACGACATCGACCATAATCTTGATGCCCTTTTTGTGCGCCTCGCTGATCAGCGTCTCAAATTCTGCTTCTGTGCCAAGTGCCGGATCAAGCTTCGTAAAGTCACTTGCCCAGTAACCGTGGTATGCTGCGTTAAACGGAACATCCCCTGTGCCATCATCCACGGTGACACCCGTAATATTGTCCACGATCGGCGTGATCCAGATGGTGTTGATGCCCAGGTCTTTGAGATAATCCAACTTTGCTGTGACACCTGCAAAGTCGCCGCCGTGGTATAGACCATCGTTGTCGCCATAGGTATCTGCGCCGTTTGCGTCATTGTTTCCTGAATTGCCATCATAGAAACGGTCTGTCACCATGAAGTAGATCACGGCTTCATCCCAGTCAAAGCTGTCGCCATTTTTGCTTACTACCTCAACATCTACTGATGTCTCAATCTCCGTGTTATAGAAATCCCGCACTGTGACAGGAAGTGTGTAGGTTCCTGCCGCTACGCTCTCCCTCACGGACAAGGTAACAGCCAACAGCTCTGGGTCAATATACATCTTGCTGCTCATACCGAGCGCGGAAGCATCGACATATGCCTCTCTGATGCGTCCAGTTACCGCAACACCGTCCTTGCCGCTCAGTTCAAGAGAAAGAACATTGTTCTGTGTATAGTTCATGGATTCTGAGGACAGGGATGCCTTGACTTCCTCCACTCTGCCAAAGGCAGGTTTCTTGTCATAGATTCCCTTTCCATATACATACCAGAGTTCTGCGGTATCCTCGCCGGATGTAATTGCATAGGTCCGGTCTGCATCTTTCTTGGTCTTTCCAGCTTTGGGTCTGCCGTTCATACCGATCTTTTTGTATGGAACCTTCACATTGAGCGTCAGCCACTGGATACCATTCTCCTCATCGTCAAGCATCTCTTCGAATAAATAGGGCTTGCCTGAACCACTGCTGGCATTGCCGTTCCAGATCAGGATGTCCGGCTCTTCCAACACAGGCTCTGCCACTGCTGGATTGTAGTAATGAATGGTGTATTCATATACTTTGGAAGAGTCCTCACCGATGGTGAAGAGACTGTTCTTTCCGCCGTATCCGTCATCAGCCATCAGATCATTGTTCGGGTCTGCAATCCAGTTCTTACTGCCGTCCACAATCTCAATGAATTTGTATGTATAGTCTCCTGGCAGCAGACCGTCAAAGGTATATGTCAGAAGTCCATCTTCATTCCTTGTCATGACCGCTGCATCCGGCGACTCAGGATTTTCATTCCATCCATTCATGCTGCCTGCCACAAGCACGGTCTCCACATCACTCTCATGATAAAACGTAGCCGTGTATTCCTTGATTTCCGGGCTCAAAAGTGTCTTGATGCTAAGTGCACTGTTCCCATTATTTCTGTTGTCATTATTGGGGTCAATCGTCCACTGCGGCTTTTCCCCTCCTAATATAACAAACTTATATTCATAATCACCGCGCTGCAGCTTGGTCGTATAGGTAAAGATTCCGTCCTCACCCTTTACCATCTTGATCGCATTCTCAGAATCGGCATCTGATGCCCATCCATTCATCGATCCTGCGATCAGCACCGTCTCCGCTGAGTTGTTCATATAACGGAATGACACTGTATTTTTCTCTATGTGCGGACTTACAGGCTCGGTGTTCCATCCGGTTGCACCTGTGTCATCCACCCATACCCAAAGTTCATATGTATCTGCCGTAAACTCGGATGCTGGAATCTTGATGTCACCAGTCTGCGCACCATTGTTATTATTATTAAAGATGATTCCCAGTTCTTCAGCCTTGCTAACTCCAGTAAGCTCTACAACAAAGTTTCCATCCTCGTCCTTCTCAGTTACAGCATCACCAGGCCATTCTGTTCCTGGCAAGCCGCCTCCCCAATGATGTATAGCAACTTCTTCCCAGCCATGTAAATTCTTGAAGTGTGCTTTGACCGTCACTGCCTCTTCTGCGTCCACTGTAATCTGTTCCGTCTCGGTCTCGATTTCTGTTTCCGTTACTGTCTCAGTCTCGGTCTCCGTTTCAGTTGCCGTCTCGGTCTCCGTCATTGTCTCTACAGTCTCGGTCGTCTCTTCCGTCTCGCTTGGCTTTGCCGTCTCGGTCGTCTCTTCCGTCTCGCTTGGCTTTGCCGTCTCGGTCGTCTCTTCCGTCTCACTCGGCTTTGCCGTCTCGGTTGTCTCTTCGGTTTCACTCGGCTTTACCGTCTCGGTTGCTTCCTCGGTCTCACTTGGCTTTGTGGTCTCCGTCTCGCTCGGTGCTGCCGGTTCTGTTGTCTCAGTTTCACTTGGCTTTGCCGTCTCGCTTGACGCTTGTGTCTCGCTCGGTGCTGCTGGTTCTGTTGTCTCAGCTTCACTTGGCTTTGCCGTCTCGCCTGACTCCTGCGTCTCACTCGGTTTGGACGCTTCATCGGCTGCCTGTGCTTCATCAGACTCCTCTGCTACAGCAGATGCATCTGCCTGTTCGGTCTCTGTCTGAACCTCACTGGACAGCTCGATCTCATTCTCTGCTGCATAAACTGTCGAAAGCGCAGGCTGTACATTGGTCAGGATCATCGCAAACACCAGAATATAACTTACAATACCGCTTGCAATCCTGCGTTTCCTTTTACTAAATTTGTTTTTCTTTTCCATACAATCAACCTTCCCCCTGAAAGATATACTAAATTTGTTGGCGCGATTCTATCGTCCACGCGTCTCAACTGCTGTTCTTTTGCTGCATAGGTTCTCCCCCTTTCTGCCAAAAAAATGATTCTATGAAAAACTAATCTTTGCTTAATTTTCTTAAAATCACTTTTAATAATTTGTAAATCTTTACTTTTTTTAAGAATATTACCAATTGAACAATTTGTCAATACAAACACGAATTTTTACGAAAAAATATTGTTTTTTATCCCAATTGCACAATACAAGGCTCTATTATATATACATATTGCTATAGCCAATTTAAATTTTTGTCACACAATTTTGCACTTTTACTTTTCCATAGTACTAACTTCTGTGCCAACTGCGCCTCGTTGTCATATAAACACCTGCGTACAAAAAAGGAATCCCCCTGATCAGAGGATTCCTTCTTGCTGTCTCAACCAATATGCGCATCACTTATCATGTAACTGTCAGCATACTGGTTTACCATTTCATTTTTTTCGCTGTAATCCGAAACGTTCCTGTCTTCGTTCCACCGTATTCACCAAGTCCGTGAATCGTGATTTTGGCTGTTCCCTTCTTCACATTGTTGGTATATCCTACGATTTCGTATTCATTGTTCTTTAATGTCCTACTCTGTCCATTTACCTTAATGGTCACTTTGATGTCCGCCGCTGCTGGCTTGACTTCTTCCCCGGTATACTGCTGTGATGTCACCACGATCTTTGCCTTGGACAAATCTCTGTCGTTTGCAATAATTCTAAAGAGTGCGGCTGCCTCACCTTCATAGCTGCCTTTCCCCTTCACAATCGCCTTGACGACAGTACCAACTGCTGGTGCACTCTCGATCTTTGCGCCATCTGCCAGCGTATAGGACACAATATCATAATCTGTCCCTTTCTTCAATGCCTTACCGTTCAGGTCCATGACAGACAGTTTTGTCTTGTCATACTTCTTCGCATTCTTTTCTATGACATCGGAAGCTGTTATCACCAGATTTTCAAGCTGCTGCCTGCCGACTTTAAAGGTAGTTGTCACAGAGCCTTTGTAATTTCCTTTGCCTTTGATCACGACAGTTGCCTTCGCACCGACCTTCTTGTTATTCTTATAAGACATTGTATAATCAATACCTTCTACCAATCCGACTCCGTTATAGGACGCTTTCAGCACTGCGTCTGTCAGTCTGCTGCCATTCTTAGCATATGGCGCCGTAATATTGGACGCATACTGGAATTTTCCACTTGCATTTTCCTTGATGTCAAATGCTGCGATCTTGAATGTCTTTTTGACAGTTCCTGTGTATCCCTTCATTCCTTTGACAATCACGGCTGCGGTGCCAGCATTGATATTATTCTGATATTCGACCGAATAATCTGTTCCTTGTCTGAGTCCGCTGACAGTCACAGCAGGGCGCTGTTCTTTTCCTGTATACACCAGACTCGTCGCATTGCTCAACTGGACATTCTTTGCTTTGAGCGCTGTACCTGTGATCTTGAATGAAGCTGTTTTTTCACCGACGTATTTCACTTTTGTTCCTGTGATGGTCACGGTTGCTGTCTGGCCTGCCGCCGTGTTATTGCTGTATCTCACTGTATAGTCTGTACCCTCGGTCAGTGTCGCACCTTTGTATGTCACGGTGACTTTCGGTTCAATCTTCTCCTCATATTTCTGACTTGGAATTTTCTTGATCTTCACTTTACTCATCAAGATCTGATCTGCGCTGGCAACGATAAATTCCGCTTTTCTGCTGCCGGTGTAATTGCCGCTGCTGGTCGCTTTTACTTCGATCTCATAGATTCCTGGTGTTGTATACTTGCCAGTCTGTGCAACGATCACATAATCTTTATTTAACTTTAATTTCACACCGTCGCGTATCACTTCTGGGTTTGGCTGCGCAGGTCTGCCATTTTTCGGCGCTGTCACTGCCGGAACAGATACAGTAATATCCTCGTCACTGAGATCTTTTTTCAGGATTTTGAACGTTTTCTCCACGCTGTCTGCATAGTTTCCTTTTCCCTTGATGACGATGGTCGCTGTTCCTGCGTTGATATTATTCTTGTAAGCGAGCGTGTAATCTTTGTTTAACTCAAGCAGCGTACCGCCGTCGTACACTCTTACTTCCGGGCGCAACGCTTTCCCTGTATAGACAAGATCATCGATATCCTCCGCCCAGAGTCCGTCTTTTACGATGACAGAGGGCTTGTTTTTCACAAGTCCGTCAAATGCCGCTTGCAGCGCATTTTTCGCGCTGTCAATCTCTGACTGCGACGCGTCGGACTTCTCTGCGGTCTCTTTTGCCTTTGACAATGCCGTTGCAAAAGCGTTCCATGATTCCTCGGTGTACTCCTCCTTGTTCAGATTCTCATATGCTGTGATGAGCTTCTTAAGTTCTGTGGCATCTGGACCTGTGCCTGGTGTTGATGGCTGTTGTTTTAATTTCAGGTTATCAAATGCTGCCTTGAGTTTCTCGTATGCCTCGTCTACCTCTTCCTGTGTCGCATTGAGCTTTTCCGAGGTTTCTTTTGCGGCTGCAAGCGCCTCTGCAAAAGGTTTCCAGCTCTCCTCGGTGTAGTCGTCCTGCTTGAGGTTATCGCAGGCTTCGATTTGTTTGTTGAGGGTGGTGAAGTCAGTTGAAACTGTTGTTTGTAAACTCTTATAAGCTGCCTCTAAAGCATCTTTTGCATCATTTATTTCATCCTGTGTTGCATCTTCTTTGACTACAATAGTTTGAGCTTCTTCCAACGCCTGACAAAATACATTCCAGCTCTCTTCTGTGTACTCACCCTGTTCTATGCCTTTATATTGTAAGATTAGGTCCTTTAATACTGCAATATTTACCAGATTCTTATGCGCTTGTTCAAGTTTATTTTTCGCCGTATTAATCTGCGCCTGTGTAGCATCTTCTTTTTCTGCTATAGCCTTTGCATCTGCTAATACTGATGAAAATGTATCCCAACTATTCTTCGTATAATTTTCTGGATTCTCGTTCTCGTACGTTGTAATCAGTTCTTTTAAATGATCAGCATTGGCAGCGCCAGGAATTTCCGTAAAGACGGCACTAACCAAAACCGCTCCATTTGGCATTGTAAATGTCTCTTTTTGCTCTGTTGTTGTGTCACTGGGATATTCAAGTGTCAACACGCCATTTTCCTGTGTCACTATGCCATTTTCGCTTTGCAAAATCATATTTGCTGCGTCTGTTTCCGCTTTGATGCCTTTGCCTGAAATCGTCAGTTTATCCAATGTATACCCATCATCTGGTTTTACTGTGACATCGATCTTCTTGCCAGCAACATAGTGCGAACGGCTGATGTTGATAGAACCAGTACCTTCCTCAATCTCAGTATCTATTGTAATATCATAAATACCATACAGATAAAAGTCATCCAGATCTCCCCAAGCTCCGCCAGAAGCTGTTTCTACATCCATGCCGACAATCAGATAATCGCCTTGTGCAACCTTGATATCTGTGATTTCAGGATTTGCCCATCCAGCATTAAATCCTGCAAAAGTACTCTTTGCTGTCAGTCTCTCGCCTTTTAATTTGCCCTCACTATCATACACTTCCACATAGGCAAACTGTTCCTTTTCTCCATCTGACATATCATCACCAAGGATAAATCCGCCAAATGTATAACTGCCTGCTTCCAGATTTCTCACTTCCTGCGATACCGTGAATCCAATCACATCTGAATTCCAGAAATGCAATGACCACTTGCCTTCATGCCGATTATCATTTGCGGCGCTGCTTGGTTTTGGCATATAGCTGAATCCGTCTTTTGTAGTGATAGCCCAAGGTGTTACGACACCATCCTCAAATCCCGGATTGAGAAGAAGATTCTCGCCAACTGGCTGTTTTACTGTAATTGTATAGATAACTTCCCTAGTCTCTGTCTTTGTTGAACCATTGTTCAGCTTATATTCACAGACAACTGTACCATGAACAATATATTCTCCTACTTTTTCTGTATCTACTTTACGCTTATCCGCAGCACTCCAGCTCACAGCATACTCCACACTGCTACTGTCATTAAAAGATACTGTCACTTTTTCAGGATAAGGAACCTGATCGCCCATCTCTATTACACTACTTGGGTTCTTTACGCTTGTGATCGCCATCTCTGCGGCAGTCTCACCTGACCGGATATAACTGTATACTTTTGCAGTCGGAAGAGCATTTCCAAAGAAGTCAAACCATGCTTGATTGTCAATCGCACTACCCCCATACCACTTTCCTGCATCATTAGGATCATATTCATTCGCAAAGCTTGCTGCCCATCCTGAACCATACTTCTCCCAAGTCTCTTTATTTTCATCTAACAGTTCCTGATTTTTGCCTCCGTCTGCCCTGTAGATATAATTCTTTGAAAGCCATGCCGGCTCCCAATAAAATACACCGATTCCCTTTCCTGAAGCAGTTTCATTGACATCATTGACAGCCTTAATCACTGCCCGGATTTCCTCCGCTTGTCCCTGAACAGAAAAATCATATGCTGCATTCGTGTCATTGCTACCTATGCGCACTGTATTCCCATGACCATCCTGATCTGCCAAAGTTGTTGCCCATGATGTCTCTGCAACCATAACCTTTTTATCATAGGTCTCTGCAATGTCTGCTAACTGATCTGTCAGATTCTGTGTTGTACCGTGCCAGAATGGATAATAAGAACTTGCAAACACATCATAATCTACATTTTGACTTTTAAGATTCTTCGCGTAGTTTGCATAATTTCCTATCCGCTCTGGATTTGTAAAATGTATCGCTACCAAGCAATTCTCATCAAATGCTCTGACTGCCCTGCTTCCGGCATTGAAAATCTTTGCAGAATTTTCCCAATCAGAAAGTGTCACACCACAGATAGAATTGGTCGTCTCATTTCCAACCTGCACCATGCCAACATTGACACCTGCCGCTTTCAATGCATCCAGACTGTCTTTGGTAAACGTCTCGACTGCCTCCGCCTTTTGATCAACCGTATAACCTACCCATTCTTTCGGCTCTTTCTGTTTGCCTGGATCTGCCCAGAAATCGGAATAATGGAAGTCGATTAATACCTGCATTCCCGCATCCGTTGCCCACTTACCAATTGTTTTTGCAGCTTCCAGATCATTGTTTCCGCCACCGTAACCGTTCCCATTACCATCAAACGGGTCATTCCACACACGAATACGAACCCAATTTGTGCCGCCATCTTTCAGATATTTGAAAAATGCTGCGTCATTTAATTTATTGCCCTCCTCGTCTTTAAAAACGACACCACTGTTTTTTAGTGAAAGATAGGAAGACAAATCTGCACCTGTGATAAAATCATCAGCAAGCGCTATCTTTGCCACGCTAAGCGAACCTGACACCAGTACATTCTTCGCGATACCCAATGCCTCATAGGCTGCCATGATCTCTTCCTTCGAAGCATCCTTTGTCACCTTCCTTGCCTCGGCAAGCGCTGTTACAAAAGCGTTCCAGCTCGCCTTTGTGTAACCGCCTTCATCATAACTATCTGCCTCTGCAATGAGATCCTCTAATTGCTCAAAAGTCCACTCTGTTGGTTCATCTGGCTTGTCTGGCTCATCTGGCTTGCCCGCTGCCTCGTCTGCTTCTGCAATCGTTGCATAGCCAACCAAAGTGCCATTTGTATCTCGAATGGCGGTGACACTGCCATCCAGCAGTCCTTTATAGATTTCTGGATACGAATCCACATACCCGCTACAGCTCACCAACGGTACTGTTTTGTCCTTGGACCGAAAAACAGAAAATCCACCGATACTAGAAACTGGTTTTCCTGTTTCAAATTTAATCGTTTCGTTAGCTGTCACTGTGATGCTAAACCAACCGGAATGACCTTCTACTTCCTCCATTTTGTAGAGAGGATTCTCGTCCTTTTTATCCCAGCCTCCCCATGTTAACAAAGGATTTTTGATCGTATCTATTGTCAGGCTGTCACCCCACTGATAAAACCCTACTTCTTCCGCTGCATTTGCATCTAAGTCACCGACATAGAAATTTAAGTTAACAGTTACATTTTTATAGTCTTTACTGCCGTCTACTGGATCTTCAGGCGTTTCGGTGATCTGGTCAGCATATAGATAAAAATCATCAATATCTCCCCATGCCCCTGCTTCCGTCTCGACTTCCATTCCGACAATCAGGTAATCTCCTTTGGTGACTTGAATATCCGTTATCTCTGGGTTTGGCCATTCCTCTGGATTTGCTTTCCAACCGTCCAGATAACACTTTGCTGTCTTTTTCTCCTTTATCTGGTCATCACTGCCATAGACTTCCACATATGCCAGCTGTTCCATTGCCCCGTTCGCTTTATCCTCACCCATGATATAGCCGCCGAACGTATATGTACCTTCTGAAAGTTCTCTCACTTCCTGCTTCACTGTAAAGCCTACGATACCCGCATTATAAAAGTGTAATGACCACTTGCCGCTATGCCTGTTATCATTGCTGGCATTACTTACCTTGGCATCACCAACAGCACCTTCCTTTTTTGTCACTACCCAAGGTGCCAACGCGCCATCCTCAAATCCCGGATTTTGAAGAAGATTTTCACCTACCACTTTTTTGACAGTAATTGTCAAGGTAACATTCCTTGTCTCCGTTTTCTTAGAGCCATCATTTAATGTATACTCACAGGTTACACTACCCTTGACAGTATATTCTCCTGCTTTCGCTACATCTACTGTTTTCTTATCATCTTCATCCCACACTACCGCATATTGAACTGTATCGCCGCTGTTAAAAGTCACAGCTACTTCTGTAGGATATGTTAATTCTTCTCCTGCATCTATAGTAATGCTTGGATTTTTTACTCCTGTGATTGCCATCTCTGTGGCAGTTTCACCACTTCGAATGTAGCTGAATACCTTTGCTGTTGGAAGTGCGTTTCCGAAAAAGTCAAACCATGCCTGATTGTCAATTGCACTACCGCCAAACCATTTTCCTGCATCATTAGCATCATATTCTCCTGCATAGCTGGATGCCCATCCTGAACCATGTGTCTCCCACAATTCTTTATTTTCGTCCAGCAGTTCCTGATTAACACTTCTGTCTGCTCTATAAACATAATTCTTGGAAATCCAAGCAGGTTCCCAATAAAATACACCAATACCTTTTCCAGAAGCGGTCTTATTGACATCATTCACCGCTCTAATCACAGCCCTTAGTTCCTCCGCCTGTCCCTGAATGGAAAAATCATATGCTGGATTCGTGTCATTGTTGCCCTTACGCACTGTATTATCATGACCATCTTGTTCATCTAATGTAGTTGCCCATGATGTTTCTGCAACCATGACTTTTTTGCCATAAGTTTTTGCTATATTTGCTAATTGCGTTGTCAGATTTTCAGTTGTTCCATGCCAAAATGGATAATATGAGCTTGCAAATACATCGTAATCTACCTGATTGCTGTCCAGATTCTTTGCATAATTCGCATAATTTCCTGTTCTTTCTGGATTCGTAAAATGGATTGCTACTAGACAATTTGGGTCAAATTCCCTGACTGCCCTACTTCCGGCATTAAAAATCTTTGCAGAATTTGCCCAGTCCGTAAGTTTTACCCCACAAATTGAATTTGTCGTCTCATTGCCAACTTGTACCATACCGACATTAACACCTGCTGCCTTCAACGCATCCAGACTGTCTTTGGTAAAGTTCTCAACTGCCTCTGCTTTCTGATCAACAGTATATCCTTCCCATGCCTTCGGCTCTTTCTGTTTGCCGGGATCTGCCCAGAAATCGGAGTAATGAAAGTCAATCAGAACCTGCATTCCTGCGTCCGTCGCCCACTTACCGATTGTCTTTGCAGCCTCTAAATCATTATTTCCGCCGCCATAACCATTTCCTTCACTATCAAACGGATTGTTCCATACACGGATACGAACCCAGTTCGTGCCACCGTCTTTCAGATAGCTGAAAAAAGCCGCATCATCTAATTCATTTCCTTCTTCGTCCTTAAAAACTACGCCACTGTTTTTCAATGAAAGATAAGAAGATAAATCTGCACCTGTGATAAAATCATTGGAAAGTGTAACCTTCGCCACACTGATCGACCCTGATACTAGTACATTTTTTGCAATGCCCAATGCCTCATAAGCAGCCATGATTTCTTCTTTTGTAGCTAATTCCGTTATCTTTTTTGCATCGGCAAGTGCTTTGGTAAAAGTATTCCAGCTCGCTTTGGTATAATCAGCCTCATTGCATTTGTCTGCATCTGCAATAAGTGTTGTCAACTCCTCAAAAGTCCACTCTCTTGGCTGGTCTGGTTCGTCTGGTTCGTCTGGCTCTTTTGTTGCTTCATCAGCCTCCTCGATTGATGCATAACCTACGGGAACTCCGTCTGTGTTCTTAATCGCAATTACATCCCCCTCTAACAGACCGATGTAGATTTCTGGGTATTTACCATCATATCCACTGCATTCTAACAATTGGGTATTCTTATCTTTTGAACTAAAAATACCAAAACCGCTGATACTGGGTTTTTTTTCAGAATCTGTCGCATTTGTTACAATTATTTCATTTGCTGTATATGTAATATTAAACCAACCTGAATGACCATCTACCTTCTCCATCTTATAAACGGGATTCTTTGTTGGATTATCCCAGCCACCCCATGATAACAATGGATTCTTAGTATCATCGACCGTAATGCCATCACCCCATTTATAAAAGCCTATTTCTTCGGCGGCATTTGCGTCCAAATCACCAACAAAGTAATTGAGATTTACAATTACATTGTCGTATGTCTTAGTGTCATCAACTGGAGGCTGTTCTCCGCCTTCTGCTTCTGCTATGGAAGTGAACGTTTGACCATCTTTTATGGCAATCGATGTCACACCACTTTCAAACAATTTATTGTAAATTGTATTTTCTGTTACCCATTCACTATAGGTAGCAATCTTTTCGCATGTCACACCATTATCTGCACTCTTATAAATCTCAAAACCGCCTTTTACTGTCTCACTATCAACTGAGATTACAATTTGATACCAACCTGGATATTTCTCTGAAACAGTTGTCAGTTTAAAAATATCAGGCGACCAAGAATCACTTACTTGCCATGTAGCTTCACTGTTCTTCGTCACTGATATGTTGCTGTCCGTATAAATACACAATCCGATTTCATCCTGACTATTTACTTCTCCAACATAATAACAAAATGTGACCTCCTTATTCGCATATGTTGTGATATCAGACTGAATTTCCTTTTGTTCTTGCTCAGTTTCAACATCATCCTTTGTAATTTCCTCTGTAGACTCAACTTCGCTTTCTTGGCTCTCCGAAGATGTCACTTCCGCTTCACTCGAAGTATCACTTTCTTTTGTCTCTTCTGCACGCTCTGTCTCAGCATCTGTCTGTGTCTCACTGGCAAGTACTTCTTCTTCCTCAGACGATGCCTCTGTCACACGCGCGCTCTCAACCTCCGCGCGCTCCCCCGCTGTCTCATCAACAGATGCCATCTCTGCACTGTTACTGGTTTCTTCTGCGTTTTCTGTTTCCTGTGACTGTTCTGTCTCCTGCGTCTGTTCGGACTCCGACGCATACACTGACAGTTCTGGCACTGATATGCCTGAGAACAGCATGGCAGTGCACAGGACACCACATAAACTCTTTCGCAAAAACTGTTTCAAACTTTTTCTCATTTGCTTCCTCCTTTTCCTTACAGCTTATTGTGCGCAACAGTTGTGCAATCTGTTTAGCGCAACTGTTGCGCAATCGGTTGCGCATGTACATGCTTACATTATATATGTTTATATTTTATTTTGCAAGTCCATATTGTATGTTCTATATGCTAATTTTTCAGCATAATTTTAAGGCAAAAATAACAAAAAAGCACAAAAAATAGGAGTACGCCCAAACTTGCGTACTCCATATATGCATCCTAACGCACACTTATCTCCATCTTGTCAGACATTCCTTCCCCGAAAATCGCCAATCAAACACTCCTTTCCCCGAAATGCAAATCCGTACTTTTTAATCTGTTCTGATGAAAATCCTTGTGATGTTAACTGCGTCTCATATTGCTTTTCATCAATCTGAACCAAGGCATTTTCGACTGTCTCCCAAAGACTCTTCTCTCTCTTTGGTTTGTGCACCTTAAACTCTATGATATATGCGCTATCCTTCGCTCTGTCGGCAGGTGTAAGCATGATATCATAACGCCCAAAACCACTCTCCCTATTGGATGTGATCTCAAATCTTCCCGACAGCTCCACCATCAGCCCAAGTACAAAACCATGATAAAACCGCTCGGGTGCATCGTCATCCGACGCGCTTTTTGCTGTGTCAAAGCTAGAGAAGCTGTTCAGTGCAATTCGATTCATATACTCGTTCATCTCTTCTACATCGTTTAGAAGCAGCGCCTTGATAAAATTATTGTAGGACGTGCTGGTCCTGCCATGGAACCATCTGCCGATCAGCTTCGCAAACATTCCCTCCACCTCTCTGTTGGTAGGTGCCAGTGTATACTCTTTTTTCAGATATGTCCCAACACGATCAAACCGTTCCACTTTCAAATATCCCGTCGCAAGCAGCAGGCTCCAGACCGCATTCGCATCTTCTTCAAGCTGATCAAAGGCAATCTGCTCATCAATCTCCGCCACGATACTCTTTCCGCTCAAAAGATCCTCCATCCCCTTCTTGATCTCTGCGTTTCCCCTTTGAATCAATGTGCTCACAAGCCCGTTGGAACTGGTGTTAACCCAATAGGGATCATAGTTTCCTTTATTACTGATAAAGGACGCTATCGACCACGGATTGTAAATATCCGTATGACTGCCAAAGGTAAAGCCGTCATACCATGCCTTTACCTGCCGTTTCTCACTGCCAAGCCCTGTATCATCAAGCGCACAAAACACTTCTTCCTCCGTGAAGCCAAACGCTGTCGCATACTTATCAGATGTTATCGAAGCGACATCGAGATTATTTAAATCTGAAAAAATACTTTCCTTAGATACTCTAGTGATGCCCGTGATCATTCCGCGGTAGAGATGGCTGTTCGTCTTAAAGGTATGGTTAAAAAAATTTCTGAAAAAATCCATCGTCTCATCCCAAGCTCCCGCCATCCATGCCTCCTGCATCGGTGTGTCGTACTCGTCCAAAAGCACAATCACTTTCTTGTTAAAATATCTTGCAAGATAATCACATAAAATATTGACAGCCATATAAGCGGCAGCATCATCCATATCTCTATTGACAGACTTAAAATATTTTCTATCCTCCTCCTGAAACACTTCCGATGCCATAATGTCCCTATACCCTCTGTACAGACTGGCGATGATCTGTTTGATTCCGGTTTTCATCTCCTCCACATCCCCTGTCTTGATCGGTGCAAAGCTCATAAATATCACCGGAAAGGTTCCCTGCAAATGTCTGTACTTATACGCCCCGTCGGATGATTTTTCGTCCCATATAGAGAGGCCTTCAAACAGATCGCTTCTATTCGCATATCTATTCGAAAAAAAACACTCCAGCATACTCATGTTGAGAGTCTTGCCAAATCTGCGCGGACGCGTGATCAACGTAACTGCCGAACCGTACTCCAGCCATTCGCTGATCAGTCCTGTCTTATCTACATAAAACTTCTGTTCCTCCATCAGCCTGTCAAACTGCTGTATGCCTAAATTGACGATGATGTTCCTGTCCATACCTGCACCTCCACGAAAGCTTATATACTTTGCTTATACTATACTTGCCAAGACTCATCCCTGCACTGCTGTGCAATGTAGCACTTCACAAAGAAATTCTTCTATACTTTTTATAGTATACACGACACGATGCTTTTCCACAACCAATAAAGTCTGTAGAAGAATGAGGGCTGCACTGCACAGCCCTCATTGTATTTATCGTATTTTCACGCTCTTTGTCACTTCTCCTGTGAAGTCCTTCTTTCCCTTGATGGTCACTTTGATCTTGTTTTTGCTCGCGGTTCCATACACAGGCTTCTCATAGTCTGTGCCTTCCTTTAATGTCCGTTTGCTGTAGGTCAAAATGAGTTTTCCCTGTGTGCCCTTCACAGACGCCTTTGAAATCTTCTGCGGGTTGATGGTGAACTTCGCCTCTCCCTTCATGCCTGCATAGTTTCCTTTTCCTGTCACGACCACTGTCGCTGTCCCAGCGTGAAGATTATCCTTGTAGGTTATGGTGTAATCCTTGTCTTTGGAGAGCTTCTTGCTGTTCACAGTCACGGTCACTGAGGGTTTCTGGAGCTTTCCATTGTATGTTTTAGCTGGAATAGATTTGATATTCATATTGCCTGTGTTCACTGCCTTGATTGTGAACGGTATGACTGCCTTGCCTTTGTATGCACCCTTTCCTGTCACAATCACAAATGCCGTTCCGGCGTTCTTGTTATTCTGGTACTGGACTTTGTAGTCCTTGTTTTTTGCAAGTGTACTGCCGCCAATCTTGACTGTCGGCTCGACATTCTTGATAGACTTCCCTGTGTATGGCACAGACTGTACATTCAGCGTGACATTCTCAGGGTTGATGATCTTGTCACTGCTGACATTATAAACTGTGAGTTTTGCTGTGGCCGTTCCTGTATAGTTCGCTTTGCCTGTCACGGTAACGCGCGCTGTTGAACTTCCTGCACTGTAGCCAGAAAGGGTGTAATCTGTGCCGGATTTTAACAACACTGCTCCGTCGTATACATAGACTGGAAGGTTCTGAATGCTGCTTCCTGACGCCACGCCGCCTGTGACTATTTTAAGCTTGTTTATCGGCTTGGCTGTGATCGTATAGTTCCTTGTGCACTCGCCTTTATAGATACCGTTTCCTTTGACTGTCACTGTCGCCTGTCCTGCGTTGATATTATTCTTGTATAGCACCCTGTAGTCTGTACCCTCGGTTAATGTCACTTTCCTGCCATCGACAACGGCTGTAACCTTGACGCCTGGCCGGTATGCGGTGCCGTCGTATACCTTTGACTTGACCGCCGCGATCTCTGCGCCGACAGACGCGAGTGTTACGCGCTCCTCACTAGTGTATGCAGAGTCGTCCTTATCTTCGCTGCTCTCATCTTTGTTGTCTTCCTCGTCGTCTTTGTCTTCCTCCTCCTTCACTGTCCAGCCTGCGTACAGCGTTGTGTCCGACTCTATCTTATCGGCTGCAAAATCCCATTTTGCCGTGCAGTCCTTATCTTTGTACCATCCGGTAAATATGAAGCCCTCCGCCTGCGGGTCTGCGGGCTTGCTGATGGTGCTGCCCTTCTTAATGTCTTTTTGTGTTGTGCTTTCGCCTTTTCCAGACAGGTCAAACGTCACGGTGTAATATGCGGCAACTTCTACTTTTCCATTGACATATTTGATTTCTGTCTCGTAGTTTGGATTCGCCTTTAAGGCAGCGTCCGCTACAACGATGTCATATGTCCCCTCTTTGGAAGTATCAGTAATATTGCAGGTGAGTGTCGGTTTTTTCTCCAAATCCTCCTCTGTTGCCGGGGATGAGATAGTGTACTTGTAATCCTCCGGTTTCGGAATCGCTGCACCTGTGGTAAGGCTGATGTCCGATGCGGTGATTGTCACCTGCGCTTTCTTGATTGTGAAGTCAAAGGTCTGGCTGCTGCCTGTGTAATCCTGGTTGTCCTCTGGGATGACAACAGTCAATGTATATTCGCCTGCGTTGGTGGGCGCTACATTCGATGTGCTATACTCAGTGCCGTCCGCCTGCGTTCCAGTGTAGGTGCAGACCAGAATGTCTTTGATCTCGCTGGTGACATCGGTGCCGTCATCTGCCTTGGCAAGGACTGTCAAAGCTACCGGCTTTTTGCTGTAGGTGTAGTCCTTGGATGCGATACCGGTGAGGTTGACGCTTGTCCTGATGCGCTCTGTAATTGTCAGATTGATCTCCGCTGTCAGACCGTTATAGGTCACTGTCAAAACCTGCGTACCTAAAATGGATGTATCAATCTGGTCTGCGTTGGTTGTGTAATCTGATGCTGACAGGGTTATGATATCACCGTCACTGTCATGGTATTTGACTGTTAAATCGCTCGTGTCAATCTTGTCCCACTGACGGTAAGAAGTCTTTCTCTTGGTAGCTGTAATGCACTCCGATGGTCTTTCATCCCTTGCTAACAGGATGCTGTCAGAGCGGTCCTGCGGCAGTTCGATGTACTCGTTTCCCTTGATATCGTACCAGGTGCCGTATGAGGGGAGCTCGGCGGAATCATGGACGTTTTTGGGGGTATAGAGCTGTGTGAGACTGCTGTCATTATTGAACATTTGATACATATCCGTGACACTGTTAAAATCCAGATTACTTAAATCTAAGCTTGCCAGATTACTGCAATCTGCAAACATATACGCCATATCGGTTACTTTACTTGTATCAAAACCGCTTACGTCTAAATCAGTCAGACCGATACAACCCTGAAACATACTAATCATAAATATAACTTTACTCGTATCAAAGCTGCTTACGTCTAAGTTTGTCAAATTACTGCACGCTGCAAACATACTACTCATAGATATAACATTACTGGTATCAAATCCGCTTACATCCATACTTGTCAATCTATTACAGGAATCGAACATATAACTCATATTTGTTATAGTCGATGTATCAAAATCATTAAAATTCACGCTTGTCAGATTCCTGCACTCATAAAACATAGCTGATGCATTTGTCATTCCCTGCACATGAACCTCAGCGGTTTGAATTGATCCACGATAGTCAGACCATGGTGCTCTTTCATCTATCCATCCACCATTAGGGGCAAATTCTCCATATCCTGTTACTGTCAATTTTCCATTAGTATCAATCTCCCATGCAGTGTCATTCCCATTTTCCTTATATTCCCCATAGGCGATAATGCCTTCAATCTCTTCTTTGGTCAATGTAACACTGTTTGGTCCCATTGGAAAGGTGCTATATTTGTTTCCATCTGAATCCTTCCATAGTGCTCCTTGGGGCAGTCGTCCTAAACCATCTTCTGGGATATTTCTAGGTGTTTTTAGTTCTATGAGTGCAGTACATCCCCCAAAGATATTATGTCTACTTCCATATTCTATAGCACTCAAATCAAAGCTGCTTAGATCGAGATATCTTAAATTTCTACAGTTTGTAAAAATCTCATGCATCCTCTTCACATTGCTCGTATCAAAACTGCTCAAATCCAAACGCTCCAAGCTTGTACATTCCATAAACATGCCACCCATATTCACAATCTGGCTGGTATCAAAATTACTCAGATCCACCGTCGTCATCTCTCTACATCCCCAGAACATAGAACTTGCATTGGTCATACCTGTCACATTAATCTCTGCTGATTTTATCTCTTTTCGATAATTCTCCCATGGTGCTCTCTCAGAATCTACATCACTACCATCATCTGGTGCAAAATCCCCAGTTCCCGTCACAGTCAGCTTCCCATTGGTGTCAATTGTCCAAGCAATGTCATTCCCATCTTCCTGGTAAGTTCCCTGCGCAATAAATTGTGTACTTTCTTCCTTTGTCAATAAAATGCTTTCTATGCCCTTCGGCAGTTCTGTGTAAATATTGCCTTCTGGATTCTGCCATGTTCCCTCTGGTAACTCGATCGAAACTGTTAAGTTGTTTGGTGTATTAATTTGGCACAACGAATCACACTCGAATAGCATGCTAATTAAATCTGTATCATTCTCTATCCCATCACAATAGAAATTTGTCAAATCAAGAGATTTAAGACGCTGGCATTCTCTAAATATGTTCTTCATATTCGTCACATTTGTCACATTAAATCCACTAATATTCAGACTTTCCATGTTATGACATTTGCCGAACATTTCTTCCATAGTAATTACTTTTTCGGTATTAAATCCGCTTAAATCCAAATTTGTTAAATTAGAACATCCAAAAAACATATAATTCATATTTTGGACATTATCAGTGCGAAATTCACTTAAATTTATACTCGTCAGACTACTACACTCAGCAAACATCGAATCCATGGCAACTACATTTTCAGTATGGAAATTCCTAATGTTTAGTTGAGTTAATTGTCTACAGCCTTGAAACATACTATCCATACGGCGCGTATTGCCAGTATAAAACATACCTAAATCTAAACTTGTCAGACTACTACAACCACTAAACATACCATACATATATTCCACATTATGAATTGGAAAGTTGCCAAACTCTATGCTTGTCAAACTGTTACAGCCACTAAACATATATTCTGTTGCACTGACATTTCCCATATTAAAATTGCTTAAATCTAAACTTGTCAAACTGCTACAGCCAGCAAACATCGCAGTCATACCCACAACATTTTCTGTGTTAAAACTGCTTAAGTCGATATTAGTTAAACTGCTGCAGCCACTAAACATATTTGTCATAAATCTTGATTCACTTGTATCAAAATTACTCAAATCAATGTTCTTTAAACTGCTACAGTCAATAAACATTACCCCCATGTCCTCTACTTTACTTGTATCAAAATCACTTATATCCACAGAGAGCAAATTAGTACAACCATAAAACATACCTCTTGCATTTATCATATTTTGTACATGAATCTCTGCTGTTATAATGGATTCTCGATACTCGTACCATGGAGCTCTCTTAGAATCCAGATTATTCGGCGCAAAATCCCCAGTTCCTGTCACAGTCAGCTTTCCATCCAGATCAATCACCCAGGTAATGTCGTTCCCATCTTCCTTATACTCCCCCTGCGCGATCACATCCTCCGCAAGCACTTCCTGCGTTTCGGTCTCCTGCACTTCCGTCTCTGTTTCTGTCTCATCTGTCAGGGCCTCCTCTGTCAAAAGCTCCTCCACAGTCGTCTCTTCCACAGTCGTCTCCGCTGCCTGTGTCTCCTGCGATTCCGCGGTCTCAGTCTCTACAGTCGATGCGGTTTCTGTCTTGGATTCCTCTGCGCTTGTTCTCTCTTCTGTACTTTCTTCAATTGTATTTTCTTCAAGCTCAGATTCTGCTCCCTGCGTTGTACGCTCTTCTGCGGTTTCTGTCTCGTTTGTCACAGAATCCTTTGACTCTTGTGCTTCTGTCTTGATATCCTCTTTCTCTTCTACTTTTGTTTCCACCGCAGACTCCGTCTCGATTCCTGTCGTCTGGGATTCAGCCGATTCCGTCTCCGCCGCCTTTGCGTCCTGTGTCTCTTTGTCCGCCGAGTCTGCTGTTTTTTCCTGATCAGCACCTTCCTCTGTACTTTTTATTAATTCTTCTATGAAATTTTCTTCGATCCTCTCTGCCGCCGCTGTGCTCTCCGCCGCGGAGACACTCATCCCTGCATCTGTCAGCACCATCACTGTGCTTAACAGCATACAGAGATTTCTTTTTGCATATTTACTCCATTTTCCCACGATTTTTCTCCCTTCCTTACGAAAATAATTCAATATCTGCCTGAAATGTTGTTCTATATACTACCCTCCCCTCAATCCCATCCCTTTTCTGGCATGCAATCTCACTCGATTATCACAATAAAAGACCATATACCGTGCTGAAATGCTCCGCATTTTTAGCACGGTATATGGTCTTCGTCTATCAAACTCACCACTATAAAAAGACCAGATTATACTAAGTCTGGTCTGGTCTGGTCTGGTCTGGTCTGGTCTGGTCTGGTCTGGTCTGGTCTGGTCTGGTCTGGTCTGGTCTGGTCTGGT
>ERZ808054.334-NODE-334-length-50443-cov-29.372751_pt1 | contig 50443 bp, 56 predicted proteins | sample MGYA00380201_ERZ808054 | MGnify/ENA primary metagenome ERZ808054 (study PRJEB31490, sample SAMN06133419) | mouse gut metagenome | isolation source: Z5_2 | host: mice | place: China: Chengdu | collected 2015-05 ...
CGGGAGCGCCAGCCGGACGGCAGCCGCCATCCCTTCGACCAGTTCATCATCGCCAAGACCCCGGCGGGCCGCTGGGGCGACCCGGAGGATCTGGCGGGCCCGGCGGTGTTCTTGGCTTCCGACGCTTCCAACTTCGTCAACGGCCACGTGCTGTACGTGGACGGCGGCATCCTGGCCTATATCGGCAAGCAGCCCTGACGGCAGCACCGGACCTCCTTTCCGCTCATATACTGGGATACCATGCGCAAAGGAGGTTCGGTATGGAGCAATACTTTCCCTTCGAGGTGTCCGAGCTGCCCTACAGCTACGTCGGGCTGGTCCCCCGGTGCGACGCCAACACGCTGTACTACCACCACGACAAATACTACGCCGAGGCGGTCTACGAGCTGAACCGGCTGGTGGTGCGCCACCGGCTGACGGACCGGAGCCTGCGCCAGTTGGTGTCGGAGGACTTCAACCTGCCCGCCGCCCAGCTGAACAGGCTGAAGAGCGCCGCCGGGGCGGTATACAACCACCAGCTGTTTTTCGACGGCATCGCCTGCAAGGCGGGCGCGCCGCCCTTCAACCGCCTGACGGAGGCCATCTCCGCCGCCTACGGGTCCATGGACCGGTTCCAGCAGCTGCTCACCGAGGCGGCGGACAGCATTATCGGCTCCGGGTGGGTCTGGCTGGCGGCGGAGGGAAACCGGGGGATACATATTTCCACCACGGAGAACAATGACGTGGTACCGCTGGCATCGGTATCGCCGTTGCTCATTCTGGATATGTGGGAGCACGCCTATCTGCCTATGAACCACTTCGACAAGGCGGCCTATGTGGAGGACTGGTTCTCCCTGATCGACTGGGGGAAGGCTAACGAGCGGTATCTGGCCGCGCTGTCCGGCGCGGCGGTGGGGTGACCCGGCCCCCTTTGAAAGGATGGCAGAGAGCAAAAAACTCCGAAAGCAAACGTTATTGGTGATAGGGAACTATTGCCGCAGAGGACGGCGTGATCGTGAGATCACGCCGTCTTTCTGCTTCCATAGGCAGTTTCGGTGATAACGGGTCCACCAATTTCCGGTATATCCAGGAAGTTGAAGATAATCCCAAGACGGGTCGCTATGGTCAGGTAGCCACAGCCTCTCGCCGCGCAAAAAGCGGACACTCACCAGCGACAGGCTGGATGATCTTCTGGAAGCAACCGGACAGGCCACCGCCTGCCGGCTATGCGGAAAACCCTTGATTTCCGTGGACTTTTGCCACACTAAATGCGTAGACGGATACAAATTATTTATGTGATATGGCTGTCTATCATATTGACAACCGTTTTTGCGTGTGTTATACTGTATTTGTAATAGCGATACAGTTAAAACAGAAATGGCGGTGAGAATTTGGAAATAGTCGTAAGCAATAAAGCAAGCCGGCCGCTGTATGAGCAAATTTCTTCACAGATCAAAGCGTCTATTATGAGTGGAGAACTGAAAGCTGGTGAAGCGATCCCATCTGTGCGTTCATTGGCAAAATCGCTGCACATCAGTATTCTTACAGTACAAAAGGCTTATGCCACTTTGCAGGAAGATGGTTTTATTGAAACAACTGCTGGAAAAGGCTGCTATGTGTCGGCACAAAACCAAGACTTCTATCTTGAAGAACAACAAAAGAAGATAGAGGAAAAATTTGCAGAGGCAATCGAAATTGCTCGCACAAGCGGAATATCTCTCAACAAGCTGACCGATTTGCTGACCCTTATGTATCAGGAGGATGATGGAGAATGAATGATGCTTTAATTGTTTCAGGTCTGACTAAGACATATAAAGATTTTATGTTGAATGAAGTTTCATTTTCTGTTCCATGTGGTTCTATTGTAGGACTGATCGGTGAAAATGGAGCCGGAAAAAGTACAGCTATCAATGCAGTGCTGGGACTTATTCAGAAAGAGGCTGGCAGCATTTGCGTTTTAGGTAAAGAGCAGCTAGATAACGAAATCAAGGAACAAATCGGCGTCGTATATGACGGCAATAACTATCCTGAAATCTTTTCTGCCCGGAAACTCAACCGGGTTATGAAAGCCATTTATCATTCATGGGAAGAACATACATTCCTGAACCTTTTAAAAAAGTTTTCTTTACCTGCTGATAAACCGATCAAGCAATTTTCAAAAGGAATGAAAATGAAATTGGCAATCGCAGTTGCCTTGTCCCATAATTCCAAACTGCTGATTTTGGATGAAGCCACCAGTGGACTTGATCCCGTCATACGAGATGATATATTAGACATCTTATTGGACTTTGCACAGGACGAAACTCATTCTATTTTGATTTCTTCGCACATCACTACGGACCTTGAAAAAATTGCTGACTACATTGTTTTTATTCACGAAGGGCAAGTAGTATTCTCAAAGCCGAAGGATGAGCTGATAGAGCAGTATGGTATCATTAAGTGTGGAGCCGCGCAGTTCGAGGCATTGGATAAATTGGACATCATCGTATATCGCAAGATGGATTATGAATGGCAGGTGTTGGTTGCTGATCGTACTGCCATGAAGAAAAAATATCCCAAAGCACTGATCGATTCAGCTTCGATTGACGAAATTATGCTTCTCTATGTAAAAGGCGAAAGGTGGAAATAAATGAAAGGCTTATTACTTAAAGATTATTATTTGATCAAGTCTGTGCTGTATATCATACTCGTAGTTTTTGCAGTGGTTGGAATAGGAATGTCTTTTTTGACTTCCACATGGGTTTTAACTGTAATTGCAGCTGTTATGCTCGGAATGATCTCTGTAACAACGATAAATATGGACAGAAACTCCGGTTGGAAAAAAGTTTCGATTGCTTTACCTGTATCCAGAACAGCCGTTTTGGACTGCAAATATATCTTGTATTTACTGCTTAGTGGGATCGGTTTGCTTTTAGGTGTCAGCCTGGGTGTTGTGGCCTCCATTATAAAAGGTCAAATTGACTATCGATCTATGATGCTGTTTGTTGGCATCAGCGCTGCTATGGCATTGTTTTCTGGAAGCATGACAATACCACTCACATTCCTGCTTAGTGAAGAAAAAAGTATGTTGGCTTTGATCATTGCGTACCCTCTTTCCGCTTTCGTATTTGCAGGAGCTGCGCTGCTGATGGATAACAAGCTGCTCGCTTGTGGTCTTGTGACGATTGCAGGCGTATTGCTTTATGCGATTTCGTGGCTGATCTCGAGAAAACAAATTATAAATAAGGATATGACTTAAAAAGGAGAATGAATATGGTAAATAAAGAAAAGCGGTTTGAAACGATTTATACACAAGGAACTTCGTGGAGCATAGTCATTGATAATGAAACAGGCGTTAATTATCTTGTCCATGATACAAGTATAACCCCCTTATTGAATAAAGATGGGAGTATCATCATTACTGATGCCAATAAGTAACTGATCTGAGGTCATTCTGAAAGGGCAGCCTACGAGAAAACGCCGGGCGCGGAGGTGTCAAAATCTCTGCGTCCAGCGTTTTGTACTCAGTTTTGAGGGCGTACAGGTTGGGGCGCTTTGTGATCCCCGTCTCTTTGAGCGCCTTTGCCGCCGCCTCATACAAGATCAGTTGTCGGAGTTTTTTCAGCTCATCTTCAGAATTTCCTTTTTCAGCCTGCTGATGATCCTCTTCTCCAACCGGGAGATATACGATTGAGAGATCCCCAGCCGGTCGGCGACCTCCTTCTGGGTCTGCTCCCGCGCGCCGCCCAGTCCGAAGCGAAGCGTGATGATCTCCCGCTCCCGGTCCTCCAGCTTGGCGATGGCGGCAGAAAGGAGCTGCCGGTCCACGTCGTCCTCGATGGGCCGCATGACGGTATCGGAATCGGTGCCCAGCACGTCGCTGAGAAGGAGCTCGTTGCCGTCCCAGTCGGTGTTGAGGGGTTCGTCCAGGCTGACCTCTCCCCGCTGGGCGGCGTTTTTCCGGAGATACATGAGGATCTCGTTCTCAATGCACCGGGAGGCGTAGGTGGCCAGCTTGATGTTCTTGTCCGTCCGGTAGGTGTTGACGGACTTGATGAGGCCGATGGTGCCGATGGAGATCAGGTCCTCGATGTTGATGCCCGTGTTCTCGAAGCGTCGGGCGATATAGACCACCAGCCGGAGGTTCCGCTCGATGAGGATCTGCCGGGAGTCCTCGTCTCCGGCGTCCAGGCGGGCCAGGACCTCGGCCTCCTCCTCCCGGCTCAGGGGCGGAGGGAGGGTGTCGCTGCCGCCGATGTACTGGATCTTCCCGGGCCGCAGAAGGCCCAGGCTCTCCAGCAGCCTGCGGAGCAGGGCCAGCGCTTTACGCGGCATAGCTCTCCGCCCCCTTTCCTGCGTCTCCGCCCCAGAGGGCGGCGTAGCCGCCGCCATCGGAGACGGGAGTGGGCGAGAGGGCCACGGTGACGGGCCCCAGGGACCGGCCCTCCAGCTCCGCCCCGTCCGCCTTGAAACATAGGAGGAGCCCGCTGCGGACCCCCACCGCGCGGTAGGGCAGGAGACGGAAGCCGCCCCCCAGACGCTCCAGACAGCGGGCGGCGCCCTCCCGCTCCAGGCAGGAGAGGACGGAGCGCTCCTCCGGCGTCCACAGGGGCTCCAGGGCCGCCCAGTGGACTGTCAGCACCGGCGCGCCGGACAGGCCGTCCGTGAGGGTGCAGCCGGTATCCAGCAGGGCGGTCAGCTCCGCCTCCCGGCCCCGGCGGCAGATCCGGCACCGGCGCAGCTGTCCCGCCGCCGTGTGGCGCGCGCCGCCCCGGAAGACCACCGAGAGCAGCAGGAAGCAGCCCCCGCCAGCCAGAAAGAAGATCCGCCAGTCCAGGCCCGCCAGCGCCGCCCCACGCTCCCGCAGGAGCCTCGCTCCGGCCACCAGCGCGCCGGCCAGGGAGCAGGAGAGCAGATAGAACAGCAGCACCCGCCGCAGGAACCCCTCGCGCCGTCCGAAAGCCAGACGCACCAGCGCCGCCGCCGCGCAGGCCTGGGCCGGAAAGGACGCCAGCGTCCCCCATCCCGGCAGGGCGCACAGCGCCCCGTATGTACCGCCCAGCAGCGCCGCCGCCGCCAGCCGCCGCCCGGATACCGGGAGGCCGGAGAGGCGGGCCGCGGCGTACAGGGCCGCGGCGTCGGCCGCGCTGTTGAGCAGGAAGATCGTATCAAGATAAACCACCATGGTCGTAACCCCCTTTGGACAGGTACAGTATAATCCCTGTCCCGGAGGGAATTTTGTCGTTCCCGGTCCCTTGGCATGGAAAAAAGCGCGCCGCCCCATTCGGGACGGCGCGCTCTGCAGGTCCGTAGGCCGGAGGTCACTTCTGCTCGCTTATGTACAGCCCCACACGGTTTTGAACGAGCGCCACCGTCTCGTCCAGGGACTTGTCCCCGGAGAAGTAGGGGCCGCAGGTCTCCAGGACAAGTTTCATCAGCGTTCCATTCCACGTGATGTCGATCTTGTCGATGCTGTTGAAGAAGTCCTCGAACCGCCGGACCTCCTCCTCCGTCAGGGGCGGCACGGTGACGCTTTCCGGCATCGTGAATACAAAGGGGAAGACCTCCTGCTTTTCAGTCATGAGCCGATCCTTTTGTTTGTCGTAAAGAAACTTACAGACCGGGATGGTATCATTGTCACCCGTACTGTCGGCTTTGGGATCCAGGTATGCCATCCGGAGAAACTCCCAGGCCGCCTCCTTGTTCCCGCAGGCGGAGGACATAGCCAGACATGACCCGGCAAACTCGAAGGCGCTGCCCACGCTGCCGTCCTCTACAGGATAGCCGACGAAGGCGCACTGTCCGCCATGCTCCGCGTTTCTGGTCGGAAGCCATTTCAGCGTGACGGTCGCCCGGTTGTCAAGCATCTGGAGGCCTTTTATGCTCCGCTCCTCGGCTTCCGTCAGCCGCGCCCGCAGGTCTGCGAAAGCGGCGATCTCCTCGTCCACCTCCTTTCTGGTGGGAAACTGGCCGATGAATTCCAGCATGGAGCGGAAACCGGGGCTGTCAAAGGAACACGTTCCCGTCTCCCAGTCCACGTAATCTTCCATAGAGAGGAGCAGCAGGTGGTAGGCGACCTCCTCCCGGCTGGTATCGAACCGGAAGACCGTGGCGCCCTCCGGCATGGCAGCGAAGGCATCCTGAAGCTCCTGGAAGGTCCAGCTGGTCCGGTCACCCACCTGGCTCGCCGTGCCGACCAGTGTATCGATCCTCACGGACCCGAAGGCCGCGTAAAGTCCCCCGTTCACCTCGGCGGCCTTCAGCGGAGCCTCAAGCACGCCGTCCCGGCCCAGGTACGGATCGTTCTCAATGTAGGGCCACAGGTCCTCCAGATAGCCCTTCTGGATCGCCTGACGATAGGGGACCCCTGCCAGATCGATGATGTCGGGGACCTGCCCGGCGGCCATCTCCGAGAGCAGCCGTTCGTAGTTCTGTCCTCGTTCCTCTGCTGAGCCATAGTAGTCCTTGACAAGGATCTGGACGTCGTCGTGGGTACGGTTGAATTTGTCCACCGCTTGCCGGTCAAAGAAAAGGTTAGAGCTGCCGCTTATGGGAGAGGTCCGGGCATAAATCAGTATCTCCTTATCGGGGTCGATCTCCTGGTTCAGCGCCGGGTCCAGCTCTTCCGGCGTGATCTGCCGCTTTTGGCCGTCCACAGAGCAGGCGGCAAGCAGAAGTGCCAGGGCAACGCAGAACAGGACAAAATTTTTCCGGTATCTCTTCATGGCTGGTTTCTCCTTTCGTAATACTGAAAATAGCGTCCGTTTTCTACCAGCAGCCCTACGCCCAGTCCCAGCAGGGTCCCCATGAGGACCTGCAGCGGCGTGTGGCCCATGACCTCCCGGGAGATCACTTCTGCTCGCTGAGGTACAGCCCCACCCGGTTTTGAACGAGCGCCACCGTCTCGTCCAGGGGCTTCTCCCCGGAGAAGTAGGGAGCGCAGACCTCCAGAACAAGGTTGAGCAGGTCGCGTTCCACTATCAGCTCGATCTTGTCGATGCTGTTGATGAAGTCCTCAAACCGCCGGACCTCCTCCTCCGCCAGCGGCGGCACGGTGACGCTCTGCTGCTGCGTAAGGGGGAACGGAACGATCTCCTGCTCGGTACGCATGAGCGTATCCTTCTGCTTGTCGTAGAGGACCTTCCAGATCGGAATGGCGGAGTTGTTGTCCGGAGTTCCGTCCTTGGGCTCCGTATAGACCGTCCGCATGAACTCCCAGGCCGCCTCCTTGTTCTCGCAGGTGGAGGACATGGCGATGCACTGCCCGGTAAGCCGGAAGATGCTGCCCGTGCTGCCATCCTCCACGGGATAACCAACGAAGGCGCACCGGCCGCCGTGCCGCGCGTTCAGCTTCTGAAGGCTTGTCAGCGCAACGTACTGGCTGTTATCCAGCATTTGCAGGCCGCTCACGAACCGCTCTTCGGCCTCTTTCCACTTTGCGAAGTCGTCCGCAAAGACAGCGGTCTCCGCCTCCACTTCCTTCTGGGTGGGGAAACGGCTCACAAACTCCAGCATGGAGCGGAAGCCGGGGCTGTCGAAGGAACAGGTCCCCGTCTCCTGATCCACATAGTTTTCCAGGGAGAGCTGCATCAGTATACCGGCAAGCATCTCCCGGCTGGCATCGAACTGCAGGAGCGTGGCGCCCTCCGGCATGGCGTCGAAGGCATCCTGGATCTCCTGGAGGGTCCAGCTGGTCCGGTCGCCCACCTGGCTCGCCGTGCCGAGCACCGTATCGACCGATACGGCCCCGAAGGCCGCGTAAAGTCCCCCATTCACCTCGGCGGCCTTCAGCGGAGCCTCCAGCACGCCGTCACGGCCCAAGTCCGGGTCGTTCTCGATGTAAGGCCACAGGTCCTCCAGATAGCCCTTCTGGATCGACTGATAGTAGGAGACCCCTGCCAGATCGATGATGTCGGGGACCTGCCCGGCGGCCATCTCTGAGCGCAGCCGCTCATATCCCTGCGCCTTGTCTTCCTCCGAGCCGTAGTAGTCCTTGACGAGGATCTGGATATCGTCGTGGGACCGGTTGAACTCGTCCACCGCCTGCCGGTTGAACCAGGCGCCGTCGTTGGGAGAGGTCCTGGCATAGATCAGGATCTCCTTGTCAGGATCGATCTCCTGGTTCAGCGTCGGGTCCAGCTCGTCCGGCGTGATCTGCCGCTTTTGGCCGTCCGCAGAGCAGGCGGCAAGCAAAAGGGTCAGAACAGCACAGAGCAGAATGATATACTTTTTGTATTTTTTCATAACCAATTCTCCTTTTGTAATGTAGTTAAAGGTGCGATCCTTGCATTTTACACCAGCAGTCCCACCCCCAGTCCCAGCAGGGCTCCCATGAGGACCTGCAGCGGCGTGTGGCCCATGACCTCCCGGAGGTCGTCGGCGAAGTCCTCCGCCGTCAGCTTTTCCACGTGGGCCAGGAGCTGGTTCACCAGCCGGGCGGTGTCTCCGGCGCTGCGGCGGACGTTGCAGGCGTCGTACATCACCACCGCCGAGAGGATCACCGCCAGGGCGAAGTACGGCCCGTTCATACCATAGAGCTTTCCGATGGCGGCGGTGCAGGCCACCGCCAGGGCGGAGTGGCTGCTGGGCATCCCGCCGCTGGAGACGAACAGCCTGGCGTTCAGCCGCCGGGTCATCACGGCCTCCAGGATCACTTTGATCAGCTGGGCCAGAAACCAGGCCAGCAGGGCGCAGTCGATGACCGGATTGGTGGTGAGCATCCCGAAGTACATGGGCTATTTCCTCCTGTCCGCCAGGCTGTCCGCCAGCTCCAGCAGAAATGTTCTATCTTCGAATCCCGCGACGGCTTCCTTTGCCAGCCGGGTCTCCTCCGCCACCAGTTCCCCGCAGCGCTCCAGGCCCAGCAGGTCCACGAAGGTCCGCTTGCCCTCCTCCCGGTCGGAACCCACCGGCTTGCCGAACTCGTCCTGATCGGCGATCACATCCAGCATGTCGTCCCGGATCTGAAAGGCCAGTCCGATGTGCCGGGCGTACTCCGCCGCCTGCCGCCGGACCTCCGGGGACGCCCTGGCGGCGATGCACCCCAGGTCCGCCCCTGCCGCCAACAGCGCCCCGGTTTTTCGCAGGCACAGGTCCCGCAGGGACGCCTCGTCATGGGCCAGCCCGTCCATATCCAGCACCTGTCCGGCCACCATGCCGTCCCCGCCGCAGGCGGAGGCCAGCGTATGCACCGCCTCGCTCCGCTGCTCCGTGCTCAGTCCCGGCGCGTGGGAGATGAGCCGGAACGCCTCCGCCTGGAGGGCGTCCCCCGCCAGAACGGCCATAGTTTCGCCGTAGACCTTGTGACAGGTGGGCCGCCCCCGCCGGAGGTCGTCGTCGTCCATGCAGGGCAGATCGTCGTGAATGAGGGAATAGGTGTGGACGCACTCCAGCGCCGCGCCCAGCGGAAGGGCCTGCCTGGCCTCCCCGCCCAACGCCTCGCAGAAGGCCAGGGTCAGCACGGGCCGGACCCGCTTGCCCCCCGCCAGCAGGCTGTAGCGCATGGCCTCCTGTAAACGGCCATAGGGCATGTTCCGCAAAAAGAGGCTCTGCAGAGCTTCCTCCACGGCGGCGCGGTAGCGGTCGTATTGGACCTGAAACGTCTCCATAGTCATTCCTCCGTATCAAAGGGAAGCTCCACCGGCTCCCCATCGGGGCCCTTCTGGAGCTTGACCACCTTCTGCTCCGCCTCATCCAGCATGGAGGAACAGGCGGCGGCCAGCCGGGTCCCCTCCTCAAAGAGGGCCAGGGAATCCGCCAGGGCCGCGTCCCCCCGCTCCAGCGCGGAGACGATCTCCTCCAGACGCTTCATATTTTCCTCAAAGCTCTTGGTCTCTTCCTTTTTTCTCGGGCTCATGACGGTTCCTCCTCCGTTATACTCTCTTCCACACGGCACACCAGCCGTCCGTTGGACAGCCGCGCCGCGATTTGGCTCCCCACCGGAGCGTCCTCCGTCCGGCGCAGGGGCTTTCCTTCATTGTTCGTCACCAGGGCGAAGCCCCGGCCCAGGACCTTCAGGGGGCTCATGGCGTCCAGGGACGCCGCCAGAGCGGCCAGCTCCTTCCTGGGACCCGCCAGCTGGGCCAGTGCGGCGTGGCACAGCTCCTTCTGGACGTGGTCCAGCAGCAGCCGCTTGTCCTGCACCGCCGCCATGGGGTCGGTGAGGACCCGCTTACCGGTCAGCTCCGTCAACCGGCGGCGCAGCAGCTCCAGCCGCTTCGTCTGACTGCGGAGCATGTGGAGCCGTTGGCTCTGCAGCCGCTCCAGCAGCTCCGCCTGATCGGGCGTGGCCAGCTCTGCGGCGTGGGAAGGCGTGGCCGCCCGGACGTCCGCCACAAAGTCGGCAATGGTCACGTCCGGCTCGTGGCCCACGGCGGAGATGACGGGAATTTCCGAATCATAGATCGCCCGGGCCACCCGCTCGTCATTGAAGGCCCACAGATCCTCGATGGACCCGCCGCCCCGTCCGGTGATGATAATGTCCGCCACCCGGTGCCGGTTGGCATAGCGCAGGGCTCCCACGATCTCCGGCGGGGCCTCTACCCCCTGGACCCGGACAGGCAGCAGCTTCACCCTGGCCAGCGGATACCGGCGGCGCAGGATACGGATCATGTCGTGGACCGCCGCGCCTGCGGAGGAGGTGATGATGGCGATGGTCTCCGGGTACTCCGGCAGGGGCTTCTTATGGGCCTCGTCGAAGAGCCCCTCCTTCCACAGCTTTTCCTTCAGCTGCTCGAAGGCCACGTGAAGGTCCCCCACCCCGTCGGGGCTCAGGGCGTCGCAGTAGAGCTGATAGGCCCCGTCCCTTGGGAAGACGCTGACCCGGCCCACGGCCAGGACCTTCATGCCGTTCTCCGGCCGGAACCGGAGGCGCAGAGCCTGTCCCTTGAACATGACGCACCGCAGGGCCCCCTCCGCGTCCTTCAGCGTAAAATAATGGTGCCCGGAGGGATACAGCTTATAGTTGGAAATTTCTCCCCGGACGCAGACGTTCCCGAACTCGGGGACGCTCTCCAGCACGGCCTTCACCAGATTATTCAGCTCCGACACGCCATAGATATGCCGCTCCACACGTCTTGCCTCCTGTCAACAGAAATATGAGAAGGGCGCACCACTGTGCGCCCTCCCGCTGGTATTATTAATCTTCCGCCTCCTGACCCGGCGCATCCGAGGGCGGACGTTTGGCCGGCGGCGCGTCCGCCGTCTCATTGCGGACGAAGGACCCCAGGATGCCGTTGATGAACCGGACGACGTCTGGGTCCTCATACTTCTTGGCGATCTCCACCGCCTCGTTGATCGCCGCGCCGTTGGGGATCTCCGGCATGTACAAGATCTCATACATCGCCAGGCGCATAATGGCCCCCGCCACCAGGGGGATCCGCTCAAAGCGCCACCCCTTGGCGTACTTTTCGATATACTGGTCCAGCTCATACCCGTGGGCGGAGATGCCCTTGACCAGTTTGCAGATATAGGCTTTCTGGCTGGGACCGGGCAGCTCGCCGTAGACCTCGTATTCCGGAGCCAGGGACTCGAAATAGGGGCTGGCCAGGCGCTGCTCCAGCAGCTCCCCGGCGGTCAGGCCGGTGAAGCTCAGCTCATAGCAGAGATGCATGGCGATCTCTCGGGCAACATTTCTAATCATGGGCGATCCTTTTCTCTCTCAATACACACGACCCGGCGCTTCTTACTGGAAGGACACGCCGCCCACATGGACGTTGACCGCCTTCACCGCGAAACCGGTCATGGACTCCAGAGCGGCGGCCACCGCGTTCTGGATCTTCCCCGCCACCTCGGGGATGGCGTAGCCGTAGCGGATGAGGATGTAGACGTCCACCACCGCGCCCTCCTCGTCCACCACCAGGCGGACGCCCCGGGTGCCGGACTTCTTGGGAGCCACGTTCATCAGGCCGCTGACGCCCTCCACCTCGGCCACCGCCCCGGAAGCCAGGGAGGCCAGCACCTCCTCGGAAATATGGATGCACCCCAGCTCTTCGGGGTGGGTCATGTATTCCTTGTTCTCGGACATATTCTGATACTCCTTTTGGGAAAGTAGTCTTAACTTTTTTATTGTATCACCTTTCCTCTAAAAATACAACCAGAAATTTCTTTGCGCCGGGCAAAAGCGGATACGGGCTGGCGGTTTTCCCGCCAGCCCGCGCCGCATATGTCCGCTGAAAACGATTTTCCTCAGAAGTTGGTATGTCCCTGCCAGTTCTGGGAAGCGGCACAGTAAGGGATGCCCTTCACATTGTGGAACTGGACGAATTTCAGGGAGTAGAGATCCCCGGAGATATAGCGCTCATAGTCCGGCTGGAACAGGACCACGTAGTCGCTGCCCACCGTGTGGAGGATCCCCTGCCAGGTAACGGGCTGGTTGGGCCCCACCAGGAAGGTCATCACCACGAAATACCCGATATTCCGATTGAGCAGACTGCGCAGGGACGCCTGATAGGCCTCGTCCGCGCCGGAGGGCATGTGGGTGCCCGCCATATCCACGGGATTTTTCATCCGCTGGCTCTGGGCCAGGGCGGCGGAGACGCCTCCCAGAGGCTCTCCCCCGTTCATCCCGGGCACGGGGCGCTGAACGGGGACCTCCCGCTCCGCCCCGGCCTGCCCGCCGGGGACGGGCTCTCCGTAGATCCAGCTCTCGCCCCTGGGCTCCTCCTGGGGCATATAATAGCCGGTCTCGTCCGGCGCGTAGGGGACCGGCAGGTCCTGGTTTTTCATTTGCTGCTGCATCATGTACCACTCCTTATTGAATATGTTCAGGTGCTGTAGTAGGCCGCCGTGGGGTTATAGAAGCAGTGGTCCCCGATACGGGTCTGCCAGTAGCCCACGGTGGTAGGGAAATTATTGCGGCACTTGGGGCTGAAGGGGTTGTAAAACCAGAGGGACTCCGCAACATCCGGCAGGCGGTTGCCCGCGATGGCCCAGTCGGCGATCTCATAGTGGATAGCCTCCGGGCGCATGTTATAGATGTTCTGGGGATTATAGACGCCGCCCTCCGTCTCGCTGGCGCACACGAACTGGTAGGGCTGGAAGATGATCTTGCGGATGCTGCCCTGGCCTACCCGGGCGTACTCGCCGCCCGTGGCATGGACGCGGTTCATCACCACGCCGGCCACCGCCTTCATCCCGTCGGTCCCCTCGCCTCCCGCTTCGCATTCGATCAGCCGCGCCAGCAGCTCTCGATCAGAGTATGCCATAGCTTATCACTCTCCTGGTCCTTCTCATTGTATGCCGGCAGGCGCGGAGGGGTGCTCCGCCGCCCTCCCGCGCCCTCCTGGGGAGCTCCGAAAAAAATTTCCCCTTCCCCCTTGACAACGACCGCTCCGAGGTATATAGTTAGTTACACAAGTAATGAACCACTTGACCAAAGAACGCAGAAAGGAGGAGCCCGGTTGAACGAGCGACTGACGGAGCAGAAATCCATTTACCTCCAGATCAGCGAGATGATCGAAACCGACATTCTAAGAGAAATTCTGTTAGAGGAAGAGCAGGTCCCCAGCACCAACGAACTGGCGAAGCTCTATACCATCAACCCCGCCACCGCCGCCAAGGGGATCGGCCTGCTGGTGGACGAGGGCATCCTGTATAAGCGGAGGGGCATCGGCATGTTCGTGTCCAAGGGGGCGCGGGAGAAGATCCTGTCCAAGCGAAAGGCCGCTTTTGCGGAAAACCATGTGGCCCCCCTGCTGGCGGAGGCCAGGAGCCTGGGGATATCCAAGGAGGAATTACTGACGATGATTGGAGAGAGAAACTGATGAGCCTGCATTGTGAAAATATCGTAAAGACCTACGGCGGCAAGGACGTGCTGCATGACGTGACCCTGGACCTGAAGCCCGGAAAAATCTACGGCCTAATCGGCCGCAACGGGGCGGGAAAAACCACCCTGCTGTCCATTCTGGCCGCCCAGAACCCCGCCAGCAAGGGGACCGTCACCCTGGACGGGGAACCTGTGTGGGAAAACCGGAAGAGCCTGGCGAAGATCTGCTTCTCCCGTGAGCTGAACGCCAACGCCGAGAGCGGCCTGGCCGCCATGAAGGCCAAGGAGTACCTGCGCATCGCCGCCACCTACTACGACGGCTGGGACAAGGCCCTGGAGGAGCGGCTGGTGAAGCTGTTCGACCTCAATGTGAAAAAGAAGCTGGGGAAAATGAGCAAGGGAATGCTGTCCATGATGACCATCATCGTGGCCCTGTGTTCCAGGGCACCCTACACCTTCCTGGACGAGCCGGTGGCGGGGCTGGACGTGGTGGCCCGGGAGCAGTTCTACAAGCTGCTGCTGGAGGAGTACGCCAGCTCCGGACGGACCTTCGTGGTCTCCACCCACATCATTGAGGAGGCCGCCGATGTGCTGGAGGAGGTCATCATCCTCCACGAGGGCAAGATCCTCATTGAAGCCGACACCCAGGCCTTCGTGGACAGCGCGGTCCACGTCAGCGGAAAGATCGAGGAGGTGGACGCCGCCACCGCCGGCCTGGAGGTCCACCACCCGGAAACCGTGGGCCGCAGCAAGGGCGTCACCGTGTTCCTCAAGCCGGGTCAGCGCGTGGACGGGAGCCGGGACGTGTCCGTCCAGCCGGTGAGCCTCCAGCGGGCCTTCGTGGCCCTGTGCGGGGAGGAGGCGGCCAGGTGAAGCGGAACCTGAAATTCTGGACCCGGTACACCTGGGAGTGTACCGGGATGGTGCTGGCCGTGGCGGCAGTGCTGGCCGTGATCGCCGCGTTCGGCGCGGAGGGTCTGGATCTCAGGGCCCTCGCCACGGTGGTACCCTATTTCCTGTGTATCGGCGCGGTCTTCTGCATCATGGTGGGCAACAGCGGGACGCAGACCCTGTACGTGCCCCTCCTGCTGTCCATGGGGGAGACCCGGCGGAACGTGCTGCTGGGATTCCACTACTTCCGGGCGCTTATCATCGCGGTGATGCTGGCGCTGTGCGCGGCCGTCTGGCTGCTGGCGCCCGGGGAGGTATCCGCCGTGGGCCTGCGGAGCATCCCCACGATCCTGTGCGTGCTGGTCATCGCCTCCGCGATGGGGAGCATCATGGGGACTGTCTTCGTCAGATGGAAATGGGCGGGTATGATCCTGATTATCCTCCTCTGCGGCCTGGGGGGAGGCATGGTGGGCTTTGCCGGTTCAATGGCCGGCAATTTCCTTACGGCCAGGACCTTTGAAATCGCGTCCCATCTGGCGGCTCTGCCCTGGTGGCTGCCGGCGGCGGCGCTGGCAGCTCTGGCGCTGGACGTTGGGTTCCAGTGGATGCTCCTGCGGCGGCAGGAAGTGAAGCTGTAAGGAGGGGGAAAGCATGGATTTTTTTGTGAAGCACTGGAAAGTCAACCGGAGCGGAACGCTGATGATGCTGGCCTTCCAGCTGGGATTGTTCCTGATGGGCGTGGTCATGGTACTGGGTATCAACGCCTTTCTCAACGATGACCGGGACTACGCCGCCGTCGGCGGCATGATGGCCCTGATGGCCACGGTCATGGGAGGCCTCGCCCGGGGCTCCGCCGGAATGATCCGGTACCGGCTGGCGGTCTCCATGGGCTACACCCGGCGGGCCTATATGCTGGTGGACCCGGTCCTGACGCTGATGAACTGCACTGTGGGCGTGGTCTTCGCGTGGGTGCTTAACCAGCTGGAGCTGCGTCTGTACGCCGCCATCTATCCCGGCTGTGAGCTGGATATGGACATTTTCCGCGTGATGGAGTGGTGGCATTACCTGGTCCTCATTCTGGGCGTCTGCCTTCTGGACTTCCTTTTTGGCGCGCTGCTGCTGCGGTTTGGGACCAAAGGCTTTGCCGCCATGTGGTTCCCGCTGTGTTTCCTGCCCCTGATTATTATGAAGAGCGCGGACGCCGCGAAGGATGGCGGCACCAGCCTGCTGGCCCAGATCGGGCGGGGCATCGCGTTCCTGATCGGGCTGCTCAGCCCCGCCATGTGGTGCGCGGCGGGCATCCTGCTGGCGCTGGCGCTGCTGGTCCTCAGCGCGCTGTGCTATGGCAGGGCGGAGATCAAGGCATAGGCCATGTCTGAGGAGGGGAGAGGAATTGTGGTATTGGATACCTGTGTTGTGGCTTCTGTTTTTTGTGATATTCTGGCAGAGGAAGACGCAGAGGACGGCGGCGGCTGTGCATCATATCAAAAACAGGAAAAAGGAGGCTGAGGCCATGGAGGCGCTGGCGAAGCAGTTTACCGGCAAGGAGTGCATCATCTACACCATCAACTCCAATGACGGCAGCATAGCGGGGATCATCCGGGAGGTCAGCGGCAGCGGGATGCTCATAGAGGACGCCCGGGGCCAGCTGCAGGCGGTCAATCTGGAGTACGTGACCAGGATCAGGGAGTATCCCCGGAACAAGAAGGGCAAGAAAGAGTCCGTCATATTGGATTAAGGACATAAGGAAATGGACGGCCCCAGCCGTCCATTTCCTTATGCCCCGTGTATCAAGATAATGATTCAAATATCCGCCCGCTGAAATGAAATTTTTTCGGTTAAGTGATATCATCACAGAACTCCCCGGCGCTTCCGGGTATAATGGACTCAGAATAGCTTAATAAAGACACGGAGGAATTTACCATGGGATTTTTCGATTTTTTAAAGAGCCCCGACATCGACGCGGGCGTTCTGGAATATCACGGGACCCCCGGCGCAGTGCTGCTGGACGTTCGCACCCCCCAGGAATACCGGGAGGGCCACGTCCCCGGCAGCAGGAACGCGCCCCTGCAGTCCCTCGACAGCGCGGGGAACCTCCCCGCCGGGAAGGATACGCCCCTGTTCGTCTACTGCCACAGCGGCGCGCGGAGCCGTCAGGCGGCGGGCCTGCTGTCCCGGATGGGATTTCAGAACGTAAAAAATATCGGCGGCATGGCCGCCTACACGGGAAAGGTGGAACGCTGAAATGAAAGTCGTCATCATCGGAGGCGTGGCGGGAGGCGCCACGGCGGCGGCCCGGCTCCGCAGGCTGGACGAACAGGCGGAGATCGTGGTCTTCGAACGCTCCGGCTATATCTCCTACGCCAACTGCGGCCTGCCCTACTACATCGGCGGGGTCATCGAGGACCCCGAGGACCTGACGCTCCAGACGCCGGAGAGCTTCTTCGCCCGCTTCCGGGTGGACATGCGGGTCCGGCACGAGGTCACCGCCATCCATCCGGAGCGGAAGGCCGTCTCCGTCAAAAATCTGGAGACCGGGGAGACGTTCGAGGAGTCCTACGACAAGCTCATCCTCTCCCCCGGCGCGAAGCCCACCCAGCCCCGGCTCCCCGGCGTGGGACTGGAGAAGCTCTTTACCCTGCGGACGGTAGAGGATACCTTCCGGATCAAGGACTATATCCGGAAGAATCACCCCAAGTCCGCCGTGCTGGCAGGGGGCGGGTTCATCGGCCTGGAGCTGGCGGAGAATCTGCGGGAGCTGGGCATGGAGGTCACCATCGTCCAGCGGCCCAAACAGCTCATGAACCCCTTCGACCCGGACATGGCGGCCTTCATCCACGGTGAGATGCGCAAGCATGGCGTGAAGCTGGCGCTGGGGCATACCGTGGAGGGCTTCGAAGAGAGGGACGGCGGCGTGGACGTGCTGCTGAAGGACGAAGCGCCCCTCCACGCCGATATGGTGGTGCTGGCCATCGGCGTCACGCCGGACACCGCCCTGGCCAAGGCGGCGGGATTGGAACTGGGCGTCAAGGACAGCATCGTGGTCAACGACCGGATGGAGACCTCCGTCCCGGACATCTACGCCGTGGGCGACGCCGTCCAGGTCAGGCACGCCGTCACCGGGCAGGACGTCCTCCTCTCCCTGGCGGGTCCCGCCAACAAGCAGGGCCGCATCGCGGCGGACAACATCTGCGGCGGCGACAGCCGCTACCGGGGCAGCCAGGGCAGCAGCGTCATCAAGGTCTTCGACCTGACCGCGGCGGTCACCGGCGTCAACGAGGCCAGCGCCCGGAGGGCGGGGCTGGACGCGGACGCGGTGGTCCTGTCCCCTATGAGCCACGCGGGCTACTACCCCGGCGGCAGGCTGATGACCATGAAGGTGGTCTTCGAGAAGGGGACGCACCGCCTCCTGGGTGCGCAGATCGTAGGCGGCGAGGGCGTTGATAAGCGCATCGACGTGCTGGCCGCCGCCATCCACGCCGGGATGAGCGCCATACAGCTGAAGGACCTGGATCTGGCCTACGCGCCGCCCTACTCCTCCGCCAAGGACCCGGTGAACATGGCGGGATTCATGATTGAGAACCTGTCCAAGGGCGTGGTGAAGCAGTTCCGCGTATCGGACGTCGCGTCCCTGCCCCAGGACGGCAGCGTAACGCTGCTGGACGCCCGGACGGAGCGTGAGTACAGCCGGGGCCATATCGAGGGCTTCCGGAACATCCCGGTAGACGAGCTCCGGGAGAGGCTGGGCGAGATCGAGGCCGGAAAGCCCGTGTACGTCATCTGCCAGAGCGGCCTGCGCAGCTACATCGCCTGCCGCATCCTGGCGGGACACGGCTATGAGGCCTATAACTTCTCCGGCGGCTTCCGGTTCTACGACGCGGTGATGAACGACCGCAGTCTGGTGGAAGCGGCCGCGGACTGCGGCATGGATCGGAAATAAGGAAAGCACTCCCCACATCGTTACAAGATGCGGGGAGTGCTTTTATGCGTTTACGCGCCGCACATGCCGCCGTTTCCGGCGCAGCCGTGCTTGTTCTCGCCGCAGTGTCCATGGCCCTCATGGTGGCCGTGGTGGCTGCAGCGGACGTCCGGGTCATACGCCAGCGCGTCTGCCAGGAACGCCCTCACCGCGTCGTACGCGCTCCCGGTCACGCCGCCGAAGAGGCGAATGCCCGCCTGGGCCAGCGCCATCTGCGCGCCGCCGCCGATGCCGCCGCAGATCAGCACGTCCACGTTCCGCGCGGAGAGGAAGCCCGCCAGCGCGCCGTGGCCGCTGCCGGCGGTGTCCACCACCTCGGCCCTGACGGTTTGCCCGTTCTCTACATCGTAGAGCTTCATCTGGCTGGTATGTCCAAAATGCTGGAATATCTGCCCGTTTTCATAAGTTACCGCGATCCGCATAACAGATCCTCCTTGCCGCATTGTTTTTTGGGGGTATAGCGGTACTAGGATACACCCTGGCGGGGAAAAAATCAAGCCGTAGGAAAATCGTTAAGAATATCCGCAGGCACTTGCGGTCCGGCGGAAAATCTGTTATCCTATATATTATAACCTCTTTATAAAACCTTCCATGGAGGCCGGCCTATGAAAGCATCTCCCGCCAGCAATATGGACGTAAAGCGCCGCAACCGGTCCAATACGCTGCGGTGCATATTATCCTGCGAGCGCATCTCCCAGATGGAGCTGTCCCAGCAGCTGGCCCTGAGCTGGCCGACCATCCTGCAAAACGTCAAGGAGCTGGTCGAGCTGGGGTTCGTGCAGGAGGTCGGGCAGTATGAATCCACCGGGGGCCGCAAGGCAAAGGCATACGCTCCGGTGAAGGATGCCCGGCTGGCCGTCGGGCTGGACCTGACCCGGAACCACGTCAGCATCGTGCTGGTGGACCTGAGCGGCAAGGTGGTACGCTATCAGCGGCGGTCGAAGCCCTTTTCCCTGGAGGACGCCTATTTGCAGGAATTGGGCCGGCTGGTCGAGAGCTTGATCGACGGCGAGTGTACCGGCGAGAAGATCTTAGGCGTGGGGATATCCTTGCCCGGTATCGTGGACAGCGAGGCGGGCATCCTGCGGTATTCCCATATTTTAGACCTGCGGGATGTGCCCCTCAGCTTGCTCAGCCGCCATATCCCCTTCCCCTGCCGCTTTATCAATGACGCGAACGCCGCCGGATTCGCCGAGATCTACGGGACCTCCGCGGCGGGGGACCTGATCTATCTATCCCTCAGCAACAGCGTGGGCGGCGCGATCCTGACGGACGGCAGCCTGTATATGGGCGGCCACCTCCGGGCCGGGGAGTTCGGACACAATACGCTGGTCCCCGGCGGACGGAAGTGCTACTGCGGAAAGGAGGGCTGTCTGGACGCCTACTGTTCCGCGCGGCTGCTCTCCGGCCAGGCGGACGGGAACCTCGCGGCCTTTTTCGACGGCCTCCGGGAGGGCGACCCCGCAAAGCAGGCGGTCTGGCGGGAGTACCTGGAATACCTGGCCATCGCCGTCAACAACCTGCACATGAGCTTCGACTGTGACGTGATCGTGGGGGGCTACGTGGGGGCGTTTCTGGAGGAGTTCGGCGGGCCCCTCCGCTCCCTGCTGGAGGCGCGTAACACCTTCCTGCCGGACGCCTCCTACCTCAAATTCTGCCGCTACCGGCTGGAGGCCTCCGCCGTAGGCGCGGCGCTGGCCCAGGTGGAGGGATTCCTGCAAACGATATAGCCGCTCTGCAGCAGCCGGCAGGCCCGTTGACCTCCGAAGCCGCAGGGCGCGGCGGCTCCGCTCTTTTAATAGAGCGGAGCCTTTTCTGTTTTATACAAAAACCACGTCCAAAACATAGCCGAAACGCCGAAAATCATTTCCCCTCTTGACAGGAGCGGCGGGGCGTGCTTTAATATAATCACTTACATAAATACTTTATGAAAGTATAAATCAATATGGAGGGCACAGTAATGGACGGAACGATGAAAGTAGCAGTTATGGAGGGTATCGGAAAGATGGGCTACACCCGGCGGCCCATCCCCACGCCCAAGGCGGACGAGGTTTTGGTGAAGCTGGAGTACGTGGGCATCTGCGGCAGCGATATGCACTACTACGAGACAGGGGCCATCGGGGACTACGTGGTGGAGCCCCCCTTCGTCCTGGGCCACGAGCCCGGGGGGACCGTGGTGGAGGTGGGCAGCAATGTCAAGCACCTCAAGGTTGGAGACCGGGTGGCGCTGGAGCCGGGCAAGACCTGCGGCCGCTGCGAGTTCTGCCGCCAGGGGAAGTACAACCTCTGCCCCGACGTGGTATTCTTCGCCACGCCGCCGGTGGACGGCGTGTTTCAGGAGTACGCGGCCCACGAGGCGGCGCTGTGCTTCAAGCTTCCGGACAACGTCAGCACCCTGGAGGGCGCGCTGATCGAACCCCTGGCGGTGGGCTTCCACGCCGCCAACCAGGGCGGCGCTCACGCGGGACAGACCGCCGTGGTGATGGGCGCGGGGTGCATCGGCCTGGTGTCCATGATGGCCCTGAAGGCCCAGGGCGTCAGCCGGGTCTACGTGGTGGATGTGATGGCAAAGCGTCTGGAAAAGGCGCTGGAGCTGGGCGCGGACGGCGTGATCAACGGCAAAGAGGAGGACGCCGTCGAGGCGGTGCGCAGGCTGACCGGCGGCGCGGGCTGCGACCTGGTCATCGAGACCGCCGGGACCGAGATCACCACCCGGCAGGCCATCCATATGACCAAGAAGGGAGCGGTGATCGTCCTGGTGGGCTACTCCAAGAGCGGTGAGATGACCCTTCCCATGAGTCTGGCCCTGGACAAGGAGCTGACCTTCAAGACCGTGTTCCGCTACCGGCACATCTATCCCATGGCCATCGACGCCGTTGCCGCCGGGCGGGTCAACCTGAAGGGGATCGTGACCGACATTTTCGACTTTGAGGATATCCAGAACGCCATGGACCGGAGCGTGGCCGACAAGGCCAACATCGTCAAGGCCGTGGTCCGCATCGCTGGGGAGGAATGAAGATGGAGCCGAATACGAAGACCCAGGACCTGAACGTCAAGGTCCCTCTGAGCAGTAAGATCGCCTACGGCTTCGGGGACGTGGGCTGCAACTTCAGCTGGATGTTCGTGAGCAACTTCCTCATGATCTTCTACACGGACGTCTGCGGCATCCCCATGGCGGCGGTATCCCTGCTGATGCTGATCTCCCGGTTCTGGGACGCCATCAACGACCCCGTCATCGGCAGTCTCAGCGACCGCACCAAGACCCGCTGGGGCCGCTACCGCCCCTGGCTGCTCATCGGCGCGCCCCTGACGGCCATCGTCCTGGTGCTGACCTTCTGGGCCCACCCTGGGTGGTCCGACGGGGCCAAGACGGTCTACATGTACATCACCTACTGCCTGCTGGTATTCGGCTATACCTGCGTCAATATCCCTTACGGCACCCTCTGCGGCGCGCTGACCCAGAACATCGAGGAACGGGCCCAGATCAACACCTCCCGCTCGGTGTGCGCCATGGTTGCCATCAACATCATCAATATCATCACCCTGCCCCTGATCGCCGCCTTTGGCGGAGAGGACCAGGCCCGGGGCTATCTGCTGGTCACGGTGCTGTACGGCGGCATCTTCACCGCCTGCCACTGGTTCTGCTTCGCCAAGACCAAGGAGGTGGTGACGCCTCCCGTCAAGAAGAGCATCCCCATCTCCGTGCAGCTCAAGGCGGCGGTGCAGAACAAGCCCTATCTGATCGCCCTGGCGGGCCAGCTCCTGTTCGGCGTCACCCACTACGGGCGCAGCGCCAACCTCATGTACTACTTCAAGTACGTGGAGGGCAACGAGGCCCTGTTCACCACCTATTCCCTGGTGCTGATGATCCCCTCCGTCATCGGCGCGGCGGCGTTCCCCTTCGTGTTCCGCTGGCTGGGCAACAAGGGCCGCACCGCCGCCCTGTTCGCCGCCGGGACCGGCGTATCCGTGCTGGCTCTATATTTCTTCAGCCCCACGGCCTCTCCCCTGCCCTTCTATGTCTGCGCGGCGCTGTCGCAGCTGTTCTTCTGCGGGTTCAACACGGCTATCTACGCCATCATCCCCGACTGTGTGGAGTACGGCGAGTGGAAGACCGGCATCCGCAACGACGGCTTCCAGTACGCCTTCGTCTCCCTGGGGAACAAGGTCGGCATGGCGGTGGGCACGTCCACCCTGGCGGCGGTCCTGGGTGTGCTGGGCTTCGAGGCCAACCAAGTCCAGAGCGAGGCCGTCCGGAGCGTCATCCACCACACCTTCTCTACCGTCCCCGGCGTGCTGTGGATCGTCACGGCGGTAGTGCTGTTCTTCTATCAAATCAATAAGAGCTCCTATAACCGCATCGTCATGGAGCTCGCCGGCAGAAAGGACGTGCGGCAATGATCGACGTTACGGCCCTTGGGGAGCTGCTGATCGACTTCACCCCGGAGGGGAAAAACGCCCAAGGCGCGGCGCTGTTCTCCCAGAATCCCGGCGGAGCGCCCGCCAACGTCCTGGCCATGATTGCCCGTCTGGGCGGGAGGACCGCGTTCATCGGCAAGGCCGGGCAGGACGCCTTCGGCAGATACCTGCGGCAGGTCCTGACGGAACGGGACATCGACGCCTCCGGGCTGGTGCTTGACGGGGCGGTGCCCACTACCCTGGCCTTTGTCCACCTGGACGAAAAGAACGACCGCTCCTTCACCTTCTACCGCAGCCCGGGCGCGGACCAGATGCTCACCGCCCAGGAGGTGCCCCTGGAACTGATCGACCGCTGCCGGATCTTCCATTTCGGTTCCGTTTCCCTGACCCGCGACCCCAGCCGCGGCGCCGCGCTGTACGCGGCGGAATACGCCGGGAATCAGGGGAAGCTGGTGAGCTTCGACCCGAATCTGCGCCCGATGCTCTGGGAAAGCGAGGCGGAGGCCCGTGCGCAGATCGAACACGGCATCCGCCTGGCGGATATCCTGAAGGTATCCGAGGAGGAAATGGAATTTCTCACAGGGACGGCGGATCTGGCCGCCGGGTCGGAATACCTGCTGAATATGGGGCCCGCGCTGGTGCTGGTGTCCCTGGGAGAGCAGGGGTCCTTTTTCCGCAATCACGCGGGGTATGGCAGCGCGCCCCCATACCGGGTCGATGCCGTGGATACGACCGGCGCGGGAGACGCCTTTGCAGGCGCGGTCCTGTGGAAGGTCCGGAACATGACACGGGCGGAGCTGTGTTCCATGCCGGTATCTGCGCTGGGGGAGATCGCGGCCTTTGCCAACGCGGCCGGCGCGCTGACGGCCACCGGCAAGGGAGCTATCCCCGCCATGCCCGACGCGGAACAGATCCACCGCTGTCTAAAGAAGGAGGTGTAATAAATGGAGGCACTGACGATCTCTCTCACCCAAGTCAGTCAGGTACAGCAATTTGTCAATGCAGTGAACAAATATCCCTTTGACGTGGACATGGTATCCGGACGGTATACTATCAACGCAAAATCTCTGCTGGGCATCTACAGCCTGGACCTGAACCGTCCCTTGCAGGTGCTGATCTACAGCGATGACTGCGAGGACTTGAAAGCGGAGCTGCGGGAGTTTATGGCGTAGCGGTCTGGCGCGGGCGGTAATGCGGAAGCGGAATACCAGACGCCTGCAAAAAATGTCCGGCAGGGCGGGAATGCTCCCGTCCTGCCGGACATTTTTACATTACAGCCGCAATTTCAGCAGGCTGGGCGGTATATATCCTGATCTATTGCGCTGCAGCGGTTACGGTCCTGCATCTTTTGCAAGAGAAAGGATCAGATCTCATACCACCGGATCTCATTGGCCTCCAGATCCAGGGGGAAGCTGCCGCCGGCGGTGTAGACCGTGGTGGACTGAGGCTCGTAGGTGTTGTTCACCACGCAGTACTTGCCGCTCTGCAGGAAGGCGTGGACCTCCACGTTGAAGTTGGAGGAGAACCACTTGTGCAGCTCCTCCTCCCCGTGGGCACTCCAGAGGATGGCCCGGTAGAGCAGGCGGCTGTTCTCAAAGCTGTAGGGCAGGCCGGAGACGTACACCGCACGGCCTTTGCCGAAGCTGTTCACCGCCAGCTGGACCTCCTTCTCCCGCTGGATCAGGATCTCCGTGCCGGGGAGGGCGTAGATGGACTTCTTGCCCTCGCCGAAGTCCACGGGCTTCGTGCAGTCCGCCAGAAGGAAGTGGTCCGGATGCTCCTCCCAGTTGTATTTGTCGTAGCCCAGGGTGAAGCCCGTCTCCTTCTCCACGCCCAGCACGCCGGCAAGCTGGAGATACCGGCCCTGATACTGGTGGCCGGAGGGTTCGCCCACGCCGATCAGGCCGCCGCCGTTCCAGACGAACGCCTTGATGGCCGCCGTGATCTCCGGGTCCTCCCAGACCGCGCCGCCGGTGTGGGCGGTATCGCCGTCGCCCACATTGACGGCAACGTCCACGCCGTCCAGGACATGCGGGTCCTTCTTGAGATCGTCAAAGCTGATAAAGGCCACGTCAAACGGCGCGCCGGACAGCGCCTCGATGATCCCGGCATAGGAATAATTCTGCTTCTGATACAGCGCGTGATGGACCATGTGGCAGCCCCAGGAGCGGGCCCTGCCCCAGCTGTTGAGGACTGCCACACGCTTGACGCAGTAGGGCGTGCCGCCGTCGATATTGGCGTACAGCTCCCGAAATTCTTTAGAAACGCTTTCCACGTAGTCGATGAACTCCGGGAACTGGCAGGCCAGCTTCAGATAGCCGCCATAGCCGATGCGATCGATAGGCTTGCGGAGGATGGCCCGGCGGGCGGTGACCCAGTTTTCCTTGGCCTCACGGACGGGGTCGCCCCCCTCGTGGAAGGTGTCGGGGAAGAAGTAGGGCAGGAACCGGCCCTCGGTGTACTTCACCCCGGGGATGTCGGAAATGAGGCGGAGGGTGGAGCCGTTGCCCACGCTGCCCACCACCGCGTCCAGTCCGATGGAGGCGAACTCCGGCATGTAGGGCTCGGTGCCGATAAAGTGGTCCCCCAGGAACATCATGGCTTCCTTGCCCAGCTCGTGGGTGATGTCCACCATCTCCTTGGCCAGCTTCGCCACCTCCCGGCGCTGGAAGGCCATGAAGTCCTTGAACTCCCTGCTGGGCACCCGGTACTGATTGTTGTAGTAGCCCTGGTCAATGATGAACTCAGGACGGAACCGGTAGCCAACCTCTTTTTCGAACTGCTCCAGGATATAGGGGGACACGCTGGCGGAGTAGCCGTACCAGTCCACGTACTTCTCCCGCTTCAGCTCGTCGAAGACCAGGGTGAACTGGTGGAAGAAGGTGGTGTAGCGGATCACGTCCACATAGGGGTGGTCCGCGATGAACTTCCGCAGCCGCTTCATGGTGAACTCGCGGGTCTTCGGCTGGCGGACGTCGAAGGTGATCTGATGTTCGAAGTCCTTCCAGTCGTTTGTAACGGCGTTGTACATGTGGACCGGGTCCCAGATGAGGTAGGCCAGGAAGCTCACTGTATAGTCGTGAAACGCCTCCGGGGCGTCGATGACCACGCAGCCGGTCTCACCGTCGTACCGCCAGGCATCGGGCGGCAGGGGTTCCCCCGCAGTGCGGTCCATGACCTCCCACCAGCGTTTGACGTCGTCCCGGGTGTTGGGCTCCATCAGCTCCCGGCTGATGCCCTGCATCAGGGAGATGGACAGGGGGCCGCCGGACGCGGTGTGGAAGCCCGTCATGATGTAGCACTGCTGGACCTCATCGGGGTTGGCCTTGGCCCAGGCGTTGTCCTTACGGGTGGTGTAATAGGTCGAATAGACCTTTGCGTCTACGGTTTTCAGCTCCTCAGGGTAATCGGTGCCGTCGCAGTCCCGGATGGCGTCCGCGCCCCAGCGCTTCACCAGCTCCAGGGTCTCGGGAACTACGTCTACATCCGTGGGGATAGTTACGCGGCCAAACTGTTTATTTTCCATGATCGTTTCCCTTTCAACGCTTTTTCGGATCCTCAAACGGTTTGTTATACAGGGCCAGGGTCGTCAGCAGCAGGGCGACCCCCGCCAGCATCAAGCCCAGTCCCCACAGCTGTCCGGTCTGCTTCCAGCCGTAGATCAGCAGAAAGAGGCCCAGGACGAACGTTATCAGCATCAATGTCAGACGCAGGGCGGTATGCTCTTTCCAGAATTTCATATTCTCACCTTAGCCTTTCAGTCCGCCCACGGTCATGCCCTGGGTCAGCTTCTTCTGCACGCAGATGTAGAGAATCAGCGTAGGCAGCATCACCAGCACCAGACCGGCGTACAGAATGCCGTACTCTGCAGAGGACTGCTGGGCCTGCATCAGGTTCAGAAGGCCCACGGGCAGGGTCTTCTGGCCCTTGGCGCTGCTCATGAGGGTCATGGAAATGATGTACTCGTTCCAGAAGGAGAGGAAGTTGAAGAGGATGATGGTGATGATGGAGGGCTGGGCCATGGGGAAGATGATCCGAACCATGGTGGAGCCGTAGCCCGCGCCGTCGATGTAGGCGGCCTCTTCAAAGTCATGGGGCAGGGTGGCGAAGTAGCCGGAGAGGAGGTAGATGGTAAAGGGCAGGGCCGTGGAAGCGTACACCAACGCCAGGACGAAGAGGTTGTTGAGGAGGAAGCCCTCCCCGACCACCTTCTTCAGCCACACGTCTCCGTCCTTCAGCATCAGGAAGATGGGGACCACGATATAGTTGACGTTGATGAACAGTCCCGCCATGAAGCAGGTATTGAGCAGCTTCCGGCCCCGGAACTGGAACCGGGACAGGCAGTAGGCCGCCGGAAGGGCGATCACCAGCAGCAGCGCCAGGCTCAGGGCCGTGACGATGACGGAGTTGATCATATAGCTGCCCATGCTGGCGGAGTTCCAGGCGTCCACGAAGTTCTGCCAGTAGAGCCCGGCGGGCAGGGCCCAGGGGTTGCCGTAGAACTCGCTGTTCTGCTTGACGGAGGCCAGGAACACCCAGGCCACGGGGACGATGATGAGGATCGCCAGGGTGATGAGGACGACGTAGATGAACGCCTTGAACACCGGCTCGGCGGTAATGGACTTGTTTTGTTGTTTCATGCTCCGGCCCTCCTTACATTTCCAGAACATCCCGCTTGGTGACCTTGTTGACCATGGCCGAAAGCAGGAAGGAGAAGAGGAAGATCACCACGCCAGCAGCCATGGAGTAGCCATAGAGCCCCGCGTCCTTCTGAGCGTACATGAAGCTGAGGCCAACGTCGGCCATGCCCTTGGCCACCATGGCTTTCACGAACAGGAAGGCCATATTGATGGTGGAGATGATGAAGAAGGTCAGGGTGGTGCGGATGTTGGTCCAGATAAGGGGCAGGGTGATCTGGAAGAACTGGGCGATACGCCCCGCGCCGTCCAGGCTGGCGGACTCGTAGAGGTCCACGGGCACCGCCGACATGGAGGCCATATACATCACCATGTAGTAGCCGATGGCCTGCCAGACCATGGCGATGATGATGGAGATGACCACCATCTGCTGGCCCTTCCAGAGGATCATCACGTCATGTCCCGAGAGGAAGGACAGCACGGAGTTGAGCATACCATTCTCCGGCTTGTAGATAGCGGAGAAGATACCGGCGATGACCACCACCGAGAGGATGTTGGGGATGTAGAAGATCACCCGGAAAAAATTCTGGCCCTTGATCTTCTCCCGGGTCAGGATGGCCGCGAAGAGGATGGCGAAGAAGAAGGTGATGATGGTCACCGTAACGATGAGCAGGATGGTGTTCTGCATGGAGGAAATGAACTTGGGGTCCTTGAACAGGGTGGTGAAGTTGCTCAGGCCCACAAAGGTCTCCGTGGGCGAGTAAGCGCCCCGCTCGAAGAGGGACATGCGGAATACGTTCAGAGTGGGCAGGATCATGAAGATGAAAAACAGGATGGCTGCGGGAGCTACGCATAGGGCGATGAAGATGCTGCGGTCTTTGTTGCGGCGCATGAAATCTCTCCCTTCTCTCTTAAAAATACAGGGGCGGCGGTGAGCAAACGCTCACCGCCGCCTGCCTTACGGACTATGTGATGCTTATACGGTTGGGACGGATCACTCCATGATGTTGGCGCGCATCTGATCGCTGGCGGCCTTCACGTCGCTGATCCACTGGTCCTTGGTCACGCTGCCGTCCACCAGACCGTTGACGGGATCCAGGAACACTTCACGGACAGTGCCCAGACCGGCCACGGAGTTGTACGCGGCGAACCCGCCCATGGCGGCGTCGGCGCCGTTGTCATAGATGGAGTAGAACATCTTGTTGTCACCCTCGAAGTTGTCGGTGATGCCGGGGACGGGCTGCACGGCGCCGCCCTTGGCGAAGATGGCGCAGGCCGCGTCAGAGTACAGGAAGGCAACGAACTGCTTGGCGGCATCCAGGTTGGGAGCGCCGGCGGGGATCCACGCCTGCTCCAGCCAGCAGTAGCTGGCGCCGTTTCCACCGGCCTTGGCGGCGGGCAGGGCGGTCATGCCCCACTTGAAGCCGTCAGCACGGGGAGCCTCGGCCATCTCGCCCACGATCCAGGTGCCGTTGGGCATGAACAGGGCCTTGTTGTCCAGGACCAGCTGCTGGTTCTGGGTGAAGTCCTGATCGTTGGCCTGGGCGGGGGTCACGGGGTTGGTGTAGCTGGCCAGCTTGGCGATGATCTCGAAGCACTCCTGGGCCTCAGGGGTGTCCCAGATGCCCTCTTCATAGCGCAGGGCCTTGTTGTAGAACTCGGGGCCGCCCACGGAGTACATCAGAGCGTACAGGAAGGCGTCAAAGTAACCGGTGGTGGGGTAAGTAAACAGAGAGGTGCCCTCGGGCAGGCTGTCGGCCAGGGCCCACATCTCGTCCCAGGTGGTGGGAACAGTCCAGCCGTTCTGCTCAAAAACGCCCGCGTTGTAGAACAGGCCGCAGGGGGAGTAGAACATGGGGGCCAGGTAGGTCTTGCCGTCGTTGTAGGGGTTGGTGACGGAGGTGTCGGTGAAGCCGCCCACGATCTTGTCGGAGACCTTCACGCTCTCGCCGGGGACGGTCATGCTGAGCACGTCGGTGATCTCGGCGATGTTGCGGTCCTTGATGAACTGCTCGGTGAGGCCCTTCTCACGGCCGGTGGCCAGGTGGATGACGTCGGGGAACTCGCCGCCCTGCATGGAGGGCCCGATGACGTCTTCCAGCGCCTTGTCCACGATGAGGTCCACCTTGATGCCGGTGGCGGTGGTGAAGGCGTCGCAGACCTCCTGCCACATGCCGGGATAGGCTTCCTCGTAGCCGGAGGCCAGGGCGGCGACCTGGATGGTCACATCGCCGGCAGGCTCGGGAGCGGGCTCAGGATCGGGGGTCTTATCGTCCGTAGCGGGGGTCTTGTCCTCCTGCTGGGGAGGATTGTTCTGGGCGGACTGGTCCTTGCCGTTGCCGCCGCAGGCGGCCAGCAGGGACAGGACCATCACGCACGCAAGGATCATGCTGAGAATCTTTTTCATTCCAATTTCCTCCATTCCAAATCTGCGCCGGGTCGCCCCGGCGGGCCGCGGGAACCTTTCCCGCGCTTACATCTAAAAGTATACAGGACCCGCCGGTTTCCGCAATTCCGATTGTTGCCCTGGTTTTTAGAGATATTGCTCTCTTGCAAAACGTCAAAAAAGCCCCGGCTCCCTTGGGCGGTTTTGGACAGAATCCATAACCCCCTCCTCGGGGAAGCCGGGGTTTCCGCCGGTGTGACAGGAAATTCCGGGCGGCGGAGAAATTTTTTGTCGGATGTTGCATATTCGGGCGGGAGCCGCTATAATGGAAGAAAAGTGTGCGGTTTTGCATTTTTGCTATCTTGCGGAGGAGGGAGCCGCCATGAGCTCTTACCGTTACGTGCTGGGGCAGGGGCAATGTCCGTCTGTGCAGACGGACAGCAGCCGGGCCCGGCTGCTGTATGTGGCCTGCACCAATTACAGCGAGGAGTGGAACTCCACCCTCCACACCCACGCCTGCGCCGAGCTGTTCTTCATCACCAGGGGCCACGGCGTCTTCCAGGTGCGGCAGGAGCGGTTCCCGGTGGCCATCAACGACCTGGTGGTGGTGAACACCAGCGTTCCACACACCGAGACCAGCCAGAACGGCAGCCCCTTGGAGTACATCGTACTGGGGGTGGAGGGGCTGGAGACCCTGACGGACCTGGGTGGCTGCGCCCTGCTCCACCTGCTGGGGGAGCAGGAGGCGGTGACCACCTGCCTGCGGCAGATGGCCCGGGAGATCCGGGAGCGGCAGCCCGGGTGCGACGAGGTGTGCCAGAAGCTGCTGGAGATCATCCTCCTGCGCCTTCTGCGCCGGGAGGACTTCGCCCTGGGCCGGGCCCCGGAGGGGCCCCGGGGCAGCCGGGAGTGCGACCTGGTGCGCCGGTACATTGACAACCACTTCAAGGAGAACCTGACCCTGGACCAGCTGGCGGGGATGGTCCATGTGAGCAAGTACTACCTCTCCCACGCCTTCCGGAAGGAGTTCCAGACCTCCCCCATCAGCTACCTTATCTCCCGGCGCATCCAGGAGAGCAAATTCCTCCTCCGGGAGACGGATCTGAGCCTTTCGCAGATTGCCCAGATCCTGGGGTTCTCCTCCCTGAGCTACTTCTCCCAGAGCTTCCGGCGGCTGGAGGATATGAGCCCCCTGGAGTACCGCAAACAGCGGCGGAAGCCTCCTACAGAGTGAACTGCACCGCGCAGAAGGCTCCGTAGGCCAGCAGCATCAGGACGCCCTGGCCCCGGTAGAGCCTGCCCTTCTTCAGGGCGGGGACGGTGAGCAGGAGCATCACCAGCAGCATCACCGGCAGCTCCAGCACCAGGGCGGCATTCCGTCCGAAGAGGACGGCGCTCTGGGGGATCTGGAAGGGCGCGAGGGCAATGGACGCGCCGCACACCAGCACCAGGTTGAAGAGGTTCGCCCCCACGACGTTCCCCAGGGAGAGGCTGCCGTGGCCCTTCACCAGGGAGGTGACGGCGGTGACCAGCTCCGGCAGGGAGGTACCCAGAGCGATGAAGGTCAGTGCGATCACCGACTCCGGCACGCCCAGCTCCCGGGCGATGAGGATGCCGTTGTCCACCAGCAGTTTGGCCCCCACGGCAATCAGCACCGCCCCCGCCGCCAGCAGGCCCAGGTCCTTGAGAAGGGAGCCCCCGGCCTCCGGGGCCTCCTCCCCCTTGGCGGGGACGGAGGCGGTATGCTTGATCTGGCGGATAGTAACCAGCATATAGGCGGCGAAGATCCCCAGCAGGAGGACCCCTACCCAGCGGCTGAAATAGCCGGTGGTGTAGGCGACGGCGGCGTACACTCCAGCGGCGGAAAAGAAGAAGATCACCGGCGTTTTCAGCGTCTTTGGGTCCACCTTCCCCGGGCGGACGGCGATGGTGACGGCGGCGATCAGGGCCGCGTTGCAGATCACCGAGCCGATGGCGTTGCCATAGGCGATCTCCCCGTGTCCCCCCAGGGCGGAGGTGGTGGAGACCATGACCTCCGGCAGGGTGGTGCCGATGGAGACCACGGTGGCCCCCACCAGCAGCTCCGGCACGGCGAAGCGGTGGGCGACGTTCACCGCCCCGTCTACGAACCAGTCTCCGCCCTTGATGAGGCACAGGAGGCCTATGGCAAATAAGATCACGGCTGTTGTCATTGGTATTTTCTCCCTATCTTGATAAAATCGTTCTGATTATAGCACGGGCGGCAGATTCTGTCGAGGTCATTTTGCGCAGGACGGTGAAAATCATACGAACCGGGCGCTCCTTAAGGGAGCGCCCGGTTTCTGCGTGTCAGAAAATGCTCTATCCGAGTTAAGAAAAGAGTAGAAATTTTTTCGCGCCCTGTGCGAAAAAATACTACTCGGTCTTGACGGTCTGGATAGTCGGAACGGACGTAGAACGGGGATTGTTTTTCATAATTGGGTATGGTATAATTTCTCCCAAAACAAACCGAAAAATCGGGATTTGAAGGAGATATTTATGGACTTAAACAAAAAATTATTTATACTAGGCATTATAGGCTCTGTTTTATGTTTTACAGGTGATATGCTTTTAGGTTGTTTTATGCCGTCAAAAGAATTTGGAAACTCAATTATATTTCCCCCATTTTCAGATGATTGGGCAAATTCAAGTCCGTATAGATTTGTTGTTGGTGGATTATTTGGGGTAATTGCCTTGCTTCTAATGTTTTGTGGTTTTTATGCTATATATCGGGAAATGATTACGAAAAAATGTAATTATTCAAAATTGTTTATTATCTGTGCTTTTGTTTTTGCTTCAGTCGGTACTTTATATCATTGCGTTTTTGCCATGACTGCTTATATTTATAACAAACTTTATAATTTACAAGTGTTGGAAGCAAAGCTAATTGCAGAACAACTGTTTTTTGTTTTCATTACTGTTGCATCATTGGCTGCCGTTGCTTTTGCAGGTTTGTCTATATATTTGTTTTTTGTAACCATTACTGGAAAATTTGACAATAAAAAATGGTTGTCCATTTTTAACCCTTTGTTGATTATGTTGGTGTTAATCATTTCGTCAAAAATTTTGCCTGCAAATAAAGTCATAAATGGAGTTTTTGCTTGGGGACAACAAAGCCTAGCGTTATTTATTACATTTATGATGTTTCTGATTTATTCTATCCGTTACAGTCATAATGAACTATCCGATAACAAAAAAGAATAATGCTATTTATATAATACCTTTTCTATGTTTATCGGTCTAACAAAAATCCAAAACTGTGTGGCGGAGCAGATGTTGACTATCCCGCCACTCTGTCTATTATCGCTCCATATCCTGTTTTCTGTGGGGTTGCTGTTCCCTCTGTTCCTGCCGCAAGATACTGTAAACGCTCTTTCTGATTTTCTCCGCTTCTTTTACTTCCTCTTTCAATGCAAGATACCGCTGATTAAGCGTTTTCCTCTCGGCGGTCAGTTTGGTGTATTCTTCTTTCCATAGTCCATGACCTTCTCTATTTTTCGCAGCAGATGATCCCGAGGTACAAAAGCTTCTGCATTTGACAGACAGGGACCGGGCGCTCCTTGAAGGGAGCGCCCGGTTTTGGGCGGTGGAAACTTCTCAGGCTTCCTTATGAAGGGAGGCTTTGGGCCGGCTTTACGCGTGATAGCACCCTCCCCCGATGAACTCCCGCGTCAGGGAGGTCTTGGGGATGTCGTCCGCGGGGATGGGCAGGAAGTAGTTCAGGAATTTCAGCAGACGCTTGGCCTCGATATACTCCTCGCTGTCCCGGGGGACGCCGAAGAGCAGGGGTTGGACGTAGGTCTTCAGCAGGGCCGTCTCATAGATCAGGGCAGAGTTGAAGATCATGTCCGCGCTGTCCTGGTAGGGGAAGATATTGTTCTCCTCCCCCCGGCGGACGGAGGGCCACATCTTGATGGTGGCCTGGGCGCTGTAGCCCCGGGTGCGGGCGTCGCGCTCGATGCGGCGCAGGAGCCGGGCATCGGTGGAGGGGATGCGGTTGTGGTCGTCGATATTCAGGGTGGTCAGGCAGCTGATATAGATCTTGTACTTGCTCTCCCGGGGCAGGGCGTGGGTAAACTGGTCGTTCAGACAGTGGATGCCCTCGATCACCAGCACGTCCCCCTCCCCCAGGGTGAGGTAGTTCCCGTTGTACTCCCGGACGCCCTTTTTGAAATTGTAGTTGGGGATCTCCACCGTCTCGCCCTTCAGCAGGCGCACCATGTCCGTGTTGAACTGCTCCACGTCCATAGCTCCTAGGCCCTCGAAATCGTAGTTGCCGTTCTCATCGCGGGGGGTCCTGTCCCGGTTGACGAAGTAGTTGTCCGTGGCGATGGCGTGGGGATGCAGGCCGCAGGCCCGGAGCTGGGTGGACAGGCGGTGGGAGAAGGTAGTCTTGCCCGAGGAGGAGGGGCCCGCGATCATGACGAAGCGGACGTCCTTCCGGGCGGCGATCCCGGCGGCGATGTCGCCGATCTTCTTCTCCATCATGGCCTCGTAGGCCAGGATCAGGGGGGTGGCGCTGCCCTGGGAGACGGCGGCGTTCAGGTCCGCCACGTTGGCCACCCCCAGGGACCCGGCGCGGAGATTGGAGTCATGGAGCTCCCGGAAGACCTTCATGGCCGGCTGGAAGTCCCCCAGACGCTCCGGGTCCTTCCGGGTGGGCAGGCGCAGGACGAAGCCGTCCTCGAACTGCTGGAGGGCGAAGCACTTGACATATCCCGTATCCGGCACCATGTAGCCGTAGAAATAGTCCACGAAGCCGTCCAGAACGTACACGTTGATGTGGGAATCCGTCCGGAAGCTGAGGAGCTGGGCCTTGTGGACCAGTCCCTCCCTCTGGAAGAGCTCGATGGCATCGTCGGTGGACATGGAGCGCTTCTCAATGGGCAGCGCCTGGGCGGACAGCTCCCGCATCCGCTCCTCGACCCGGTCCAGAAGGGCCTGGTCCAGGGTAAAGTCCCCCTGGGCGCGGATGAACAGGGCGCGGCTGAGGGAGTGCTCCACGCACACCCGCTCCACCTTCTCCCGGCCCACCACGTCGTAGAACGCCTTGAGCATCAGGAAGACCGCGCTGCGCTCATAGGTCTGGATGCCGGGAACGTCCCGGGCGGTGACCATTTTCAGGGTGCAGTCCCGATCCAGGGTCTTGTGGAGCTCGCAGAGCTTCCCGTCCCGGTTCACCAGCAGGATATCACTGGGAAACCTCTGCTGGAAGTCCGCCGCCACGGCGCGGCAGGACGTCCCGTAGGGATAGGCGCGTTCCTCGCCCTCTACCGTGACCTTCACCATTCTCTTTTCGTCCATATGACAGCCTCCTATCTGTGATATCCTGGAGATGAGATCATGCTCCTCTTCTATTTTATCAGATATGGAGGAATATTGCAATTCCTTGTTGGAGAAAATATCAATTTTTCTGCCGTCGGGTCCGGATAGGCTGTGGAAATTATCTAAAAGGTCAAGATGGCTGCTTCTGCTGGAACCTGTGGCACGCGGAAAACCTCTTGCGGAGAAGGACATGTCCCCTCCTGAAATTTTACCGGCTATACAGAAAAAAAGGTCTTGCTCGTGACGCAGGGTAATGAGGTATACTATCCGCAGGAGGTGTTGAGCGTGGACAGATACAGAGCGATCCCCCGGGGATACATGACCGCAGGCGCGGCTGCGAAGAAAATGGGCGTGACCGTCAGGACCTTACAGCATTATGACAAAGAAGGCCTGCTCCCGCCGTCGGCAATAAGCGAAGGCGGCCGCAGGCTGTATACGGATAAAGACATCATCAAGCTCCACCAGATACTGTCCCTGAAGCATCTGGGCTTTTCCCTGGACGACATCAGGGATCGATTGATCCCGCTGGATACTCCGGCGGACGTGGCGCGGGCCCTGTCTGAGCAGGCGGCTGTCGTCCGGGAGAAAATTGCGGATCTGACAGGATCGCTCTCCAGGATCGAGGCGCTGAAAGCCGAGGTGCTGGAAATGCAGTCGGTGGATTTCAAGAAATATGCGGACATCATCGTCAATCTGGAAATGAAGAACAGCTTTTACTGGCTCATCAAGTATTTTGACAGCGAAACGTTGGATCACATCCGCGATCGGTTCGACAAAGAAAGCGGCGTTGTGTTTATGCAGCGATTCCTGCGCCTGCAAGACGAGGCGATCCAGATGCAGTCGGACGGTATACCGCCGGATGGCCTGCGGGGACGGCAGTTTGCAAAAGATTACTGGGCCTTGATCATGGAGTTTACCGGCGGGGATACCGGTATGCTTCCGAAACTCATACAGATGGGACAGGGAGATCAATTCGGTCAGGAGTGGACGCAGAAGCAGGCCAAGGCAAACGCCTTTATTGAACCGGCCTTGGGCGCTTATTTCGCAAACGAGGGGATAGACCCCTTTCAGGAGGCGGCGATATGACAAATGCGTTGGAAGTGCGCGGACTGCGGAAAAGCTACGGCGAAAAGGCGGTCTTGAAGGGGATCGATCTGAGCGTGGGCCGGGGAGACATTTTTGCGCTGCTGGGCGTAAACGGCGCTGGGAAGACGACGACCCTGGAATGTATCGAGGGACTGCGAAAGTACGACGGCGGGACGATATCCGTAAACGGCAGGATCGGGATACAGTTACAGTCGGCGGCATTGCCCGCGTACATCAAAGGGGCTGAAGCCGTGGAGCTGTTCGCAAGGTGGAACCGCAAGACCGCGGACCACTCCATGCTGGCGGCGCTGGATACCGGCAGCATTGCGGACAAGCGGTACCAGGAAATGTCCACCGGACAGAAGCGGCGGCTCCATCTGGCGCTGGCGCTGATCTGCGATCCGGACATCGTGTTTCTTGACGAGCCAACGGCGGGACTGGACGTGGAGGGCCGCATCTCCCTTCACCAGTACATCCGAGAGCTGAAGGCGCGGGGAAAAACGATCGTGTTGGCCACGCACGACATGGCCGAGGTGGAGAGTCTGTGCGACAGCATCGCGATCCTGCGGGATGGGACCATCGCCTTTGCGGGAACGGTCATAGAGCTGACGGAAAAGATCGGGAAGCACTATAACATCCAGATTCGGACGGACCAGGGCACGGAAACCTATGGGACCGGCGATATCGTGACCAGCCTGACGGCGATCCTCAAGAGTTATCAGGAAAAAAACGCCGTCATACAGGACATCCGGGTGGACCGCGGGTCCCTGGAGCAGCATTTTCTGAAAATTGCGAAGGGGGAATAAGCGATGAACGGATTTCTATATGGCGTCGCGTTACAGTGGAAGCTGGATCTGCGCAGCCGGACCATGCTGATTACCTGCTATGCTGTTCCGCTCCTGTTCTTTGTGGTAATGGGAGGAATTTTTACATCTGTCATGCCGGAGAGCCGGGAGACCCTGATCCAGTCCATGACCGTCTTTGCCGTTACCATGGGCGCGCTGATCGGATTGCCTCCCTCCCTTGTGGAGATATACCGGAGCGACGTCAAAAACGCATATCAGGCAAACGGCGTGCCGCTGTCCCTGGGACTGGCCCTGATCAACATTTCCGCGTTCGCGCATCTGCTCATCATGAGCGCCATCCTCTATGCGGCCGCGCCGGTCCTCTTCGACGCAAAGCTTCCGGAGCATCCGGGAACATATTTCAGCGGGCTGGTGGTCCTGATTGCCGTATCTCTCGGCATTGCCAGCGTCATCGGCCTGGCCGTAAAGGATACCGCAAATACATCCATGGTCTCCATCCTCCTCTTCCTTCCGTCCACGATGCTGTCGGGGATCATGTTCCCGAAGGAAATGCTTCCGGAGGCCTTCGTCATTGCCGGAAAGCTTTTCCCCGCGTCATGGGGATACGAGTGGATGACGGCCCCCGGGCCTTCCCTGCAAACGTTCTGCCCCATGCTGGGCATTTTTCTCATAGCGCTTATGGTCTGCGGCGTTCTGCTAAAAAGGATCCGCACCCGGTGAACTTACAGGTATAAATTTGATCTGCCCGGCAGCGGAAAAGGAAAAACCGCTGCCGGGCAGATCGATCATCTATGAAAACGACCCCTTCATTCCATATCTTATCAGCTCTTAAAAGAAATCGAAGTCCATCTCCATCTTCCGGCGCTGGCGTTTGGATATCCGGATGGGAACTTCCGCGCGGTCCAGCAGCTCATCCAGCGTCATGGTGTTTGTCTCGCCGTTTACCTCGACGATGCCGAAGTTGAAGCTGCAGCGGTGCTTGAATATCTTTTCCTCGTCCCGCTGGAAGGCGGCAGCGATCTCGCTCATCTTCCGCTCGATGAGGTGCTTCACGCTGCCGGAGAGCACCAGACAGAACTTGTCGTCCTTGACCCGGGCGAAGGTATCGCTGTTCCGGAAGTGCTTGCGGACCGCGTCCACGAAGTTCTGGATATAGGTGTCTCCCGCCTTGCGTCCCCGGGTAGCGTTGATCTCCTCCACACCCTCCAGGTCCAGATAGCACAGGGTGAAATCCACCTTCTCCTGCAGCACCCGGCCCATGAACTCGTCCAGGAACAGGCGGTTGCGCACGCCGGTATCCACGTCGTGGTACTCCTGATTGTTCAGGTGGCGGGCGTTCATCTTCTCGTTGGTGATGTCCGCAACGATATGGACGCAGGCGTGCTGCCCCTTCCACTCAACGGGGAAGGAGGTCGCGCGATAGCAGGCGCCGCCGCTCTCCTCCTCCCAGACCTTGTAGTGCTCGGACCCGTTCCACTCCAGGAGCTTGGGCCGGATCGGCAGGCGTTGGCTGCAGCTCTCGCAGAATGCGCCGCAGGACACGCCGTCCACGGGGCACTTGTTGCAGTGGACGATCTTCCGGGTGCTCGTGTCCACCACCAGCATCCACTCTTCCCGCTGGCTGAGCAGGTCCGCCAGCATCCCGGTATAGCCGTCGATGATCCCAGCCCGGCGCTCCGCCCGCTGGGCCTCCGCCTTCAGCTGGGCTTCCCGCACCTTCAGCTGCTCCGTCATGGTGTTGAACGCATCAGAGAACTCCCCCAGGAAGGACACCCGCTGGGAATAATCCCCCTTGCTCACCTGACCGGCCTGCCAGGTGATATGCTTGAGGTTGGCGTGGAGATTTTTCAGGCCGCTGTATAGGCTGCTGCCGCTCTTCGGGAAATCCAGAGTCAGGTTGCCCTTGGACAACTGGGTGGAGTAGTAGGTCAGATCCTGGGCCAGAGCCTGGAGCTCTCCCATGGCCTCTCCCAGCTCCCGGCAGGCCTGGTCCAGCTGTTCGATGTCCAGCCGGGCCTGCTGCGGGTCCTGCAAAATGTCCCTTAGGTACTGTGTCAGCTGACGGCAGCTCTCGTCTACCGGAAGAAGCTCCCGGGGCTGACCGGCGTCTCTCTGTTCCAAGTCCATCCCATCACCTGCCTTCCGCCACTTCCGCACGGAAGCGGCACACGCGGTCCCCGGCGGCCCAGCAGTTGACTTCCACCGCGTCGTAGGGCTTGCCGGTATAGGCGGTCAGCAGTCCCGCCAGGAAGCCCTCGTCATAGTTGCACACCGTCTCCCCGATGGCGGGAAGGCCGGAGCAGTCCGCGTCCTCGGAGATGGTCAGGACCATCTTCCCGGTCTCCTCCTCCGTCTCCTCAATGCGGAGCACGCCGATCTTAAACTCTTCCAGCTGCCGCTGGAGCTGTGCCACGAAGGCCGAAAACTCCTGGGACAGATCCAGATGATTTTGGGCGAAAAAGACCCCCGCCCGGTAGCCCGCGGCCCGGAATATCCTGATCTGCTCCTCCTTGCCAAAGCGCTCGGCCAATTCCTCCCGGAAAGAATATTCCAGCATCCTGTATACGGCCACAGGAAGCTCCGCGCCCAGGTTTTCCCGGCCGCGTTCCATAGGTCTCATGCAGTCCGACAAGCTCAGTTCCTCTCGATCCGGTAAAGAACCCCTGCAGTCCATGATGCACTCCTCACTTTTCTCATAGTTTTCCCCATCCGGCGGCGATCCGCCGTTGGACTTTGAGGTATTGTATCATGGATTTGTGAAACATTCAATATGTCTGCGCCGGAATATAGCCGGTATTGCCAAGAAAAATAGTAGAAAGCGGTCCCGCCGGACAAACCGGCGGGACCGCTTGGATGCTTCTTTTACTTTTGGGAGATCAATACATGCCGCCCATGTCCATGCCGCCGCCTGCGGGAGCGGGGGCGGGAGGCTCGGGCTTATCGGCCACCAGGGACTCGGTGGTCAGCACCATGGCGGCTACGGAGGCGGCGTTCTCCAGAGCGGAGCGGGTCACCTTGGCGGGGTCCACGATGCCGGCGGCGATCATGTCCACGTACTCCTCCTTGTAGGCATCGAAGCCGGTGCCCTTGGCGGCCTTCTTCACGTTCTCCAGGACCACGGAGCCGTCCAGGCCGGCGTTGGCGGCGATCTGACGGATGGGGGCCTCCAGAGCCTTGGCGATGATCCGGGCGCCGGTCTTCTCGTCGCCCTCCAGCTCCTCCACCAGCTTCTCCACGGCGGGGATGGCATTGACGAACACGGTGCCGCCGCCGGAGACGATGCCTTCCTCCACAGCGGCCTTGGTGGCGTTGAGGGCGTCCTCGATGCGGAGCTTCTTCTCCTTCATCTCGGTCTCGGTGGCAGCGCCCACCTTGATGACGGCCACGCCGCCGGCCATCTTGGCCAGACGCTCCTGGAGCTTCTCCTTGTCGTAGTCGGAGGTGGTCACGCCGATCTGGCTGCGGATCTGAGCCACGCGGTCCTTGATGGCCTGGCTGTCACCGGCGCCGTCCACGATGACGGTGTTCTCCTTGGTGACCTTGACCTGACGGGCGCGGCCCAGCATGGAGAGGTCGGCGGTCTTCAGCTCATAGCCCAGCTCCTCGCTGATGACCTGGCCGCCGGTGAGGATGGCGATATCCTGGAGCATCTCCTTGCGGCGGTCGCCGAAACCGGGAGCCTTGACGCACACCACGTTGAGGGTGCCCCGCAGACGGTTCACCAGCAGGGTGGAAAGGGCCTCGCCCTCCACGTCCTCGGCGATGATGACCATCTTCTTGCCGGACTGGACCATCTGCTCCAGCAGAGGCAGGATGTCGGCGATGACAGAGACCTTCTTGTCGGTGATGAGGATATAGGCATCGTCCACCACGGCTTCCATCTTCTCCATGTCGGTTGCCATGTAGGGGGAGATATAGCCCCGGTCGAACATCATGCCTTCCACGACCTCGCTGTAGGTCTCGGAGGTCTTGGACTCCTCGATGGTGATGACGCCGTCGGCGGAGACCTTCTCCATGGCCTCGGCGATAAGCTTGCCGATCATGGCGTCGCCGGAGGACACGGTGCCCACGCGGGCGATGTCGTCGGTGCCGTTGACCTTCTGGGAGTCGGCCTTGACGGAAGCCACGGCGGCCTCGACGGCCTTGGCGACGCCCTTCTTCATGACGATGGGGTTGGCGCCGGCGGCCAGATTCTTCAGGCCCTCGCCCACGATGGCCTGGGCCAGCAGGGTGGCGGTGGTGGTGCCGTCGCCGGCCACGTCGTTGGTCTTGGTGGAGACTTCCTTCACCAGCTGCGCGCCCATGTTCTCGAAGGGATCGTCCAGCTCGATCTCCTTGGCGATGGTCACGCCGTCGTTGGTGATGAGGGGCGCGCCGAACTTCTTATCCAGCACCACGTTGCGGCCCTTGGGGCCCAGGGTGACCTTGACGGTATCTGCCAGCTGGTTGACGCCAATTTCCAGTGCCTTGCGGGCTTCCTCGCCGCGCTTGATCAATTTAGACATATCGCATAACCTCCAATAATTTTGATCCGTTTCTCCGCGCCTTACTCCACGATGGCCAGGATGTCGCCCTGGCGGACGATGGTGAACTCATCATCGCCGATCTTCACGTTGGAGCCGGAGTACTTGTCGGTGATCACCTTGTCGCCGGGCTTCACGGACATGACGACCTCCTTGCCGTCCACCGTGCCGCCAGGGCCGACGGAGACGACCTCGGCTACGGAGGGCTTCTCCTTGGCGGCAGAGGTGAGGATGATGCCGCCCTTGGTGGTCTCCTCCGCCTCCATGGGCTTGAGGACGACGCGGTCTGCTAAAGGTGTGAGCTTCATAGTGTGGTTCCTCCTATATCAATTTTATTGAAAACGAATCGAGCACCGTTAGCACTCAAACTCCAGGAGTGCTAACGGTGCTTATCTTACATCATCTCAGGCAGGATTGCAAGAGGATTTTGCGAAAAATTTGGTGCTTTTACAAAATGTTCACAAAGTAGGCGGCAGAGGAGGAGGCCGGGGTCCGGCCGTATCCTCCTCCGCGCAAAAATTATAGACTGCCGGACTGCTCCGCGTTGGCGGCCTTGTTCTCCTGGATGCCGCCGATGATGAACAGGAGCGGGCCAACGATGCCGCTGGCCGCCGAAAAGACGCCCCGCAGGGAGAACAGCTGGCCCAGACTGAACAGGCCGATCACCAGGAGGGCGATCCCCCAGCCCAGGAAGAAGGTGTACTTCTGGGGATTCTTCTTACAACGGGACAGGCCCATAGCGCCTACGATGATGTTGATGATCATCAGTATGGCGGCAAAGACGATCACCGCAATGGCGACCGCGTTGGCTATGCCCGTCACCGCGCCGCTACCGAACAGGCCGTCGCTCTCCTGCATAGCATATTCGTCCAGAGTCCGCATGGTCTCGTCATCCATGACCGTCATGGCCAGCATGACGGCTGCGCCGTTGAAGATGCCGATCAGTCCGGCCACGATACCGCCGATCAGGATGCAGAAGGAACCGATCTTGAGCAGCACATTCTCTTTCTTTTCCGTAAGGTTGTCCATTTTAATGTCCTCCTTACCGTCACCCAAGGGCCAGACTCATCAAGACCGCCAGCAGCAGCAGGATCAGCCAGCCGCCTGCCAGAAGCACCACGGACAGAAGGATGCGCACGCCCACGGGGTAGGTCTCCGTGGCGGACACCTTCAGGGTCAGATAAAACGCCAGAAAAGCGAGGAGCGCGGGCAGCATCCCGCCCCCCAGGCACATGGTCAGGTCCAAGATCGCAAAGATGTACCCCCAGAAAGGCACCTTGCTGATAGGCGTATAGGGCTTCCCGGTGATCTGATCAACGCCGTCCACGACCAGGTGGGTCCGGAACAAGCCGGAGGTCAGCATGACCTTCCCCTCCGGGATCGGCAGATCGTATTCCATGGGGATGAAGAGGATGTTCCGGTGGGGCAGAGACCGTATGTACTGCGTCGTTCCGTTGATGTCCACCCGGCCAAAGCTCTTCAACTTGATGGTGTAGGGTTTTCCTTGCAGTTGGATTTCAAATGGTTTCATGTGAGAAGCAATCTCCCTTCTAAAAATGTCCGGCAGAGCCGCACATATCCCACCCGTGCCAACAGCGCGCTACCACGGAATGATCGTTCCGTGGTAGCAGCAGTGGACAGCACTGAGCAGCCTGCCGTGTGCAGTTTGCATTTTACCCTACCAAGGTAATAATTTCAAGTGGCAAACCCAATATTTAAGATATGAAATTCAACGCCGGACAGGGCAGCCCTTCTGTCTGGGATTTTTTGACGCCTTTTTACGCGGCTCACTCATGACCGAATGTCCTCAATACGTTTATGTACTTTTTCTTTACCACGGAACGATCATTCCGTGGTTAATTTACGTTTGGAACGTCCCTCTGCGCCGGATATCTTATTTTTTCAGCAGCTTTTTATATGACCAGCCGCATTTTTTCCAGCTGCCGCCGGTGCGCGGTCCCCGACTCCATCGTATAAACGCGAGTCGTGTTGATGCTGCTGTGTCCCAGAATGTCCGCCAGCCGGACGATATCCTTTTCCAGCGCGTAGTAGGTCCGGGCAAAGAGATGGCGAAGATTGTGGGGAAATACCTTGCTCTCCGCCACGCCGGCCTCCCGGCACAGCGCCTTCATATCGTGCCAGATATTGCTCCTGTCCAGCGGCTTGCCGTTTCGGGTCACAAAAACAGGCCCGGCGGCGATTTTTTGCGCCCGCGCGTATTGCAGCAGCGCCTTCCGCAGCTTCTCCGGCAGGAATACGGTACGGTTTTTCCCCTTATTGGACACCTCCGCCCGGCCCAGCCTTACGGCCTCCACGGTAAAAAACCGCAGCTCGCTGACCCGGATGCCGGTGGCGCAGATGCTCTCCATCACCAACAGCAGCCGGTCGTTTTTCCGCGTCCGCGCCGCCGCCAGTAGGCGGCGGTACTCCTTCTCCGTCAGTTCCTTCTCCTCCTCCCGGAAGACACGGCGCTGGACCCTCACCGCCTTCAGCCTGCATTCCCCCAGCCCCAGGAGGTCAAAAAAGCGGTTCAGCGCGGCCACGGCGCCATTGACCCCTGCGGGAGCCCTCTGTTCGCACAGCTCCGCCTTGTAGGCCAGCGACAGTTCCCGGTCCGCCCTCTGGCCCTTCAGCCAACCGACAAAGCGTGCCGCCTCCCGGCAGTATTTCTCTATGGTGGCGGGACTTCTCTCCTCCGCCCGCAGTGCGGCGGCAAAGCGCGTCAGGTCTTTTTCAGTGATTTTCATAAAGATCCCCCTTTCATGGAACAACGATAGTGTTGCACAAAAGGGGGAAAATTTGTATTCTTTTTTACAGCTCTCCCACCGCCAGCAGATTATCCTTTCCCATACCGCACACGCAGGGATTTGACTCATACTGGCATCCTTATTGCGAGAGAGTTTTTAGAAACTTTTCGGGGGGAACAAAATATTCACAAAGCGGGGAAAGATTCATCATGGATCGCATTTTCTTCTTCAATATCCACATCAATAATTTCTCCGGAACAAATGCTTTCCACAATATGGTCCTCTTCTGGCGTTGATACATGATGTGGGTTAGAAAGCATAGTATCTTGAAGTGCATCTTTCAAGCGATAGCAGCATGGCTTGAATGCCAAAAATGTCAAACCACCTCCAATTACCCCACCAACAATCGGAATAGCCTTTTTGAAAAATCCAGCAAATACACTTCTTGTCAGTTTTATGCCAAACCATTTCAGTATGCTTTTAACCAATGGATAAAATGCGCCCTTGGTAAGCGCCATGTTGAGCAATTTTTTCTCTACACCTATTGCAAGTGCCTTCGCCATCCCTTTGATTGCATTATTTGCACCTGCCACTCCGTTCATTACGCCAAGACACATAATGATAGCATTTATCGTTTCACTGTCCAACTGCAGCCCGTCTTCCCCTACATCAATTTCCGGGAATCCATACAGATACAAAAGTTTTTGCGTGGCTCGAAGCGTGTATCCATAATATTGGACAATATCAGCTGGTATGGTTGCAGCCATTGCCCACCCGCCAGGGGCTCCCAATGCAACAGAAATGCCGGAAACACAGTTCCGTTCAAGCGCAATTACATTATCAGCAATTTTGGCAATCTCCTTAGGCGAAATACCCGCTTGTGCAGGAGTAGTCGCGATTGCTTTGTCGATCACATCCTGGGGATGATTTTTAAATAATTCTTTCTGCAAAAATGCTGCCCGCGAGATATGAACTCCAGGTGTCTTGACTGCAAGGATGATGATATCTTCAATACCTAACTCGCCATCACCATTTTGGTCAAGTGCATTTACGACGGCGTTTGGTGTGCTAAGCATAGCATCTACGCTCTTATCCAGCAGTTCTTTAGGATTCATTTTCGCCATTTATCTGTCCTCCATCATAATTATTGCTAGTCCAGCGGATAAACGCTTTGACCAGTCAATATAGGAGTCGTAATTTTTACGAAAAATAAATTGGTCCTTACGTTGGCAGCGGCACGCAGGTCGCGTTGGGACTGCACCCCGCCGGGCCGAAAAAGTTCACCTTCTTCTCCGACAGGCGCAGCGTCACCTCCCGGCTGTATGTACACTCCCCGTCCAGGCATGTGACGATATCCTTCCTGTCCCTGGAGCGGATCACGAGCTCTTTCGCAGTATAGCACCGGGCGGCCTCCGGAAACTTGTAATACCGGCCTGCGGAGTAATCTCCCACCAGCCGCAGGAAGGTTGCCCGGCTCACGCCCCGGACCACCAGGGTATTGAGCACCCCGTCGTCCATCTTCGCCTCCGCCACGGGCATGAAGCCCCCTCCATAGTACCGCCCGTTGCACACCGCCGCCAGAACGAAGGAGCGCTCCGGCAGCGGCTTTCCGTCCAAAATCACCGTCCAGTTGTGGCGCAGACCCCGGATGAGGAAGTTGACCCCGAGGGAGACGATATAGCTGCCCTGTCCCCCCAGCATGGGGAGCTTTCCGTAGGTATGTACGTCGTCCGCCACCTGGGCGTCGAAGCCGGAGCAGGCCACCGTCAGGGCCAGCCGTCCGTTGCAGTCGATGGCGTCCAGGGGGAAGGCGGGGCCGTCCCACAGGTTTTCCGGGTCAGAGAACAGGGGGGCCTTGTCCCCGAAATTCTTCAGGAAGTCGTTGCCCGTGCCCACGGGGATGCAGGTCATGGCGGCGTTTTCATATCCAGCCACGCCGTTGGCGGCCTCGTTGGCGGTCCCGTCGCCGCCGCAGGCGTAGATCCGCAGCGGCTCTCCCCGCTCCGCCAGGGACCGCGCGGTCTCCATGGCGTGACCAGGGCGCTTGGTGAGGATGCACTCCACATCCAGGCCGTGGCGGACGGCCAGGGTCTTGGCCATGTCCATCATACGGGCGGTGCAGTCCTTTTTCCCGGCGGTGGGATTGATGATAAATACGTGCTTCATTTCTCCCGTCCCTCTCTGTTCTCTTTTAAAATATGCCGCGTTATTTTGCCTCAGCCAGCTTCCGGACGGCCTCCTCCTTCGTTTCCACGAAGAAAAAGTCCCCGCCCTTGTTGGATTGGCAGATAAAGTCCTTCAGCGGCTTGCCGGCATACCGGGTGTAGTCCCCCCAGATAGCCGCCTTGACGTGATAGTTGATGAATTTTTGCAGGATCTCCCCGGCCATGCCAGTGCTGAGGATGAAAAAGTCCTCCGCGATCACCCGCTTGTCGATGGCGAGCCTGTCCGCGCCGGTCTCATATTTGGCCGACATGGCGAGCTCCAGGGCGGAGGCGGCATCCGTGACCACCTTCTCCTCCCCGGTGACCACCGCGATGGTCACGCCGTTCTCCTTGATGTATTCGATCCGCATGATATTACTCCTTGTTTTCTGCCTCGCAAAAGAACGCCCGCGCCGCCCCGGCGTCCCGGGCGATCTGCGCCCTCAGGGCCTCCAGGCCGGCAAAGCGCATCTCCGGGCGGAGCATCTTCAAAAATTCCACCCGGCAGTCCGCGCCGTAGAGCTCTCCGATGGGCTCCAGCAGGTGGCTCTCCACCGTCACGCCGCCGTCGGTGTCCACCGTGGGGCGCACGCCCACGTTGGTCACGGCGGGGCGGACCGCTCCATCCACCGTCACCCGGGCGGCGTAGACGCCAAAGGCGGGCACCAGCTGCCTGGGATCGGGGATCAAATTCACCGTGGGCGCGCCCAGCCGGGAGGACCCCAGCCGCTTCCCATGGCGCACCAGCCCGGAGATCGCAAAGGGCCGTCCCAGGAACCGGGCGGCTTCCTCCGCCTCTCCCCGCTCCAGCAGGGCGCGGATGTGGGTGGAGCTCACCGTCACGCCTTCCAGCTGGACGGCGGGGATGATGTCGCACCCTATTCCCAGCGCCGCCGCCTTCTCCCGGAGGAGGGCCGCGGTGCCGCTGTTTTTGTGGCCGAACCGGAAATCGTGTCCTGCCACCAGCCACCGGGCTCGGTAGGTCTCCGCCAGCATGACCACAAAATCCTCCCAGGGCATGGTCATCATGGCCCGGTCGAAGGGCGCGGCGATGACCTCCATCCCCGGGAACAGCTCCCGCGCCGCGCGGCTCCGCTCCCGGACGGTCGTCAGCAGGGGCACCGGCGTTCCGGTGACGAACTCCCGTGGGGAGCGGTCGAAGGTCAGCAGCGCCGGGGCCAGCCCCAGGCCTCCCGCCCGTTCCGCCGTCCGGCGCAGCAGGGCCTGGTGGCCCAGGTGGACGCCATCAAAAAAGCCCAGGGCGATCGCCCGGTCCCCCCGTTCCTCCATCGTGCTCCCTCCCTCTGGGCGGCCTGGTTCAGCCGCCGAAAAAATTCTTGATAGACCGCAGTGCCCCGTCCTCATACCGGCTCAGGCAGAGAAACTCCTTCTCCCGGCTGTAAACGCGGTACTGTCCCGGCTTCAGCCCGGGGACGGGGACAGGGCTCCCATTGCGCACCATCCGCTCCATCCGGGGCGAGGCCAGCAGGAAAATCGGACAGTCCGCGAAAAAGCAGTCCACCGGCATCAGCAGGGCCTCCCCCTGCTCCTGGACCTGTTCCAGGGTCACGGCGTCCTCCAGGGTGAACCCCGCCGCCATGGTCCGGCGCAGCTCGTCCATGCACCCGCCGCAGCCCAGGGCCTGTCCGATGTCATGGCACAGGGTGCGGACGTAGGTGCCCTTGGAGCACCGGACCCGCAGCAGGAACCGGTCCGGCCCCGTCTGTTCCAGCACCTCCAGGGCGTGGATGGTGACGGGCCGGGGGTCCCGGTGGACCTCCCTGCCCTTCCGGGCCAGCTCGTAGAGCTTCTTTCCGTTCCGCTTGATGGCGGAGAACATGGGCGGGACCTGCTGAATGGGTCCAGTGAACCGGGGCAGGACCGCCTCCAGCGCGCCGCGGTCCACCGAAACGGCCCGCTCCTCCAGCACCTCCCCGGTGCTGTCTTGGGTGTTGGTGACCATCCCCAGGCGCAGTCCGGCGACGTACTCCTTATCGCCCTTCTCCGCGAACTCAACCGCCTTGGTGGCGCTGCCCACGAACACGGGCAGTACGCCGGTGGCCATAGGGTCCAGGGTCCCCCCGTGGCCGATCCGGCGCTCCCCCAGGATGCCCCGCAGCTTGGCGCAGACGTCCATGCTTGTCCATCCTGCGGGCTTGTCAATGATCAGGATACCGCTGGGCATGGCTTATTCCGCCGTACCGTCAGTGGAACCGGGGGACCCGGCTTCGGTCCCGCCCTCACCGGACCCGTTATCCGCCGGTTCCTGTTCTTCGGCGGGGTGCAGGGTCTGCAGCGCGTCAATGTAGGCGGTATACAGCGCCCCGATGTCAATGCCGTCCAGGGCCTCGCTGCGGACCACGCCGCCCAGGGCGGACTCCATCTGGATATCGAGATACTCGTACAAGTGGTTCTCCGCCAGACTGCGCAGATGGTCTTCCGTCAGCTCCTTCCGCAGAAGGATGTGATAGCCGTAATCACTCTCCACGATGCCGCTGATCTCGCCGGGCTTGAGGGCGAAGGCGGCGTCCTTGAACTCCTGGACAAAGTTGGTGTCAGGATCGATGAGATAGCCCGCGCCGCTCTCCCGGCCCGGGTCCTCGCCGTAGGTGTCCGCCAACTCGGTGAACAGGGCCTCCAGATCATCGCTGGCCTGGAGCTGGGACAGGAGATCCTCCGCCTGGGCCTTCTTGGCCGCCGCTTCCTCCTCGGGCAGGGGCTCGTTGGTGGTGGTGTCCTTGGTGGCCAGCAGGATGTGGTCCACGTAGGCGTCGTCGTCACTGGGGGCCTGATAGATATCGCTGGCGGGGTCGCCGGCCAGCTCCGCCAGGTGCTGGTAGAGGTACTGGGAGGCCACCATCCGGGTGTGGCTCTCCTTGGAGATGCCCATCTCATAGAGGCTCTGCTCGAAGGCCTCCTCCCCGCCGGACTGCTCCGCCTGCTGGGCCAGCAGCTCGTCGATGGCGGCCTGGTCCTCCGCGGTCAGCTCGATGTCATGGGCCTTGGCCACATTCTCCAGCAGGGCGTAGGACAAGGCGTTGTTCTCCGCGTTCTGCCGGACGATGTCCGCCACGGGGTCGCCGTCCAGGGTCTGATCCCACTTGATGCGGCCTTCCTCGTCCACGTTCTCCCCGTACATGCCGTAGGAGAGCTTGAACATGTTCAGCTGGTACTCCAGCTCATAGCTCTTATTCATCACCCAGTAGAGGTACAGGTCCGCCGGAATGCCGTTGCCGTCCACTTCCAGCACGGTCTCGTTCATATCCAGGTCCGTCAGGGTGGTAAAGATGCTGCCGCCGCCCTCCGCCGTTCCATCCTGATCGTTGGTATCGCCGGTCTGCAGGGTGGTGAAGATGCTGCCGCAGCCCACGCACAATGTCAGCACCAGGATCGAGGCCAACAGGCTGCTAAAGATTCTTTTCATGTCATGCTTCCTTTTCAATGGTAATCATAATTTTGCCCCCGCCTCCTGCATCGGAGCGGACGCGCGGTCTTATCATACCACGGTTTTTCCCGGGATACAACGTTTTTTTCTTTTTTCCTGGCGGTATATGCCGCCAGGAAAAAAGAAAATGACGGCGCTGTCATCAGACAGCGCCGCCTCTCCCTCTGCGCGGAGTACTTAGAACCTGTATTCATAATCGGGGGATGCCGGATGGGCGAGGATTTTTCTCGTCAGACAAGGAGATTTTCCGCAGC
>ERZ808054.335-NODE-335-length-50372-cov-35.377135_pt1 | contig 50372 bp, 41 predicted proteins | sample MGYA00380201_ERZ808054 | MGnify/ENA primary metagenome ERZ808054 (study PRJEB31490, sample SAMN06133419) | mouse gut metagenome | isolation source: Z5_2 | host: mice | place: China: Chengdu | collected 2015-05 ...
AGTACGACCGCGCCGAGGACGGCGTGACCGGCATCTGGACGTCGCTCCTGCCCGAGCAGGACTGGGCCGCTCTTGAAAAAGAGTGGGCCACCGCGGCGGACGCCAACGTGGCGGACGTAGCGCCGAAGCCTGGCACCGAGGAAGAGGCCAAGGAGCCCGAGACTACCGGCGGCAACGACGGTAACGGCGAAGAGTAAGCGTAACCCTAACAGCCCGGACATGCGCCGCGAAAGCGGTTTATGACCGGAGACAGAAAGGGGTCGGATGCTTCGGCATCCGGCCCCTTGATGGTCGCGGCGGTCCGCGCTGGCTGCGGAAGTTTTTTACACAGGGAGAATCCCCCCGCCTCATTCGAGGCGGGGGGATCCCTGGCGTGACGTGGGCAGGTTTCCCGCTGCGCTGTCAACCTTCAGGTTGAGTTAACATCGTATATACATAGCCGTAGGACGAATGATCAGGGTCCACCGACAGGCGAAGGAGTTCACCGTATATCTCATCGTTATTTTTTAGGCGGTAGTATCCTCCGTTCCCAATGGCGATCTCATCCTTGTCGATGAAGAAAACGATGTTGTCGTCACCCGGCGTATCTCCGTAATAGAAGAAGACCACGACGGGCCAACTGCCTTCCCTTGGGGAGTCGAGGGTCGCTTCGTATTCAAAGGACTGATACATCTCCCACAGCTGCTCTACCTCCTCCGGTTCGGTGATATATGCGGTGCGGTAGATGTCGGAGCTTGCCGCTTGGTAGATGGTGACGGCAGTGGGAATACCTCCCGCCTCGCCCTGTGAAGGCTCCGTGCCCTCTGGTGCTTTCGCCTCCCTGCCGCCGAAGCTGCACGCCGCCAGCGCGCAGGCCAGCAGGACCGCCAGCGCCAGCGTGAGCTTCCGGGTTCGGGGCGCTTTGACGATGAGGGCGATGCGCTCCGTCATGGCCCGTTTCCCGGCGCTCATGGAGGTCGCCGTGCGCAGGAGCGCGGCGGGATCACGTCCCTTGGAGACCATGCCCAGAAGGGTCTGGCCGTAGTCGATGCGCTCGGCCTCTCCCAGCCGCCGGAGGGCGGAGGCGTCGCAGGCCAGCTCGCAGTCCCGGCGGCTGAGGGCCGCCGCCCACCAGACCAGGGGGTTGTACCAGTGGACGGCCACGCAGATGCTGCGCAGAATGGACCACAGATGATCTCCGTGACGGTAGTGGGCGTACTCGTGGGCCAGGATGTGCTCGGGATGCTCCGCGTCCATAGCCGCCCTGTTCAGATAGACGGCGGGACGGAACAGGCCGAAGAGACAGGGGGAGGAGAGTCCCTCCACCTCATAGACCGGCAGCTTCCCGGACCAGGCGGCGGGAAGGTCCAGCCGTTTTCGCGTCCTCCGCAGACGGAGATAGAACGCCAGGTTGCTGACCGCCACCATGCCGCCGGCCGCCGCCATGCCGGCCTTCCAGACCGCGTCCGGCCAGTCGATGAAGTCCCACCGGCTGAAGGGGACCGCCGGAGGGGCGATCTCGACCGGGGCCTCCGGGTTCCCGGCTGGACGCACCGCCGGGGAGGGCTGCACAGGCCGGACCGCCGGTTCTGCGGCAGGCGGCGAACTGGGCTCCAAGCCGGGATCGGGGTAGGTCTCCCGGATGGATATCCGGATATCCTCCGCCGCGCCCATGACGCTTACCGGCGCGGTGAACAGGGTCCCCGGGATCAGCATCCGCGCCGCCGCCAGCAGCCACAGGGCGTACTGCACCCGGGGGTCGATCCGTCCCCCCAGGACCCGCCGCAGGACTGCCAGCAGCAGGATCAAAATAGAAGACGTCAGGATGATCTCTGTCATTTTCGCTCCCTCCTCGCTTTCTCCAATACGGCGGACAGCTCCTCGATGTCCTCGTCGGTGAGGCCCCGTCCGTCCGCCAGTGTGTTGACCATCATCCCCACGCTGCCCCGGTATACCCGGCGCAGCAGGGACTCAGTCTCCTCCAAGGCCGCCTGCTCCCTTGGGACGGCGGGGGCGTATTGCCGGGCCCGCCCGCCCTCGGTGTATGTAAGGGCTCCCTTGGCCTCCAGACGGCCCACCATGGTCACGATGGTCGATTTGCTCCACCCGGTTTCGGGACCCAGCTCCCGCACCAGCTCCGTCAGCGTCCGGGGGCTTCTCTCCCACAGGCGCTCCATGATCCGCCACTCCCCGGCGGACAACGTGATAGACCGGCTCATATCCAGTGTTCCTCCTTGCTTGGTTTACAAGTGTCAAACATATCTTATCACGTTGTTTTACTTTTGTCAACCAATTTTTTCCGAAAGCCATGACCATCCCTGTTAGTAATATGAGTAATACTCATATAAAAAGCGGCGAAAATTTTTGCCCCGGTAGTAAGGATATGGCTGGTTTGTGTAAATTTACCCCCATATTGTGTGAAATGACAATAAAGCGCGGGGTTTATCTGTGAACGATTTGTGTATAGAATGACGGTTGACATTTTGAGGATTAGGTTTTATCATGATGCTACTCTTTCCGGGAGAGACAGACGTCCGGAGAGGGGCGTATATGAATAAAAGGAGTACGGATCCATGAAGAAGTTTCTTGCACTTGCTCTGGCCCTCGTCATGACCCTGGCCCTGGCGGCCTGCGGCGGCGGTGACGGCCAGAAGGACGGCGGCGCCGCTTCCGGCGCCATCAAGATTGGCGGCGTAGGCCCCCTCACCGGCGACGCGGCCATCTACGGCAACGCGGCCAAGGGCGGCGCGGAGATCGCCGTAGAGGAGATCAACGCCCTGGGCGGCCTCCAGTTCGACCTGCACTATGAGGACGACGCCAACGACCCCGAGAAGTCCGTCAACGCCTACAACACCCTGAAGGACTGGGGAATGCAGGTGTTCCTGGGCTCTGTCACCTCTACCCCCGGCGTTGCCACCGCCGCCGAGAGCAACGCGGACCACATGTTCTACCTGACCCCCTCCGCCTCCTCCACCGACGTCATCGGTGGTGTGGCCAATCCTCTGACCGGCTCTGTGGACACTCCCCGCCGGGACAACGTGTTCCAGATGTGCTTCGTGGACCCCAACCAGGGCAGCGCCTCCGCCCAGTACATCAAGGACAATAACCTGGGCAGCGCCATTGCCGTCATCTATAAGAACGACGATGTGTACTCCACCGGCATCTACAACAGCTTCGTCGCCAAGGCCGGTGAACTGGGCCTGAACATCGTGTCCACCACCACCTTCACCACCGACAGCAAGACCGATTTCTCCGTCCAGCTCAACGACGCCAAGAACAGCAGCGCGGATCTCATCTATCTGCCCACCTACTACGATGCCAACGCCCTGATCCTCACCCAGGCCAACGCCATGGGCTACGCTCCCAAGTACTTCGGCGTGGACGGCATGGACGGCATCCTGTCCGTGAAGGGCTTCGATACCTCTCTGGCTGAAGGCGTCATGCTGCTGACCCCCTTCAACGCCGATGCCGGCGATGAGGCCACCAAGAGCTTCGTAGCCAAGTATCAGGAGAAGTTCGGCGAGGTGCCCAACCAGTTCGCCGCCGATGCCTATGACTGCGTGTATGCCATCTATAACGCCCTGAAGGACGAGGACGTCAACTCCGGCACCAGCGCCGGCGACCTGTGCGGCATCCTCATCGGCAAGTTCACCTCCATGACCTTCGACGGCCTCACCGGCGAGGGTATGACCTGGGCCGATACCGGCGCGGTCTCCAAGACCCCCAAGGGCATGTATATCGAGAACGGCGCGTACGTCGGCATGGACTGACAGACATCTGCATGATTAAGCCCGAGAGGACTGCCGGAGTCCGGCAGTCCTCTCCCTTCTGCATTTTCCTCCCACCGACGCCAGACAGAAAACGAGGTGTATTTCTTTGCTGATCTTTCTCAACCATCTCATCAACGGCATCAGCCTGGGCAGCGTGTACGCCATCATCGCCCTGGGCTATACCATGGTCTACGGCATCGCCAAGATGCTGAACTTCGCCCACGGCGACGTCATCATGGTAGGGGCCTACATCTGCTTCTTCTCCGTATCCTCCTTTAACCTGCCTCCGGCGGTGGGCGTGGTGCTGGCGGTCCTTGCCTGCACCGCCCTGGGCATCGTCATCGAGCGGCTGGCCTACAAGCCCCTGCGGCAGGCCACGTCCCTGGCGGTGCTGATTACCGCCATCGGCGTGAGCTACTTCCTCCAGAACGGGGCCCAGCTGCTGTGGACCTCCAACATCAAGATGTTCCCCTCCTTCTTCTCCGCCAGCCCCATCGAACTCTTCGGCGGGGAGCTGAAGATCACCATTGCCGCCATCGTCACGGTAGCGGCCTGCGTGGTCATCATGCTGGGGCTGACCTGGTTCACCGGAAAGACCAGAATGGGCAAGGCCATGCGTGCCTGCTCCGAGGACAAGGCGGCGGCTCAGCTCATGGGCATCAACGTCAACGCCACCATCTCCATGACCTTTGCCATCGGCTCCGCCCTGGCGGCCATCGCGGGGGTGCTGTTCTGCTCCGTCTATCCCACCCTGACCCCCACCACCGGCTCCATGCCGGGCATCAAGGCCTTTACCGCCGCCGTGTTCGGCGGCATCGGGTCCATTCCCGGGGCGCTGCTGGGGGGCGTGCTGCTGGGCGTGATCGAAATCTTCGCCAGCGCCTATATCTCCACCCAGATGTCCAATGCCATCGTGTTCGCGGTGCTGATCGTCGTACTGCTGGTGAGACCCTCCGGCCTGCTGGGCAAGCAGGTCCGGGAGAAAGTATAAGGTGGAGCCATGAAAAAAATACGACTGAGCAAAACCAACCGGATCAACTTCGCCACCTTCGGCGCCGTGATCCTGGCCTACGCCGTTTTCCAGTTCATGAGCGGGGCGGGGATGCTGTCCTCCACCATCCGGGGCCAGCTGGTGCCCATCTGCGCCTATGTCACCATGGCGCTGAGCCTGAATCTGACGGTGGGCGTGCTGGGCGAGCTGAGCCTGGGACACGCGGGCTTCATGAGCGTGGGAGCCTTCGCCGGGGCGGTGGCCGCGGCGGCGCTGCCCATTGATTCCGATCCGCTCCGTCTGGCGGCGTCCATGGTCATCGCCGCTCTGGCCGCCGCTGCCGCGGGGACCCTGGTAGGCATCCCGGTGCTGCGGCTCAACGGCGACTACCTGGCCATCGTTACCCTGGCCTTCGGCCAGATCATCAAGTCCATTATGGAAAACCTGTATATCGGCATAGACGCCCGGGGACTCCATTTCAGCTTTCTGGAGAACCGGATCATCTTCCGGGACGGAGGCCGGATGCTCCTCAACGGCGCCATGGGCGTCAACGGCATCGCCAAGATATCCTCCTTCACCGCCGGATTCGTCCTGGTGATGCTGGTGCTGGCGGTGATCTTCAACCTGGTGGACAGCCGCGCGGGCCGGGCCATCATGGCCCTGCGGGACAACCGCATCGCCGCCGAGAGCGTGGGCATCCCCGTCACCAAGTACAAGCTGATGGCCTTTGTCATCTCCGCCGCCATGGCGGGGGCGGCGGGCGCGCTGTTCGCCCTGGGGCAGAACACCATCACCGCCAACAAGTTCGACTTCAACACCTCCATCCTGATCCTGGTCTTCGTGGTTCTGGGCGGGCAGGGGAACATGTGGGGCTCCATCCTGGCGGCCACCTTCCTTACGGTGCTGCCGGAGACCAGGGCCATGCGCGGCCTGGCGGACTACCGGATGCTGGTCTACGCCGTGGTGCTGATCCTCGTCATGCTGGCGACCAATAATCCCACGATCCAGGACTTCATCAACACCCGGTTCCGCCGGAAGAAAAAGAAGGGGGGCGCAGCCAAGTGAGCGAGCAGCAGAAAAACAGCTATCCCAAGCCCAAGCTGGTGCCGGTCCCCAGCACCAACATTATCCCCGAGCGGGACGTGGACAAGCGCCCCATTCTGGAGTGCCGCCATCTGGGCATCGACTTCGGTGGCCTCACGGCGGTGGACGACTTCAACATGGCCATCGGCCGCACGGAGATCGCGGGCCTCATCGGCCCCAACGGCGCGGGGAAGACCACGGTGTTCAACCTTCTGACCAAGGTCTACCAGCCCACCCGGGGCACCGTCATGATTGACGGCCGGGACACAGCGGGGAAGACCACCATCCAGGTCAGCCACATGGGCGTGGCCCGCACCTTCCAGAACATCCGGCTCTTCGGCAACCTGACGGTGGAGGACAACGTGAAGGCGGGCCTCCACGAACACACCAAATACAGCGCCCTCAGCGGCATCCTCCGCCTGCCCTCCTACTGGAGGAAGGAGCGGGAGGCCCACGAGAGGGCTCTGGAGCTGCTGAGCATCTTCGACATGCAGGACATGGCGGGCTATCAGGCCGGGTCCCTGCCTTACGGCGCCCAGCGGCGTCTGGAGATCGTCCGGGCGCTGGCGACAAAGCCCAGCCTGCTGCTGCTGGACGAACCGGCGGCGGGGATGAACCCCTCGGAGACGGCGGAGCTGATGAACAACATCCGGAAGATCCGGGACACCTTCCAGATCGCCATCATGCTCATCGAACACGACATGAATCTGGTCATGGGGGTCTGCGAGGGCATCTGCGTGCTGAACTTCGGGCGCATCATCGCCAAGGGCACCCCAGACGACATTCAGGCCAACCCGGCGGTCATCGAGGCCTACCTGGGCAGGCAGAAGGAGGCGTGAGCCATGGCAATGCTGAAAGTTGACGGCATCCACGTGTATTACGGCAGCATCCACGCCGTGAAGGGCGTCTCCTTCGAGGTCAACGAGGGGGAGATCGTCACCCTCATCGGGGCCAACGGCGCGGGGAAGTCCACGGTGCTGAACACGGTGTCCGGCCTGCTCCACCCCCGGACGGGGTCGGTGCAGTTCATGGATCAGGACCTGAAGGGGATCGCGCCTCACAAGGTGGTGGAGCGGGGTCTGGCCCAGGTGCCTGAGGGACGGCGGATCTTCCTCCAGATGACCGTGGAGGAAAATCTGGAGATGGGGGCCTACACCCGGCCCGGTTCCTCCATTGCCCCGGGCATCGCGGACGTATACAAGCGCTTCCCCCGTCTGGAGGAGCGGCGCAGGCAGGTGGCCGGGACCCTCTCCGGCGGCGAGCAGCAGATGCTCGCCATGGGCCGGGCGCTGATGTCCAGCCCCAGGCTGCTGATGCTGGATGAGCCCTCCATGGGTCTGGCCCCCATTCTGGTGGAGCAGATTTTTGACATCATCAAGGAACTCCACGCCGCGGGGACCACGATTCTGCTGGTGGAGCAGAACGCCCAGGCGGCGCTGAGCGTGGCGGACCGCGCCTACGTGCTGGAAACGGGCCGCATCTCCCTCAGCGGCACGGGGGCGGAGCTGATGGCCAGCGACAAGGTGCAGAAGGCCTACCTCGGCGGATAAAAGAGCAAAAGCATCCCGGCATCCGGAAAAACGGATGCCGGGATGCTTTTTATGGGACGGTTACCGGATATCGTACACGCTCCGGACGGCGGCGTCCTTTGCCTCGCCCCGGAGGATCTTCACCCGGCGCTCTCCGCCGTTCATGTCGAAGTAGTTGTCCTCCAGCAGTACGTCCGGGCCGCACTGAACCTCTACGGACCGGGCGTAGGCCGACGCCGTCACCACGGCCTCGTCCCCCTCCAGCCGGACCGTGAGCCCCGGGTCCCGGAAACGGAAGTGCTTGGGGGCGCAGAAGAGGACGCTGCCCTCTCCCACCGTATGCCCCGCCCGGTCCGTCAGGCGGTAGGCGTAGTAGCAGTCGTAGGGGCCGTACTTTGTAAAATCCTGCTCCGGCAGCCACAGGGCGTCGAGGGCGGGGACGGCCACGTCAAAGCTGCCCTCCTCGATCACGGAGGCGTCCGGACGGCGCAGGGACCAGTCGATCCTGCCCGCAAAGGCCTCCATGGTCTCGTTGCTGACGTTCAGCCGGGCGGTCTTTCTGGGATCGATATGCTCGGTGTTGACGCTGATGTCCTCCTGATTCACCAGTCCCTCCTCGTGGCAGGACACCAGCACCGGCGCGAAGAACCGCCTGGCGTAATATTGCAGGGCCTTCCACCGTCCGAAATAGTCGATGCCCGCCCAGCTGGCCACGGGCCAGCAGTCGTTGAGCTGCCAGATCACCGCGCCCATGCAGCGCCCCCGGTTCCGCCGCCAGTGTTCCACGCCGTACTGCATGGCCTGGGCCTGGAGGAGCTGGGAGGCGTAGACCAGCTTGTCCAGGGTGGCGGGGTACAGGTAGTTCTGGGACAGGTAGGTGACGATGCGCCCGTTGGCGGTGGCGTTGCGCTGGTGCTTCTCCATAATATAGGAGAAGATGTTCCGGTCCTCCGGGAGGGTGAAGGACGCGATGGTCTCCATACACGGGAAGGACTGGAAGCCGAACTCGGAGACGTAGCTGAACAGATAGTTGCGGTAGTCGGTGAAGGGCTTCAGCCCGTGCCACACGTCCCAGTCGTGGACGTCGCCCCGGGAGGGGTCGCCGGGCTCGTCGAAGTCGCCGCCGCTGGAGGGGCTGGAGGGCCAGTAGAAGGCCTGGGGATCCTCCTTTTTCAGCACCTTGGGAATGATGTACTGGAACATCTTGATGTAATCGGACTTCTGCCGCATGGCCTTGATCCACAGGCCCGAACCGGCGAACTGCTCCATCTCGTTGTTCCCGCACCACAGGGCCAGGGAGGGGTGGCTCCGCAGGCGGCGGATGTTGTCCACGAACTCGGCGGTGATGGTCTCCTCAAAGGCCTCCGTCAGGTTGTACACCGCGCAGGCGAACATGAAGTCCTGCCATACCAGCAGGCCCAGCTCGTCGCAGATGTCATAGAAATAGTCGTCCGGGTAGTAGCCGCCGCCCCAGACCCGGATGGTGTTCACGTTGGCGGCCCGGGCGTCCTCCAGCAGGCGGCGGGTGCGCTCCGGGGTGACCCGGGGCAGGAGGTTGTCCTCGGGGATGTAGTCCATGCCCATGGCGAAGACGTCCACACCGTTGACGCAGTGGCTGAAGGACTCGCCGTGTTCGCTCTTCACCCGGCTGACGGTCATGGTCCGCAGACCGATGCGGTGGCTCCAGCCGTCCAGGCGGGTCCCGCCGGAGATCAGCTCCACCTCCACCCGGTAGAGGGGCTGTCCGCCGTACCCGGCGGGCCACCAGAGCTGGGGGTCCGGGATCTCTATCCGGCAGGTCTCGCCCGCGCCGGTCAGGACTGTGCCGTCCGGGGCGGTGACGGAGACCCTGACCTCCGCCGGCGCGTCCGTAAGACGGGTGATATGGGTATCGACTTCCAGCGTAACCCGCCCGTCCTCATGGAACTGCTTCACCAGCACGTCCCGGATCCGGGCGGTGTCCACGCCGATGAGGGAGATGTCCCGCCAGATGCCCGCGTCCGGCAGGCGGGGGCCCCAGTCCCAGCCGAACATACAGTGGGCCTTGCGCAAGCTGGGGAAGCCCTCCATGGCGTCAGCGGTCCCGTCCGCCGGATCGGCGGCGTAGCTCTCCCGGATGAACTTCGTGGGGGAGGCGAAATGGACGGCGATGGTGTTCTCCCCCTCCCGGAGGAGGTCCTTCACGTCAAACTCCCAGACGCGGTGCATGTTGTCCGCCCGTCCGGCCTCCGCGCCGTTGATATAAACCGCCGCCAGGGTGTCCAGCCCCTCGCAGCGCAGCAGGACCGCGCCGCAGTCCAGCAGCTCACCGTCCACCTGGAAGGCGCGGCTGTAATGGAAATCATATTCCATCAGCTTCAGGGCCTCGGTCTCGTTGTCCCGGTAGAAGGGGTCGGGGATGCGCCCCGCCGTCAGCAGGTCGTGGTAAACCGAGCCGGGCACCTCGGCGGGCACCGCCATGAAGGCGCTGCCCGGAATGTCCAGGGTCCACGGGCCGTTCAGCGATAACTGTTTCATAGTATACCTCCCAATGAACAGGTGTGTTTTCGAAATCGTTTTAGAATAGGTCGCGGCAGACATCTTCACTATACGGTATAGATTGGTCGAAGTCAACATAAATTTACTAAAAGAAGAAGCTGTTTCCGTCTTCTTTTTTTGCCGACTGTCGGAATATACAAATCAATTGGTCAATATAGCGAAAATATGGATAGTTTATTGACAACCTCCAGGAGGGAGCATATAATGGCGTTACAAAAACGATTTAGGAACTGCGGCGGAGGGAGCGTGGAGAGATGACGATCCGAATGATCGCGGAGAAATGCGGATGCTCCACCGCCACGGTCAGCAAGGCCCTCAACGGAGCGGAGGATGTCAGCCGGGAGACCGCCGAACGGGTCCGCCGGGTTGCCGCCCAGCTGGGCTACATGCCCAATGCCGCCGCCCGGTCCATGCGAACCAGCCGGTCCTACTGCTTCGGGGTCCTCTTCCGGGACAACGCCGATACCGGCCTGGCCCACGAGTTTTTCTCCGGTCTCCTCAACGGCTTCAAGCGGCAGGCGGAGGAGCTGGGGTACGACATTTTCTTTATCTCCGACCGCCTGGGCGGCCGTACCATCCGGTACGCCGAGCACGCCCGCTACCGCAACTGTGACGGCGTATTCATCGCCAACGAGTCCTATAAGAAGCCGGAGGTTCGGGAGCTGGCGGACTGCGGCATCCCCGCCGTCACCATCGACTATACATACGACGGCTGCGCCTCCGTTCAGTCCGACAACTACCAGGGCGTGCGGGACCTGGTCCGGTACATTCACGGCATGGGCCACCGGCGCATCGCCTTCATCCACGGAGAGGATACCCCGGTCACCGATGTCCGGGTGGCCAGCTTCCGGCAGACCTGCAGGGAGCTGGGTCTGGACATTCCGGAGGCCTATGTGACGGAAGCGGTCTACTGCGATCCCGCCTCCTGCGAGGCGCCCACCCGGCGGCTGCTGGCCCTGGAGACGCCCCCCACCTGCATCCTGTATCCCGACGACACCGCCTACATCGGCGGAAGAAACGAAATCTACCGCCAGGGCCTGCGGATTCCGGAGGACATCTCCGCCGCCGGATACGACGGCATCGACCTGAGCCAGATCCTCCGTCCCCGGCTGACCACACTGAAGCAGAACGCGGACCTCATGGGGTCCAGCGCCGCCCGGGAGCTGGTCCAGGCGGTAGAGCAGGGGAAGGATTACATCCCCAGACGGATCATCATTCCCGGCCAGGTTTTGCCGGGGGAGACCGTGGGGCGCGCCGGAGAGACCGCCTAGCGGTATACAGAACCCATTCGGAAAAGGGGTACCCCTTTTCCGTCCTTCCTGTCAGGAAGGACGATCCCGGTTGTGAGCAGTGGCACTCAGCGCCTGCGCGGACACAGGAGAGCGCGCGGGGCAAATGCCATAAAATATAAGGAGGAACTGTCACGATGAAGAAAAAGACGCTAGCCCTGTTACTTGCGCTGGTAATGGCTCTGAGCCTGCTGGCCGGCTGCGGCGGAAACGGCAACGACACGCCCAGCACTCCCGATACGCCCCCCGCCGAGGACCAGACCCCCGATACGCCCGATACCCCTGATGAACCCTCCGAGCCCGCCGAACCCGCTCCCTCCGAGCCCGCTCCCGGCGGCGACCTGCCCCGGAACGAGACCCTGTACTTCGGCGGCCAGCAGTGGGGCGAGGTGAACAGCTGGAACCCCGTGGGAGCCAATCAGAACAACGCCATGGCCATTGCCAGCAGCGCCGCCGGCTCCCGCACCGTCATGTTCGAGACGCTCTATATGTATAACTTCCTCACCGGCGAGATGGTTCCCCTGCTGGCTGACGGAGACTACAGCTGGAACGCCGAGAAGACCGAGCTGACCGTGAAGATCAATCCCGCCGCCAAGTGGAGCGACGGCGCCGCCGTCACCGCCAACGATGTCAAGCGCACCTTCGATGTGGGCCTGGAGATCGGCAATCCCAGCACCTTCCATCCCTACATCAGCGAGATCGCGGTCACCAGCGACACCGAGCTGGTCATCAAGGCCAACCTGGACAACCTGAACCCCTTCATGCTGGAGGACTTCCTGTCCGGCCAGTACATTGCCCAGGCCGCCTGGATCGACACCTGCCTGGCCCGCAACAACAACGACGCCCAGGGCTTCCTGAACGACAAGGGTGAGGACGCCCCCTACACCGGCCCCTACGGCCCCTACTATTCCGATGACCAGAAGGTTGTCTTCGTCCGCAACGACAGCTACTGGGGCCAGGATGCCTCCATGTGGGGCAAGCTGCCCATTCCCAAGTACATCGCCCACACCATCTACGCCGACAACGCCGCCTCCGAGGTTGCCTTCAAGGCCGGCGAGATCGATGTGAACCAGCAGTTCATCCCCAACATCCAGGACCTGTGGGAGAAGGACGGCCTGCCCATCTCCACCTTCTACGATCACGCTCCCTACGGCGTGTGCGCCACCATGCCCACCGCCTGGTTCAACATGAATATGCCCGTGATCGCCGAGAACCCGGCCCTGCGCAAGGCCATCGCCATCGCGGTGGACTATGACCAGATCATCGCCAACGCCATGACCAACCAGTCTCCCTCCTTCTCCGAGGTTCCCCGCTCTGTCATGAACCCCACCGCCGGTGAGCAGGCTCTCTACGACCACGATGCCGTGAAGGACCTCCAGTGGGCCGGCAACGACGTCGAGGGCGCCAAGGCCCTGCTGGACGAGGCCGGGATCGTTGACAACGACGGCGACGGCTGGCGCGAGTGGAACGGCGAGAAGATCTCCCTCCAGGCCGTCTGCCCCCAGGGCTGGACTGACTGGAACGCCTCCATGGAGATCGTTGCCGCCGCCGGCCAGAATATCGGCGTGGACATCACCACTTACTTCCCGCCCGCCGATACCTACTATCCCACCGTGCTGACCAGCCCCACCCAGACCGAGGGCGCCATCTTCATGTGGTCCCCGCCGGCCGCCGCTCCCTCCAGCCCCTGGGCCCGTGTGAACGCGCTGATGGGCAAGGACTATGTGGGCATGGAGAACAACTGGTCCGGCAACTTCGGCCAGTACGTCAACGACGAGGCCGACGCCCTGATTAAGAAGATCCCCACCATGACCGACGAGGCTGAGATCAAGGCGGCCTACACCGAGCTGACCCGCATCTACCTCACCGATGTGCCCAGCTTCTCCCTGATGTACCGCCCCGATAAGTTCCATTCTGTGAACGAGTCCGTCTGGACCAACTTCCCCAACGAGTCCAACGGCATTCCTCCCCTGGATTGCACCGACGGCTACGGCATCGCTGCCCTTTACGAGCTGGAGCTGGCCTAAACTTGTTGCTTTAAGGGCAGCGGGCTTCTTGAAGGAGCCCGCTGCCCTTCCGAATTATCCGGGACGGAAAAACCATCACGCGTTTACGAAAGCGGCGGAGGGACTGCCGTTTTCATAAGCGCACTTCTGAAAGAAAAGGGAGTGGATCGACCCCATGAAAGGCTACAAAAAGTATTTCGGCAAAAAGATCATCTGGTTTCTCATCACCCTTGTGTTCGCCGTTCTCCTCAACTTTATCCTGCCCCGGCTGATGCCTGCCAACCCTGTGGCCACCATCACCGGCAAGCTGGTGGGCGGCTCCACCGACGCGGCCATCGTCCAGCAGACCTATGAGCAGTACATGAAGGAGTTCGGTCTGGACAAGTCCATGCCCGAGCAGTTCCTCATTTATGTGAAGAACCTGCTCCGCGGCGATCTGGGCGTCTCCTTCAGCCAGTATCCCAAGCGGGTCAGCGAGATCATTTCCTCCTCCGTGGGCTGGACCATCGCTTTGCAGCTGCCCGCCATCCTCGTGGGCTGGATCCTGGGCAACGTGCTGGGTGCCCTGGCCGCCTACATCAAGAAGGGCTTTGACAAGGTGCTGCTGCCCGTGTCCCTGTTTATGAGCAATATCCCCGCCTTTGCCATGGCGGTGATCCTGCTGGTGGTGTTCGCCGTGAATCTGAAGGTCGCACCCCTGGCGGGAGGCTATAACTACGATATGATCCCCAACCTGTCCTGGCCCTTTATCTGGTCGGTGATTACCCACTACCAGCTCCCGTTCTGGTCCATCGTGCTTGTGTCCATCGGCGGGCAGGCCATCGGGATGCGCTCCATGTCCATCTATGAGCTCAACGCCGACTATGTGAAGTACGCCCGCTTCCTGGGCATCAAGGATCGGAAGATCGTGGGCTATGTGTTCCGCAACGCCATGCTGCCCCAGGTCACCGGCCTGGCCATGTCCATCGGCACCATGATGGGCGGCGCCCTGGTGGCGGAGACCATCTTCAGCTATCCGGGCCTTGGCACCACTCTGATGAAGGGCGTCACCAGCGCGGACTATCCGCTGATCTCGGGCAGCACGCTGGTCACCACCCTGATGGTGCTGGTGATTACCTTCGTGCTGGACATCATTTACGGCTTCATTGACCCGCGGGTCAAGGCCGCCACGATTGAGTAAGGGGGGGCAGGCATATGAAGAATCTTTTGCGGGACATCCGCCGTTCTCCCCGGTTTATGACCGGCTTTCTGATCTTTCTGTTCATCCTGCTGGTGAGCATCCTCTACCCGCTGCTGTCCCCCGGCGACCCGCTGGCCATGATCGGCCGCGGCACCTTCGCCGCCCCCGGCACCTACGTTTCCCTCTACGACGCCACCTCCGCCAAGACGGAGACGCTGCTGCTGCCCGACGCGGATGACAACCGCCTGGCCGCCGCCATGTCGGACGCCGACCGGGCGGCCATGGTCAACTACTTCACCCTGTCCGGCATGGACGTTGCCGGGCTGGACCCCCAGGACACCGACCGCATGATCGAGCTGTGGCAGGAAATCTTTGACGAGAACAATATGCCCAAGATGACCAACGCCCAGCGCCGGGACTTCCGGAACCTCGATAAGCGGCTGAAGGAGCTGCAGGCCTCCGATACCCTCTACGTCATGGACATGGGGGAGGACGGAGAGTATGAGCAGCGCGGCTCCGTGTCCAAGACGGACTACGTGAACGCCTCCGCCGTGGCCAACGCCAAAACGCTGCTGCTGGGCACGGACAACTTCGGCCGGGATACGCTCCGGGAGCTGATCTACGCCACCGGGACCTCCCTGCTGGTGGGCCTGGTGGCCGGCATCGTGGCGACGCTCATCGGCCTGAGCCTGGGCCTGCTGGCGGGCTATATGGGGGGCGTCGCGGATGACGTCATCATGTTCATCACCAACCTGTTCACCGTCATCCCCGGCTTCGTGCTGCTCATCCTCATCTCCTCCTCGGTGAGCCAGGATATGCGCGGGCCGTCCCTGGTGGCCGTCATCATCGGACTGACCTCCTGGCCCTGGACCACCCGTTCCGTGCGGGCCCAGGTGGTGTCCCTCCGCAACCGGGACCACGTGAACCTCTCCAAGCTCTCCGGCCACTCCATGCTCCGGATCGTCCTCTCCGACATCCTGCCCTACGTGGCGTCCTATGTGGTGATGGCCTTCATCCTCCAGGTCTCCTCCGGCATTCTGGCCGAGGCGCAGCTGTCCATGCTGGGCCTGGGGCCCAAGACCACCACCACGCCTACCCTGGGCCTGATGATGAACTGGGCAATGCTCTACTCCGCTCATACCAACGGCTCCTGGTGGGCGTACTTCCCTGTGATCCTGACCATCACCCTCATCTCGTTCTCCCTGAACCTGATGAACACCGGTCTGGACCAGGTGTTCAACCCCACCCTGAGAGACTAAGGAGGACGCTATGGGAAAGAAAATGCTGGAGGTCAAGAACCTCAAAACCAAATACGTCACCCGCTTCCACGAGGACGTGTACGCCGTGGACGGCGTGAGCTTCTCCATCGAGGAGGGCAAGAGCCTGGGCATCGCCGGCGAGTCCGGCTGCGGCAAGTCCACCCTGGCCCTGTCCATGATGGGCTACTACTTCCCGCCCCTGCACTACATGAGCGGGGACATCATCATCGACGGCACCAATATCTCCGGGATGAAGCCCGACGACGTGCGCAAGACCATCCTGGGCACCGAGATCGCCTACATCCCCCAGGCCGCCATGAACGCCCTGAACCCCACCCAGAAGATCATCCGCTTCGTGGAGGACGTGATCCGCGCCCACGATCCCAAGGCGGACAAGAAGGAGATCCGGGAGCGGGCCCAGGCCCGGTTCGCGGAGCTGGGCCTGCCCAAGGAGGTGCTGGAGAAGCACGCCGTGGAGCTGTCCGGCGGCATGAAGCAGCGCACGGTCATCGCCGTGTCCACCATCCTCTCCCCCAAGGTGCTGATCGCCGACGAGCCCTCCAGCGCCCTGGACGTGACCAGTCAGAAGATGGTCATCAAGATGATGCGGGAGCTGATGGAGAAGGGGTACATCAAGTCCATGCTCTTCATCACCCACGAGCTGCCCCTGCTGTACAACGTCACCGACGACATCATGGTCATGTACGCCGGTCAGATCGTGGAGCGGGGCAGCGCCAAGGAGATGGTCTTCGACCCCGTCCATCCCTATTCCCACGGCCTCATGGGCTCCATCCTGGTCCCGGAGGAGGGCACCCGGGGGCACAAGCTGGCCGCCATCCCCGGCACGCCCCCCAACCTGAAAAAGCCGCCGGACGGCTGCCGCTTTGCCGAGCGGTGCAGGTACGCCCGGCCCGAGTGCCGCTTCGGCATGGTGCCGGAGAAGGAGTTCGGCGAGGGGCGCATGTACCGCTGCCTCATGGGACTTGACGAATTGAAGGAGGTGTACGATAATGAGTGAGGATCGGATCACGCCGGCAAAGGATTTCACCAACGCGCCTCTGTGCCTCTCCGGACGGGGGGTCACCAAGATCTTCGGCCTGGGCGAGAAGAGGACCGTGGCCGTGGACCACGTAGACTTCGACTTCCACGAGGGGGAGTTCGTCTCCATCGTGGGCGAGTCCGGCTCCGGCAAGACCACCCTGTCCAAGATGCTCCTGGGCCTTTCCAATCAGACCTCCGGGGAGATTCTCTTCCAGGGCAAGACCCGGGACATCTCCAGCGGCTCCAAGCGCCGGGAGTACTGGAAGGGCATCCAGGCCATTTTCCAGGACCCCTTCGCCTCCTTCAACACCTTCAACAAGATCGACACCGTCCTGCTGGACTGCATCAACATGCGGGGCGGGAAGAACTTGTCCAAGCAGGAAAAATTTGATATGATGACGGAGGCCTGCTCCTTCGTCAACCTGAAGTTCGCCGAGCTGACCAACAAGTACCCCTTCGAGCTGTCCGGCGGCCAGATGCAGCGGCTGATGATCGCCCGTATCTTCCTGCTCAAGCCCAAGATCCTTCTGGCCGACGAGCCCACCTCCATGGTGGACGCCTGTTCCCGGGCCACCATTCTGGATATGCTGCTCCAGCTGCGGGACGAGGTGGGCATGACCATCATCTTCATCACCCACGACATCGGCCTGGCCTACTATATCTCCGACACGGTGTATATCATGGAGCATGGCAAGTTTGTGGAGTACGGCAAGGCGGACGAGGTCATCCTGAACCCCAAGGCCGCCTACACCAAGCGCCTCATCAGCGATGTGCCCAAGATCCATGAGGAGTGGGATCTGAGTACCGTAGACGAGCTGAGCGCAGGCTGATACCGGACTATCGAGAATTGAGGAATAAAAGAATGGATATCAAAGCTCTTGTTTCCCAGATGACCCTGGAGGAGAAGGCCGGCCTCTGCTCCGGCCTGGACTTCTGGCACACCAAGCCGGTGGAGCGCCTGGGGGTGCCCTCCGTCATGGTCAGCGACGGCCCTCACGGCCTGCGCAAGCAGGATGAAAAGGCGGACCACCTGGGGGTCAACGACAGCATCAAGGCCGTCTGTATGCCCGCCGCCTGCGCCACCGCCTCCTCCTTCGACCGGGACCTCATGGGCCGGATGGGCCAGGCCATCGGCGACAGCTGCCAGCATGAGAAGCTGGGCGTGGTGCTGGGCCCCGCCGTGAACATCAAGCGCTCCCCTCTGTGCGGGCGGAACTTCGAATACTTCTCCGAGGACCCCTATCTGGCCGGAGAGATGTCCGCCGCCTACATCAACGGCGTCCAGAGCAAAAACGTGGGCACCTCCATCAAGCACTTTGCCGCCAACAGCCAGGAGCACCGCCGCATGAGTTCCAGCTCCAACGCCGACGAGCGGACCCTCCGGGAAATTTACTTCCCCGCCTTTGAGATCTCCGTGCGGAAGGCCCAGCCCTGGACGGTGATGTGTTCCTACAACCGCATCAACGGGGTGTACGCCTCCGAGAACCCCTGGCTCCTTACCGACGTGCTGCGTAAGGAGTGGGGCTTCCAGGGCTACGTCATGTCCGACTGGGGCGCGGTGTCCGACCGGGTGGCCGGCGTGGCCGCCGGACTGGACCTGGAGATGCCCTCCTCCGGCAGGATCAACGACCGGAAGATCGTGGCCGCCGTGCAGTCCGGTGAGCTGGACGAGAGGATCGTGGACCAGGCCTGCGAGCGGATATTGGAGATCAACTACCGCTATCTGGACAACGCCCGGCCCGAGACCCCCTGGGATCAGGAGGCGGACCACCAGCTCTCCGCCCGGATCGCCGAGGAGTGCATGGTGCTGCTGAAAAACGACGGCATCCTGCCGCTGAACAAGACGGACGAGGTGGCGTTCATCGGCGAATTTGCCGCCAAGCCCCGGTTCCAGGGCGGCGGCAGCTCCCATATCAACGCCTTCCGCACCACCTCCGCCGTGGAGGCGGCCCAGGGCCTGCCCGTGACCTACGTCCAGGGCTACAGCGCCGCCAGGGACATGGCAACCGACGAGATGATCGCCGAGGCCGTCCAGGCCGCGAAGGCCGCGAAGGTGGCCGTCGTCTTCGCCGGTCTCCCCGACGCCTACGAGTCCGAGGGCTACGACCGCGCCCATATGGCCATGCCCGCCTGCCAGAACAGGCTCATCGAGGCGGTGGCCGGGGCCAATCCCAATACCGTGGTGGTGCTGCACAACGGCTCCCCGGTGGAAATGCCCTGGCTGGGCAAGGTCAAGGCGGTGCTGGAGGCCTATCTGGGCGGTCAGGCGGTGGGCATCGCCACTGTGCGGCTGCTCTACGGCGACGCCAACCCCTGCGGCCATCTGGCGGAGACCTTCCCCGTGAAGCTCAGCGACAACCCCTCCTACCTCTATTACGGCGGCGAGGGCGACGAGGCGGACTACCGGGAGGGCGTGTTCGTGGGCTACCGGTACTATGACAAGAAGGAGATGCCGGTCCTCTTCCCCTTCGGCTTCGGTCTGAGCTACACCACCTTTGCCTGCTCCAACCTGCGCCTGAGCGGGGCGAAGATCACCGACCAGGAGACCCTCACCGCCACCGTCACCGTGACCAACACCGGCAGCCGCGCCGGAAAGACCGTGGTGCAGCTGTACGTGGGCGACAGGGAAAGCACCGTGCTGCGCCCCATCCGGGAGCTGAAGGGCTTCGAAAAGGTGGAGCTGCAGCCCGGCGAGAGCAGGGACGTGACCTTTACGCTGGATAAGCGCGCCTTCGCCTACTGGAACGCCGCCATCCACGACTGGCATGTGGAGACCGGGGCCTTCACCATCGAGGTGGGCCAGTCCTCCCGGGATATCGAGGTATCCGGCGAGGTTACGGTGGAGTCCACCGTGGCGCTTCCCCGGCACTACACCGCCGACTCCATCTTCATGGACGTCATGGCCGATCCCAAGGCGAAGGAGGCCCTTGGCCCCATGCTGGCGTCCATCCAGAAGGCCTTCGCCCCCAGCGCGGACGCCGGCGATGCGGCCCAGGAGGCCATATCCGCCGACATGGGCCTGGCGATGATGCGCTACATGCCCCTGCGGGGCCTTGTGAGCTTCTCGCCGGACAAGGTGACGGACGATACGCTCAAACAGCTGCTGGACGCGCTGAACGGATAAACGGCCGCTTTTCCAGGGGGCCCCATGTAAGGCGGCCCCCTCTTTTTTTAGGATATGCGCCGATCACAGTTTTGGGGAGGAAACGCGCCATGCAATTCGGCTTTTTCGACGACGGGCGGCGGGAGTACGTCATCGAGACCCCCGCCACCCCCCTGCCCTGGATCAACTACCTGGGCAGCCAGGAGTTCTTTTCCCTCATCAGCAACACCGCAGGCGGCTACTGCTTCTACCGGGACGCCAAGCTCCAGCGCCTGCTGCGCTACCGCTACAACGGCGTCCCGGCGGATGTGGGCGGACGTTTCTTCTATATCAAGGAGGCGGACGGCGGCCTGTGGAGCCCCACCTTCCATCCCGCCGACGCCGCGCTGGACCGCTACCGCTGCCGTCACGGCATGGGCTACACCGTCTTCGAGACCGCCAGGGACGGCCTGTCCGTCCAATTGACCTTCTTCGTGCCCATCGGGGAGACCTGCGAGGTCCAGTGGGCGGTGCTGAAAAACGAGACGGACCGGGAGAAAACCTTCCGTTTCACCGCTGCGGTGGAGTGGTGCCTGTGGAACGCCGTGGACGACGCCGCCAACTTCCAGCGGAACCTGAACATCGGCGAGGTGGAGCGGGAGGGGAACGTCCTCTACCACACCACCGAGTACCGGGAGCGCCGGGACCACTACGCCTGGTACGGCGTCAACGGGGACATCGCCGGATTCGACACGGACCGGGACGCCTTTCTGGGCCAGTTCGGCTCCTTCGCCGCCCCGCAGGCGGTGGTGAACGGGCGGACCGGCGACTTCCTGGCCCACGGCGGCGCGCCTATGGCGGGCCTCGCCCTGGACGTGACCCTGGCCCCCGGGGAGGAGCGGAGCCTCCTTTTCGTGCTGGGCTACGGCAGGAATCCCCGGGAGGCGAAATTCCTCTCCCCCGGCGTGATCCGCAAGGACGACGCCCACCGCGTGATGGAAAAGTTCTCCTCCCCCCGGGGGGCGGGGGAGGCCCTGGCGGAGCTGCGGGACTACTGGGAGGAGCTGCTGGGCGCCTACCGCCTGGAGTGCGGGGACAAGAAGCTGGAGGTCATGGTCAACACCTGGCACCAGTATCAGTGCATGGTCACCTTCAACATGAGCCGCTCCGCCAGCTTCTACGAGTCGGGCACCGGGCGGGGCATGGGCTTCCGGGACAGCTGCCAGGACCTGCTGGGGTTCGTCCACATGTGCCCGGACCGGGCCCGGGAGCGGATCATCGACATCGCCTCGATCCAGTTCCCCGACGGGTCCACCTATCACCAGTACCAGCCCCTCACCAAGCGGGGCAACGGCGACGTGGGCAGCGGCTTCAACGACGACCCCCTGTGGCTGGTGGCCTGCACCTACGCCTACATCGCCGAGACCGGGGACCGGACCATCCTGGACCACCCCGTCCCCTTCGACAACCGCCCCGGCTCCGAGGAGCCGCTGATGGAGCATCTGCGCCGGAGCGTGCGGTACACCATGACCCATCTGGGTCCCCACGGCCTGCCCCTCATCGGCCGGGCGGACTGGAACGACTGCCTGAACCTGAACTGCTTCTCCGAGGAGCCCGGGGAAAGCTTCCAGACCACGGGCCCCAGCGAGGGGCCGGCAGCGGAGAGCGTGTTCATCGGGGGCATGTTCGTGCTGTACGGACGGCAGTACGCCCGGCTGTGCCGGGAGCGGGGCCTCGCCGGGGAGGCGGCGCAGGTGGAGGAGGCCGCCGGACGGATGGCGGAGACCCTCAAGGGCCCCGGCTGGGACGGGGAGTGGTTCGTCCGGGCCTATGACGCCGCGTCCAACCCCGTGGGCAGCCGGTCCTGCGCCGAGGGGCAGATCTACATCGAGCCCCAGGGCATGTGCGTCATGGCCGGGGTGGGGCTCGACGACGGCAAGGCCGTCCGCGCCCTGGACTCCGTCCGGGAGCGGCTGCTGGGGGACTACGGCGTGGAGCTGCTGGCCCCCTGCTACACCGTCTACCACAAGGAGCTGGGGGAGATCACCAGCTATCCCCCGGGCTACAAGGAAAACGGGTCGGTCTTCTGCCACAACAACCCCTGGATCAGCATCGCGGAGACCGTGGCGGGCCGGGGGGACAACGCCTTTGACATCTACCGCCGGACCTGCCCCGTCTACCAGGAGGAGCATAGCGAGGTCCGCCGGGTGGAGCCCTATGTCTACGCCCAGACCGTAGCCGCCCGGGCCTCCTTCCAGGAGGGGGCGGCCCGGAACAGCTGGCTCACCGGCACGGCGGCGTGGACCTTTGTGAACATCAGCCAGTACATCCTGGGGGTGAAGCCCACGCCGGAGGGGCTGACGGTGGACCCCTGCCTGCCCGCCGGGTTCGGCCCCTACACGGTGAAGCGCCGGTACCGGGGCGCGGACTACACCATCCGCGTCCGGCAGACGGGCAGCTATTCCCTGACCGTGGACGGAGAGCCTGTGGAGGGCAAACGGGTCCCGGACACCGGAAAGAAAGACTATCAAGTGGAGGTAACCGTATGAGCAAGTTTCCTGAGAATTTTATCTGGGGGGTGGCCTGCGCCTCCTACCAGTGCGAGGGCGCGTGGAACGAGGACGGAAAGGGTCCTAATATCTGGGACGACTTCTGCCACGAGCAGGGCCGCCAGCACGTGAAGAACCGGGACACCGGCGACACGGCCTGCGACGTCTACCACCGCTATAAGGAGGACGTGGCGCTGATGAAGCGGCACAACATCAAGGCCTACCGCTTTTCCGTCAGCTGGGCCCGGGTCATCCCCGACGGGGACGGTGAGGTCAACGAGAAGGGCCTGCAATTCTATGAGGCCCTGGTGGATGAGCTGCTGGCCAGCGGCATCGAGCCCATGATTACCCTCTACCACTGGGACCTGCCCAGCGCCCTCCAGGACAAGGGCGGCTGGCTGAACCGGGACATCGTGGCCGCCTTTGGCCGCTACGCCGGCATCGTGGCCCGGCGGCTCAAGGGGAAGGTCAGAAAGTACATGACCCTCAACGAGCCCCAGTGCGCCGCCTTCCTGGGCTACGGCAACGGCGAACACGCGCCGGGCTGGAAGCTGAGCGAGGAGAAGGTGGCCCAGGTGTTCCATATCATGTGTCTGGCCCACAGCGAGGCCTACCGGGCCATCAAGGCCGTGGACCCCGAGGCCATGGTGGGCGCGGCTCCCTGCGGACGGCAGTGCTATCCCGAGACGGACACCCCCGAGAACCGGGAGGCCGCCTACCGGGAGACCTTCAACCTCTCCTCCGTCCAGGGCTGGGCCTTTACCACCAACATTTTCCTGGACTCCCTGCTGCTGAAAAAGTACGACGAGAGCGCCCCGGAGGCGGTGCGGAGGTTCGCCCGGACCATCGATCCCGCCGACTGGGAGAAGATGGAGACGCTGGATTTCATCGGCATCAACGTCTACAACGGCGACATGGTGGACGCCGAGGGCGGGTATGTCCCCCGCTATCCCGGCTTCCCCCTCACCGCGACTAAGTGGAAGGTGTCCCCGGAGGTGATGCACTACTGCGTGGTAAACAACTACCGCCGGTACGGCAAGCCTATCGTCATCACCGAGAACGGCCAGTCCTGCAACGACCGGGTCTTCCTGGACGGCAAGGTCCACGACCCGGAGCGCATCGACTTCCTCCACCGCTACCTGCTGGAGCTGAAGAAGGGCATCGACGAGGGCGCGCCGGTGCTGGGGTATCTCCAGTGGAGCTTCCTGGACAACTTTGAGTGGGCCCAGGGCTATGACGAGCGCTTCGGCATCGTCTACGTGGACTACCGCACCGGCGAGCGGATCCCCAAGGACTCCGCCGCCTGGTACGCCAAGGTCATTGAGACCAACGGCGAGTGCCTGTAACAAAATGGACCGGAGCGTGCCGTTCGCGCGCTCCGGTCCTTATATATTTATCACTGTTCCTGCCGGCTCAGCCTCGCCATCCGCGCGTAATATCCCGCGGCCAGCAGCACGCCCGCGCCAAGCCAGGCCGCTACCTCCGCCCAGCACACGGCGTAAAAGCCCATATCAAAGCACCGGTCCAGCACCAGGACGGCCCCTACCCGCATCCCCAGTTCCACGCCGCCGGAGACCATGGGGATGAACGTGTCTCCCAGGCTCTGGAGGGCAAAGCGGTACAGGAACAGGAGCCCCACGATCCATACCCCCGCGCCGGTGATCACGAAGTAAGGATATGCCGCCTCGATGACCGCCTCCTCGGTGCCGGAGACGAACACCGCCGTCAGCTCCCTGCCAAAGAGGGCCAGCACCAGCCCCATCACGATGTTGATGGCCAAAGAGAGAAGCGCCGACTGCCGCACCCCGGCGCGGATGCGGTCCAGCCGTCCCGCCCCCAGATTCTGGCCCACATAGGTACCCACGGCGATGCCCAGGATGTCCCCGGGCTGGAGGGCCAGGTTCATCAGCTTGGACCCGGCGGTGTAGGCCGCCACCGTGACGGAGCCCAGGCCGTTGACCACGCTCTGGAGGAGCATGATCCCCATGGCGGTGATGGAGTTCATGATCCCCACCGGCACCCCCAGGCGCAGCAGGGCCCGGATCACGTCCCGGTCGCCCCGCCAGTCCTCCCGCTGGAAGCGCATCAGCTCCAGGCGGCGCAGCACGGCGAAGCACATCGCCGAGGAGAGCGCCTGCGCCAGCACCGTGGCCCACGCGGCCCCGGCCACGCCCCACCGGAACACCACCACGAACAGCACGTCCAGCCCCACGTTGACGATGGAGCTGACCACCAGGATCACCAGCGGCGACACGCTGTCTCCCAGGGCCCGGAGGATGCCCGAGAACATGTTGTAGGCCACCGACGCCGCCGTCCCGATGAAGATGACCTGGATATACAGCAGCGCGTCCCGGAAGATGTCCTCCGGCGTGTGCATGACCTCCAGCAGGGCCCGGGCGCCCAGGAGGCTGGCCGCCGTGATGATCAGCGAGGAGACGGCGGCCAGATAGCCCGCGTTGGCCGCCGTGCGGCGCACGCCCGCGTAGTCTCCCGCGCCGAAGCGCTGGGCGATCAGGATGGCGTAGCCGTGGGTCAGCCCGGTGATGAACCCCAGGACGAGAAAGGACAGCGCCTGGGTGGACCCCGCCGCCGCCAGGGCATCCGCCCCCACGGCCCGGCCCAGGACCATGGCGTCCACCACGGAATAGAGCTGCTGAAAGAGATTCCCCAGGAAGATCGGCACGGCGAATCCCACGATCAGCTTCATGGGACTGCCGGACGTCATATCGCGCACCATCGCCGGACCCCTCCTCTCCTCATCGTATTTGCCCGTGATGGTACCACATTTATCTCCCGCCGTCAAGGCGCGCGGGAGATCTTGCTCCGGCTTTTCAAAATTTCCGGAAAATTTTCCGGAAAATCCCGGCGCTCACTTGCAAACGGGGCGGAAATCCTCTATACTGGAGCATAAGGACATCCACAAAGGAGGGGGAGCCCCCTCCATTCGACATGTAAGGAGGAGCATTCATGACGCCAGAAGAGAAGAGAGCCCTGCTGCTGACCGCCGTCAGCGTCCGGGAGGGCATCCTGACCAGCACCCACGGCGCGAAGGCCGGCCATCCCGGCGGCAGCCTGTCCGCCGCCGACGTCTTTACCTATCTCTACTTCAAGGAAATGCGCATCGACCCCAAGGCCCCCCGCTGGGAGGACCGGGACCGGTTCGTCCTCTCCAAGGGCCACACCGCCCCCGGGCTCTACGCCGCCTTGGCGCTGCGGGGCTACTTCCCTGTGGAGGAGCTGCCCCGGCTGCGGCACATCGACTCCTTCCTCCAGGGGCACCCCAACATGAACACCGTCCCCGGCGTGGACATGTCCACCGGCTCTCTGGGCCAGGGCCTCTCCGCCGCCGCCGGGATGGCCAAGGGCGCCAAGTACCTGGGGAAGGACCTCAACGTCTACGCCCTGCTGGGCGACGGCGAGCTGGCCGAGGGCCAGATCTGGGAGGCCGCCATGTTCGCCGCCCACTATAAGCTGGACAACCTGTGCATCATCGCCGACATCAACGGCCTTCAGATCGACGGCCGGACCTGCGACGTGATGAACACCGAGCCGGTGGACGCTAAGTTTGCCGCCTTCGGCTGCGACGTGGTGAAGGCGGACGGCCACGACTTCGACCAGCTGGAGGCCGCCTTCGCGAGATTCCACGCCAACCGCAGTTCCGGCAAGCCCACCTGCATCCTCATGAAGACCACCAAGGGCAAGGGCGTGAGCTACATGGAGGACAACGCCGGGTGGCATGGGAAGGCCCCCAACGATGAAGAGTACGCCAAGGGCATGGCCGAGCTGGCGGAAGCCCGGAAGGCATTGGAGGTGTAAAGATGGCTGATGTGAAAAAAGTCGCCACCCGCGACAGCTACGGCAGCGCCCTGAAGGAGCTGGGCGCCGTGACGGAGAACCTGGTGGTCCTGGACGCCGACCTGGCGGGGGCCACCAAGACCAATATTTTCCAGAAGGCCTTTCCGGAGCGCCACTTCGACTGCGGCATCGCCGAGGCCAATATGATCGACGTGGCGGCGGGCCTCAGCACCATGGGGCTGGTGCCCTTCGCGGCCACCTTCGCCATGTTCGCCGCCGGGCGGGCCTATGAGCAGGTCCGGAACACCATCGGCTACCCCCATCTGAACGTGAAGATCGGGGCCACCCACGGGGGCATCTCCGTAGGCGAGGACGGCGCTTCCCACCAGTGCTGCGAGGACTTCGCCCTCATGCGCACCATCCCCGGCATGACCGTCATGTGCCCCGCCGACGACGTGGAGGCCCGCCAGATGGTGAAGGCCGCCTATGAGATGGAGGGCCCGGTCTACATGCGCTTTGGCCGCGCCGCCACCCCGGTATTCCATGGCGAGGACTTCCGGTTCGAGATCGGCAGGGGAGAGGTTCTGCGGGAGGGCGCGGACGTGGCCGTCATCGCCACGGGCATCATGGTCCCCGAGGCCATCGAGGCCGGGAAGCGCCTGGCGGAGGCGGGCATCGACGCCCGGATCATCAATATGGCCACCATCAAGCCCCTGGACGAGGAGCTGGTGCTGAAGGCCGCCCGGGAGTGCGGGAAGATCGTCACCGTGGAGGAGCACAGCGTCATCGGCGGACTGGGCGAGGCGGTCTGCTCCCTTGTGAGCGAGCGCTGCCCCGTGCCGGTGAAGCGCATCGGCGTCAACGACGAGTTCGGCCACTCCGGTCCCGCCGCCGCCCTGCTGGAGCAGTTCGGCCTGTGCGCGGACAATATCGTCAAGCAGACCAAGGCGCTGCTGGGAAAGTAAAACGGCGCGAAGGACCGGCCTCGATAAGAGGCCGGTCCTTCTAGTATATTCAGACAAAATCGCTCATAAAACACCGGCGCAACCAATAGTTGACAGCTGGTTGCTGGACGCAACCAGTATTTTCTGCTATACTGTGTCCCAGGAAAGGGGGTGATCTTGGATGCCTGGAATTAAAGTGATGATTCTACTTATAATTGGTGTGCCGATTTTTTTAGGCATGATCGGTCTGGGGATTTGGTTGTTAGTTCTGCTGATCCTTGCGCTGTTAAAATACCTCCGTTCCGACAAAGTCCGAAAGGAGGACGCGGCGGTCACGCGCTCCCTGGGGGAGATCTTGCTGGCCCATCGGACGCGGTGCCATATGACTCAGGAGTTTGTAGCGGGCTCCCTTGGGGTCAGCCGTCAGTCGGTGAGCAAATGGGAGAAGGGCCAGTCCTCCCCCAGTACGGCCAATCTGCTGGCCTTGGCGAAGCTGTACGGTGTCTCCGCGGAGGAGTTGCTGAGAGACGTGGCCTGACGCTATAATAATTCCATAAACCGCTCCGCCCCCCGGGTATGGAGCCAGCGCAGCAGCAGGCCGCAGGCCAGCAGCAATACGGCGGCGCATCCCGCCAGCGCCGGCAGTTCGCCCACAACGTCCGTCAGGACCCAGACCGCCCCGCCGCAGGCCAGCGCCCCGATCATGCCGCCGAAGGTGGAGAGCATGGCTGCGGCGGATTGCTTGACCACCACCATGTCGTTCACTGCGTCCAGCTTGGGAAACAGCAGGTTGACCGTCAGTCCCATGAGGGCCGTGAACCCGGCGAAGGCCAGGGCGAACAGCAGCAGCACGGCCCCCTCCGCCAGGGACATCTTCAATCCCCAGACCAGCCCCAAGGCGCATACCAGCAGGCACGGGACGGTCAGCAGCATCTGGAATACCGCCTTCCCGTCCAGCACCTCCCGGGCGCTGACGGGAGCTTCTTTTATGATCCACAGGTTTTCGCCCTCCAGACTGATGGAGGACCCGGTAATTGCTACGGTGGACAGCAGGAACCCGATCGCCGCCGCCGCCAGCATCAGCAGGGGAAACCCGTCCAGCCTCGCCAGCGCCAGCTGCTCCCGAAGTCCGCCGCCCATGACCGCCGCCGCGATACCGGCGATCACCAGCATGATGAGCCCGATGCCGGTATTGAATAGGTAGATGGGCGTGCCGAAATACCGTGCGGCCTCCTTGCGCAGCAGGGCCTTCCGCCGCCCCGACGCCCGGAGGCGGCCCAGGCGGTAGGCCGGGCGCTTCCCGTGGCTGCGGAGCCCGGTGAGCACCTTCTGGTAATTTTTGGAGAACAGCCATACTGCCAGCAGCATGGGTGCAAGGCTCAACAGGCAGAACATGACCAGCGTCTCCCAGTCCCCGCATACGCCCCGCTGGAACAGCAGGAAGGGGACGCCCCAGCCGGTGAACGCGCCTTCCACCTCCGCTCCCGTGGTCCCGGCGGCCAGGGACGCCATGGAGATATTGACATTCATTGCCAGATAAAACACCGTCGCCAGAACCAGCGCGTACAGCAGGAGGCTGACCGCCTTCCTGTTGGCCAGCCGTCCCCCCAGCCAGCTCAGCAGGAATCCCGCCGCCAGGCTCAACGCTGTGGGGAGCATCGCCAAAAAGAACGATCCAATGAGCAGCCGGAGGACGAACAGCGCGCCGCCTCCTCCGCCGAACCACAGCCACGCCGCCCCGGCGGGCAGCACCAGGAAGGCGCAGAACACCAGGTTTTCCACATACAGCGCCGTCAATTTCGCCAGCATCACCGAAAAGGCGCTCACCGGCATGGACAGCAGCAGATCCGCGTCCCGGCCTCCGAAGACCACGCCCTGGGCGGCGAAGGCGGTGAACATCAGCCCAGCGATGACCGCCATGGCGCTCATCATCAGCAGAAGCAGCTCCAGACAGCCGGCCGCGGCCAGCTGTCCGCCAAGGGGAAAGCTGTAGGACCCGGAAATGAACAGGCACAGCGCCGCCATCAGCGCCAGGGCCGTCCAGCCGGAGACGGCCTTTTTCCTGCTGCCGCCCACCCGGAAGGAGGCCAGCAGCGCGCGCAGCTGGACCTTCGCCAGAACCAAAAACTTGCCCATCATTCCGCTCCTTTCTCCACCAGGCCCAGGAACACGTCCTCCAGACTGGAGTCGCCCACCACTTCCTCCGTGGGGCCGTACCGGACCAGCCTGCCGTCCTTGATGATGGCGATGGTGTCGCACAGTTTCTCCGCTACTTCCAGGACATGGGTGGAGAAGAACACCGCGCCCCCGGCCTCGCACAGCTCCCGGAGGTACCCCTTGAGCAGATGGGCCGCCGCCGGGTCCAGCCCCACGAAGGGCTCATCCAATATCAGCAGCTTGGGTTTCCGGATCAGGGCGGAGATGATGGCCAGCTTCTGCTTCATGCCGTGGGAATAGCTGGCGATGGCGCTGCCCAGGTCGCCCGTCAGCGCGAAGGCGTCCGCGTAGAGGCGGACCCGCTCCTCCCGCTGCCGGGCGGGGATGTCGTAGAGGTCGGCGATCAGGTTCAGGTACTCGATGCCGCTCATAAATTCATAGAGGTCCGGGTTGTCCGGGAGAAAGGCGGTGACCGCCTTGGCGGCTACGGGATCGGCGCGGACGTCGTGCCCGTCGATGGCGATGGTCCCCTGGGTGAAGCTCATTACCCCCGCCGCCGCCCGGAGGGTGGTGGTTTTGCCCGCGCCGTTGTGCCCGATGAAGCCGCATAGCTCTCCCGCCGGGACGTGGAGCGACAGGTCCTCCACGGCGGTCTTGCCGCCGGGATAGGTCTTGGTATAGTGAGATATGGTCAGCATTGGAAAAGCCCTCCTTTGTTTTCTTCCCCTTTTTCATACACCATCCACCCGGAGGAAAGTCAAGTCTTTTTTGAAAAAATTTTGCGGAAAAGAAAGCTTCCACCGGGTGGAACCCTCTTTATTATGGCCCCGCGTGCCGCCTTTTCCCACGGTCCGGCGGGAGGGGCGGCGGCGCCCTCTGTCAAATTGCGGTCCTTTTCCTCACATAGGGGGCTTGTATTTGGCAAAAATATGCTTGACGGTGCCTCCGGTGTGTGCTATAATTGACAACTGCGTGGAAAGAATCCGCGAATTTTGGCGCGCCAAGGGGAGGAGTCCGCTTGATGAAGGAACTGCAGTCCGGAAAAACGGTTTCCGGGGTGAAACAGTCCCGCCGCGCCGTCCGGGATGATCTGGCCCGGGCCGTCTATCTGGCCCGGGACGCGGACCCCGCCCTCACGGACCCCATCCGCTCCCTCTGCCAGGAGAAGGGCGTCCCCGTTATCGACCGCTGCACCATGCGGGAGCTGGGACAGGCCGCCGGCATCCAGGTGGGAACGGCGGCGGCAGCGGTGCTGAGGGAATAAATTTCTTTATTTTGGTTTTTTCAGGATATTTTTTGATATTCTGCAAAAAATAAACTGGAGCATACGCTCCCACTTTTTAAGAAAGGAGAAAACTATGCCTACTTTCAACCAGCTGGTCCGCAAGGGCCGGGAGCAGGCGACCTACAAGTCCAACGCCCCCGCCATGCAGTACGGCCTCAACACCCTGAAGAACAAGGAGACCGACCTGCCCTCCCCCCAGAAGCGGGGCGTCTGCACCGCGGTGCGTACCGCGACCCCCAAGAAGCCTAACTCCGCCCTGCGGAAGATCGCCCGTGTGCGTCTGACCAACGGCTACGAGGTCACCGCCTATATCCCCGGCGTGGGCCACTCCCTCCAGGAGCACTCCGTGGTCATGATCCGCGGCGGCCGTGTCAAGGACCTCCCCGGCGTCCGTTACCACATCATCCGCGGTACTCTGGACACCCAGGGCGTTCAGGGCCGTATGCAGGCCCGCTCCAAGTACGGCGCCAAGCGCCCGAAGTCCAAGTAAGCCGCGCCTGAACGGACAAGGAGCGAGTCCAAATCGATTTGCCGAATAGGTTGAACATAGTTTTCTTTGCGATAGAAAAACTGTGACCCCAACCCTCTTTGGCAGACGAAACACAGGATGACGTTTGCTTTGCTGAAAAAGGGACTCCATCTCGATGAGAGTTCCAGGGACGTCATTCGGCTGCGCCGAACGACCGTCCCCAAGGCGTCGCAAGCGCCGCCTTGCGAGTACCTACGATCTCATAAATTTTAATGAAGGAGGGAAGCATCGTGCCCAGAAGAGGTAATGTTCCCAAGAGAGAGATCCTGCCCGATCCTATGTACAACAGCGTCCTGGTGACCAAGCTGGTCAACTCCATCATGCTGGACGGCAAAAAGGGTGTGGCGCAGAAGATCGTGTACGGCGCCTTTGACATCGTCAAGGAGAAGACCGACAAAGAGCCCCTGGAGGTGTTCACCACCGCCATGGACAACATCATGCCCAGCCTGGAGGTCAAGGCCCGCCGTGTGGGCGGCGCCACTTATCAGGTGCCTATGGACGTACGTCCCGCCCGCCGTCAGACCCTGGGTCTGCGCTGGCTGACCAATTACGCCCGCGCCCGCAGCGAGCGCACTATGGCCGAGCGTCTGGCCAACGAGATCATGGACGCCGCCAACAATACCGGTTCCGCTGTGAAGAAGCGGGAAGACACCCACAAGATGGCCGAGTCCAACAAGGCCTTCGCACATTTCCGTTGGTAAGTTAGGAGGAGCAGTATGCCGAGAAAGGTATCACTGGAAAACACAAGAAATATCGGCATTATGGCTCACATTGATGCAGGCAAGACGACCACCACGGAGCGTATCCTGTATTATACCGGTGTGAACTATAAGATCGGTGAGACCCATGAGGGCACGGCCACCATGGACTGGATGGCGCAGGAGCAGGAGCGCGGCATCACCATCACCTCTGCCGCAACGACCTGCTACTGGAAGGGGATGCGGAACCAGTTCCCCCAGACCCGCATCAACATCATCGACACACCGGGCCATGTGGACTTCACCGTCGAGGTGGAGCGCTCCCTGCGCGTGCTGGACGGCAGCGTGACCGTCATGTGCGCCAAGGGCGGTGTTGAGCCCCAGTCCGAGACCGTCTGGAGACAGGCGGACCACTACAAGGTCCCCCGCATGATCTACGTCAACAAGATGGACATCATGGGCGCGGACTTCTACAACGTGCTGCGGATGATCGATGAGCGTCTGAAGTGCAACGCCGTCCCCATCCAGCTGCCCATCGGCAAGGAAGCCGATTTCCAGGGCATCATCGACCTGGTGGAGATGAAGGCCTATATCTATCACGACGATCTGGGCAAGGACATCAGCGAGGAGGAGATCCCCGCCGACATGGCCGAGCTGGCCGCCGAGTACCACGAGAAGCTGCTGGACGCCGTCAGCATGTTTGACGACGCGATCATGGAGATGTACCTGGAGGGCCAGGACATCCCCAAGGACCGCGTCCGCAAGGCCATCCGCCAGGCGACCTGCGCGGTGGAGATGATCCCCGTCACCTGCGGCACCAGCTACCGCAACAAGGGCATCCAGCGCCTGCTGGACGCCATCGTGGACTATATGCCCTCGCCCCTGGACATCCCCCCCATCAAGGGCGTCAACCCCAAGACCGACGAGGAGGAGGAGCGTCCTTCCGACGACAGCGCCCCCTTCTCCGCCCTGGCGTTCAAGATCATGACCGACCCCTATGTGGGCCGTCTGAGCTTCGTCCGGGTATATTCCGGCGTGCTGAACACCGGTTCCTCCGTTCTGAACTCCACCAAGGGCCAGAAGGAGCGCATCGGCCGCATCCTGCAGATGCACGCCAATCACCGGGAGGACATCGAGACCATCTACTCCGGCGACATCGCCGGCGTCATCGGTTTGAAGAATTCCACCACCGGCGATACCCTGTGCGACGATAAGCACCCCATCATCCTGGAGTCCATGGAGTTCCCCGAGCCCGTCATCCGCGTGGCCATCGAGCCCAAGACCAAGGCCGGTCAGGAGAAGATGGGCGTGGCGCTGATGAAGCTGGCCGAGGAGGACCCCACCTTCCGCACCTACACCGACGAGGAGACGGGTCAGACCATCATCGCCGGTATGGGCGAGCTCCATCTGGAGATCATCGTGGACCGCCTGCTCCGTGAGTACAAGGTGGAGGCCAACGTGGGCGCTCCCCAGGTCGCTTACAAGGAGACCATCAAGAAGGGCGTCCAGCAGGATACCAAGTATGCCCGCCAGTCCGGCGGTAAGGGCCAGTACGGCCATGTCAAGATCCGCGTGGAGCCCAACGAGTCCGGCAAGGGCTACGAGTTCGTCAACGAGGTCGTGGGCGGCGCGGTGCCCAAGGAGTATATCCCCGCCGTGGACGCCGGCATCCAGGGAGCCATGCTCTCCGGCGTGCTGGCCGGTTACCCGGTGGTGGACGTGAAGGTCACCCTGTACGACGGGTCCTACCACGAGGTGGACTCCTCCGAGATGGCCTTCAAGATCGCCGGTTCCATGGCCTTCAAGGAGGCCTGCCAGAAGGCGGAGCCCACCCTGATGGAGCCCATCATGAAGGTCAGCGTCATCGTGCCTGACGAGTATCTGGGCAACGTCATCGGCGACCTGAACAGCCGCCGCGGACAGATCCAGGGCCAGGAGAACCGCTCCGGCGCCGTCCAGATCGACGCGCTGGTGCCTCTGGGCGAGATGTTCGGCTACGCCACCGACCTGCGCAGCCGCACCCAGGGCCGCGGCCAGTACAGCATGGAGCCCCACAGCTATCTTGAGATCCCCAAGAGCATCCGCGAGAAGATCATCGACCAGCGGATGGGCGGCCGGGCCATGAAGTAGGCGGCGCCTGCGCCGCCGGACCGGGCGTTGGCCGCGCAGCGGACAATGACGGTCCCAGGGAGGCAGCCCTCAAAATATTCCTGGCAAAGTCCGTTTTAAGGATTGCTTTTTCTGCGGACTTGTTGTAAAATATCAGCATAATGACGTTTTGTGCTGATCCCAAATTTTAACATTCAACCATCAAGGAGGATTTTTCCAATGGCCAAGCAAAAGTTTGAAAGAAGCAAGCCCCATGTCAACATCGGCACCATCGGCCACGTTGACCATGGCAAGACCACTCTGACCGCCGCAATCACCAAGTACCTGTCCTTCCAGGGCAAGGCTGACTACGCCGACTACTCCAGCATCGATAAGGCTCCCGAGGAGCGGGAGCGCGGCATCACCATCAACACCGCCCACGTGGAGTACGAGACCGATGCCCGTCACTACGCTCACGTTGACTGCCCGGGCCACGCCGACTATATCAAGAACATGATCACCGGCGCTGCTCAGATGGACGGCGCTATCCTGGTCATCGCCGCCACCGACGGCCCCATGGCCCAGACCAAGGAGCACATCCTGCTGGCCCGTCAGGTGGGCGTGCCCGCCATCATCGTCTTCCTGAACAAGTGCGATCAGGTGGATGACGAGGAGCTGCTGGAGCTGGTGGAGATGGAGGTCCGCGAGACCCTCAGCTTCTACGAGTTCCCCGGCGACGACATCCCCATTGTCAAGGGTTCCGCTCTGAACGCCCTGGTCTGCGAGAGCAACGATCCCTCCGCTCCCGAGTATGCCTGCATCAAGGAGCTGATGGACGCTGTTGACAGCTATATCCCCACTCCCGACCGTAAGGCCGACATGCCCTTCCTGATGCCCGTTGAGGACGTCTTCACCATTTCCGGCCGCGGCACTGTTGCTACCGGCCGTGTGGAGCGCGGCCAGCTGAAGGCCGGCGAGACCGTTGAGATCGTTGGTCTGACCGACGAGAAGCGCACCACCGTCGTCACCTCCATGGAGATGTTCCACAAGACCCTGGATTACGTCGAGGCTGGCGATAACGCCGGCTGCCTGCTGCGCGGTGTTGCCAAGACCGACATCGAGCGCGGCCAGGTTCTGGCTAAGCCCGGCTCCATCCAGCCCCACACCAAGTTCGTGGGCCAGGTGTACGTCCTGAGCAAGGACGAAGGCGGCCGTCATACCCCCTTCTTCAACAACTACCGTCCTCAGTTCTACTTCCGTACCACCGACGTTACCGGCGTCATCAACCTGCCTGACGGCGTTGAGATGTGCATGCCCGGCGACAACGTGGACATGAACGTTGAGCTGATCACCCCCATTGCCATCGAGAAGGGCCTCCGCTTCGCTATCCGCGAGGGCGGCCGTACCGTTGGTTCCGGTGTTGTTATCGACATCGCTCAGTAATCTGTCACCCTTGAGGCGGCTGCCGGAAGGCAGCCGCCTTTTTCTTTTGTCCTTTTCTGGAAGGAGCTTTTTGATCAATGAACAGCACCTCTTGCGAAGCTATAAATTGCACCGATGATAAAAACTCCTTGCCTTTCCACTAAAAACAAGTTACAATGGACCATAGAAGTCACCCCTAAAAAGGAGGATCACGGTGGATAAAAACTTAGAGCGCATCCTGCCCCGGGTGCAGAAACCGGCCCGGTACACCGGCGGGGAATATAACGCGGTCATGAAGGACAAGGGCCAGGTGGACACCCGGTTCGCCTTCTGCTTCCCGGATACCTACGAGATCGGCATGTCCAACCTGGGCTTCCGCATCCTCTACGGGGTCCTCAACGGGATGCCCGGCGTATGGTGCGAGCGGGTCTTCACACCCTGGCCCGACATGGAGGAGGAGCTGCGGAAAAACCATATCCCCCTATACGCCCTGGAGTCCGGCGACCCCATAGGGGAGTTCGACATCATCGGCTTTTCCGTGGGCTACGAAATGGCCTATACCGCCATGCTGAACATGCTGGACCTTGGGGGCCTGCCCCTGCGGGCGGAGGACCGTCCCGGCCTGACCCCCCTGGTCATCGCCGGAGGCACCGCCATGTACAACGCCGAGCCGATGGCGGACTTCATCGACCTGGCCCTCATCGGCGAGGGCGAGGAGCTTCTGCCGGAGCTGGTGGACCTCTACCGCCGGGCCAAGAAGGAAAACTGGGACAAGCCCCGGTTCCTCCGGGCAGCGGCGGAGATACAGGGTGTATATGTTCCTTCTCTTTATAACGTTTCGTATCACAAAGACGGCGCCATCGCCGCCATCACTCCTCTGGACGGCGCGCCGGAGAAGGTGGTCAAGCGGGTGGTCCACGATATGGACAAGTCCTATTACCCGGTGAAGACCATCGTGCCCTCTACGGAGATCGTCCACGACCGGGTGACGCTGGAGGTGTTCCGGGGGTGCATCCGGGGATGCCGGTTCTGCCAGGCGGGGTACGTCTACCGCCCGGTCCGCTGCCGGAGCCGGGAGCAGCTGGCGGAGTACGCACAGGCCTCCGTCCGGGACTCCGGATATCAGGAGATGACCCTCAGTTCCCTGTCTACCAGCGACTACCCGGAGCTGGTGGGTCTGTGCGACGACCTGGAGGCCTTCTGCGGGAAGAACCATGTGAACCTGTCCCTGCCTTCCCTCCGGGCGGACAACTTCTCCATGGAGCTGATGCAGCGGCTGCAAAAGGGCCGGAAGGCGGGACTCACCTTCGCCCCCGAGGCCGGGACCCAGCGCCTCCGGGACGCCATCAACAAGAACGTCACCGAGGAGGAGCTGACGGAGAGCCTCAAGACGGCCTTCTCCGGCGGCTGGAGCAGCGTAAAGCTCTACTTCATGCTGGGCCTGCCCACGGAGACCGATGAGGACGTGCTGGGCATCGCGGAGATGGCCAACCACGCCGTCCATACCTGGCGGGAGCACGCCAGCAATAAGAACCGGGGCCTGCGGCTGACGGTATCCACCTCCTGGTTCGTGCCCAAGCCCTTCACCGCCTTCCAGTGGGAGGCCCAGATATCCCGGGCGGAGTACGAGCGCCGGGTGAAGCTCCTCCGGGAGGCCATCACCGCCAAGGCGGTCAACTACAACTGGCACGACGGGGACACCAGCTTCCTGGAGGCGGTGCTGGCCCGGGGAGACCGGCGGCTGGGCCGGGTGCTGGAGGCGGCCTTCCGGAAGGGGGCGCGTCTGGACGCCTGGAGCGACTATTTCGACCTCGGCCGCTGGCTGGAGGCCTTCGAGGAGTGCGGCCTGGACCCGGAGTTCTATGCCTGCCGGGAGCGGAGCAGGGAGGAGGTCCTCCCCTGGAGCATGATCAGCTGCCATGTATCCGACGGCTATCTCTGGCGGCAGCGGGAGCTGGCCTACCAGTCCGTCACCACCCCCGACTGCCGGACCCAGTGCTCCGGCTGCGGGGCCAACATCGTGGAGGGAGGGGAGTGTTACCGTGGGTAAGCTGAGGCTTCTTTTCGTAAAGGAGGGCCGGGCGGTGTATATCTCCCACCTGGACCTGCTGCGGACCTTCCAGAGGGTGTTCCTCCGCCAGGGGATGGTGCTGCGCCACTCCCAGGGGTTCCACCCCCACCCCATCATTTCCTTTGCGCTGCCTCTGAGCGTGGGGCAGGCCAGCGACTGTGAGATCCTGGACTTCGAGGTCAACGAGGACATGGACGGCGCCGGCCTGCCGGAGGCGCTGAACGCTTTCATGCCCGAGGGGGTCCGGGCCGTGGACTGCTATGTCCCCGTCCGGCCTGTCCGGGAGTTGGCCAGGCTCCGCTGCCGGGTGGAGATGGTCTACGACGGAGGCGTCCCGGCGGGAGCGGCGGAGGAGATCAGAAACCTGCTCCTTGGGGAGAGCGTCGTCATCCAGAAGCGCACCAAGCGGAAGGCGATGGCAGACATCGACATCCGCCCCATGCTCCACAGCCTGGAGATACAGGAGTCGGCGTGCCTCCTGACGCTGGAGGCGGAGGTCTCCGCCCAGAATCCGGGAATGAATCCCGCCCTGCTGGCGGCGGCGGTGGAGGTCCACCGCCCGGAGCTCTCTCCGGACTTCGTCCGCGTCCGGCGTCTGGCGGTTTTGGACGCAGAGGGGAAGGTCTTTCGGTAAAAACGGTAAGCCCCCAAGGAGCAGCCCATCGGGCCGCTCCTTGGGGGTCACATCTTTTTGTCTCCATTGGCCGGACCATCCAGCACCCTGCCGTCCTCCGCGAAGCGGGACCCGTGACAGGGGCAGTCCCAGGAGTGCTCCTGCCGGTTGTACTTCAAGGCGCAGCCCATGTGGGGACACCGGGGCGCGGTGGGGGTCAGGAGGTTCACCACCGCGCCCAGCATATTCACCGCCAGCTGGGGGCGCAGGATGGTCCTTTGGGGATCGAACAGCATCTCATAGCGGCTCTCCCGGCCCTGTACCAGGTCCGTCAGCAGCGCCGCCGCCGCCATGGCCCCGGTCATGCCCCACTTGTTGAACCCGGAGGCGGTATACAGCCCCGGCGTGTGCCTGCCGTATTGGCCCGCGTAGGGCATCCCGTCCAGAGACATGCAGTCCTGGGCCGCCCAGCGGCAGATGATCTTGGCCTGGGGATAGTACCGCCGGGCCGCGTCTTCCAGAGCCTGCCAGCCGCCGCCCTTTTTTCCGGTCCGGTGGCCTCCGCCGCCCAGCAGGAGGGCTCCCTCCGCGCCGCGCAGGGACAGCCCCGTCTTCTCCGCGCCCAGGAACATCCCGCCCGGGTCCGGGGCGTTCTCCAGGGCGAGGACATAGGAGCGGGACTGGTACAGCTTGAGGAAATAGGCTCCGTGGTTGCTGACGAAGGGGAAATGGGTGGCGGCGATCATCTTCTCCGCCCGGATGGTCCCCCGTTCCGTGCGGACGCTCCCCGGCTTCCACTCCAGCACATGGGTATACTCGTATATGGGCAGATCCTTCGCGATGGCGGCCAAAAATTTCAGCGGATGGAACTGGGCCTGCCTGGGAAACTGCACCGCTCCCGCCGTCGGGAAGGGCAGCGGCGGCTCCCGGATTAGGACGGCCGGCGCGCCGGTCCGGGACAGGGCTTCCAGCTCCTCCTCCAGATCCCGCCGGTTGGCAGAGTAGATGAAATTATCCCGCTCCTCAAAATCGCAGTCGATCTCCCGGCACAGCGCCCGGTAGCGTTCCAGCGCCGCCTCCTGGGCCTGGCGGTAGAGGGCGGCGGCCTCCGGGCCAAATTCCTTGAGCAGCTTCCGGCAGAACAGGCCGTGCTGGACGGTGATCTTCCCGGTAGTGCCCCCCGTGGTGCCGCCGCAGATGCGGCCCGCTTCCGCCAGGGCGCAGTCCACCCCGGCCTGCTTCAGCATCCAGGTACACAGCAGGCCCGTAATGCCGCCGCCGATCACCAGCACATCGGTCTTCAGATCGCCCTCCAGCCCCTTGAAACGGGGCAGACGGGCCGTTCGGGTCCATATAGAATCGATCACCGCGCACACCCTCCCTTCCTGTGGGAGTAGTATGCGCGGTTTTCCTGGGATTATCGGTCAATAGGCCAGATAGAGCTCCATCTTTACCCGTCCGGGCTCCACGACCACCCGGGACTCGTCCAGCATCTGGCCCACCAGGGCGATCTCTCCCTGCTCGGTGTACTGGTCCTCCCCGGTGAGCTCGCCGTAGGTCTCCACCAGGGCCGGGTCCCGGACCAGGGGCTGGAGGAGCTTCGCCATGCGCTCCATGGCCGTCTGGTGCTCCGCTTGAAAGTCTCCCTCCAGATGCAGGCGCAGGCCGCCCTCCTCCCGGCTCAGGTGCAGGTCGATCTCCTGTCCGCCGGCCATCAGAAGGGCGTGGCTCAGCTCGGTGATCACCCGGTTCATCCGGCGGCGGGCGCGGTACATGTGCTTTTTCATTTCGATCAATCCTCCTCCGGCTCCGGCGACATGGCCTTGATGATGGGGATCAGCAGGATGCACACCAGTCCCGCCGCGAAGCCGTTGTTGTATAGGTTCATCCCCCCGTGGAGGATGCTGGTATTCTGCACGATGGTCATATGGATGAATCCGGCGGCCAGGCCCCAGCCCCACCCGAACTGGCCCGCCACGGGTGCCAGACAGGTACACAGCAGGGTGGCCAGCAGGACCCCCGGAGAGGTGATGGGCACCGCCACCAGCAGCAGCGCCGCCAGGACCGCCCCGCACATCACCGGCAGCACATTCTTGGGGTGCTTGCCGAAGGCGCCGAAGCCGGTCATGGCGAAGATACAGCACACCAGCGGCCCGTTGAGCCGCACGCCCTGGGGATACAGGGCCAGCAGGTAGCCGAAGCCGATGGCCCCCGTCAAGGCCATGTTCACCAGCGCCAGCCCCGGCCCGTCCAGCAGCACGAAGTCCGCCACGGCGCGGCCCGAGTGGCGCAGGACCCGCTTATAGTCCCCCCAGCTCCGGCAGCCCGACAGCACCCCGGCGCACAGCAGCATCAGGAGCACCACGGCCACCAGGACGCACAGCAGGACGTGGCCCCCCTGGCTCCAGCCGTGCCCGTCGGCGAACTCCACGCCGAAGCCCTTGAGGACGCTGGCGATGCCCAGCCCCAGGATGCCGGCGGCGAAGCCCACGTTGTAGAGGTTGTAGCCCTGATGGATGCGGGTGGTGAACCGCGCGATGGCGGGGAGCAGGAAGCCGATGACCAGTCCGCAGGCCGCCATCGCCAGCCACCGGAAGCCGGGCCGCACCCGCACCAGCAGGAAGCTGACCATGGGGGCCAGGCAGGTGCCGTACAGTGTCAGGTAGACGTACTTGGCGAAGCTGTCCCGCCGGTACAGGGCGTGGAGCCAGCCGCCGGCCACGATGGGGGCGATGTTCAGCAGGTTCTTCCCCAGCAGGGAGAACCCCGCCATGAGGAACAGGCACGCCATGGCCGCGCCGGTGAAGGGCAGCTTCATCCGCCGCACCAGCAGAGTGCTCAGCAGCAGCACCACCGAAGCGTTCAGCAGCGCCGCGCCCACGCCGCCGGTGACCATGGGGTCCGTGATGAGCCCCGTCTCGTTGATCTGGATCTCCCAGAATCCCTTCAGCAGGACCGCCGGATCTGGCTGGGCGATGACGGCGAAGACCAGCAGCAGCGCCGCCAGCGCCAGCGGCACATGGAACAGCCGCTCTCCCGGGAGCTTCACCCGTTTGCCCGACGCTTCCACCATCATACGCCGCCTCCTTACGTCCGTCCGTTCCCTGTGCCTTCCCCTCTATTGTACGGTACCCGCCTCCAGCTGTCAAGTACCGGAAGGCGGACCGGCGGAGGAAGGGGCTTTTTTCGAAAAGCGGGGAAATCAATTTTGCATCTGTAGGGCGCGACGACCCCGGCGCGCCGTTGGAAAATCTGCCCATCGGCGGCGCGCCGGGTCGTCGCGCCCTACCAATGCGGCATTATTTTCTCAAAATTGATTTCCCTGTTCAAAAAGGGAGAAGGCTTGCGAAATGCGATCATTTATGCTATCCTATATCCATAGAGAACGGACAGGCCAAGGGCGGCCTGGGAACGGAGGGCACCTATGCGCGTCTACGAATCAGCGGAGGATTATCTGGAGGCAATCCTGGTCATCGGCCAGCGGCGGGGGGCGGTCCGCTCCATCGACGTGGCCAACGAGCTGGGCTTCTCCAAGCCCAGCGTCAGCGTGGCTATGAAGAAGCTCCGGGAGAGCGGCCACATCGAGATGGAGGCGGACGGCCTGATCCGCCTGACGTCCTCGGGCCGGACCATCGCGGAGCAGATCTACGAGCGGCACCGGATGCTGACGGATTTCTTCCTCTACCTGGGGGTGGACGGGGAGACGGCCTCCGCCGACGCTTGCCTGGTGGAGCACGATCTCAGCGCCGGGACCTTCGAGAAGCTGAAGGACCACATCCTCCAGACCGTCGGGAAAGGGAGGGAGGAGGCAGAAAAATGAAGTTCCGCCTCCTCGCCCGCCAGATTCTCCCTGAAGGAATTATCCTGCCGCGCCCATGGCGCAGTAAAAAAGCGAGGCCCTCCGCCGGGAGGACCTCGCTTTTTGAAAAACGTGGGATCAGATCGCCGTGACGTTTACCGCCCGCAGCTTACTGCTGTTTTTGGGGTCCGGCTCCACCTCGTAGGTGACCTTCTGCCCTTCGGTGAGGGTGCGGTAGCCGGTGCCCTGGATGGCGGAGAAATGGACAAACACATCGCCGCTCCCGTCGTCATTGGAGATAAAGCCATAGCCCTTCTCCGCGTTGAACCATTTTACGGTTCCGTTGTTCATGGTGACTGCCTCCTAAGAATTAAAGTAAATGCAAAAGAAGCTCACTGCGGCAAAGCCGGAAGACGGTCAGGGTTTCGCCAAGCGGTGACTAATTTGTACATTTTCGAACACAGTCTAAGCATACCATCCGAAGGCGAAAATGTCAAGTAAAGATTCTGGTAATTTTCTCCTATTCTCCTAAATGCACGGGCTTGGCCGGCGCATTTTTTGTCCGGGCGCTGGTCCGGCCCTCCGTCTTGATCTCTCCCGCGGCGATCAGCGCCCGTTTTGTCAAGGCCGGGCCCACCAGCTCATAGACCAGCACGGAGAAGAGGACCACGTTGCGCACCATCTCGCCGTCGGACAGCCGCTGGGCGGTCAGGGCCATGCCCAGCGCCACCCCCGCCTGGGGCAGCAGGGTGATGCCCAGGTGCTTCGTGATGCCCTCGCTGCACCCGGTGGCCTTGCAGCTGCCATAGGCGCCCAGATATTTGCCCAGGGAGCGGGAGACGATATAGACCACGCCGATAAGCAGCACCAGGGGATTGGAGAGCACCCGCAGATTCAGCTCCGCGCCGGACAGCACGAAGAACAGCACGAACAGCGGGGCCGTCCAGCTGTCCACGCGGCCCATGAGCTCCTCGGAGAAGTCGCAGATGTTGCAGAACACGGTGCCGGTCATCATGCACACCAGCAGCAGGCTGAAGCCGAAGTGGATGCCGCCCACCTCGAACTCCGCCATGGACAGGCCCACCGTCAGCAGCACGAAGCCGATGGAGATGGACAGACGCTTGCTGCGGGAGAAGAAGTACTTTTCCACCCGGTACAGCACCCATCCGGCGAAGCCGCCCAGCGCCAGGGACAGCACGATCTCCACCAGGGGCTCCACCAGCACGGTGACCAGGCTGATGGCGCCGCTCTCCAGGGCGGTGGCCACCCCGAAGGAGGCGGAGAACAGCACCAGGCCCACCGCGTCGTCGATGGCCACCACCAGCAGCAGCAGCTTGGTGAGGGGGCCGTCGGCCTTGTACTGGCGCACCACCATCAGGGTGGCCGCAGGAGCGGTGGCCGCCGCGATGGCGCCCAGGGTGATGGCGGAGGACACGGAGATCAGGGCGGGATTCATGAAGTGCAGCGCCACCAGGGCGGCGTCTACCAGGACGGTGGTGAACACCGCCTGGGCGATGCCCACGGTGATGGCCTGACGGCCCATGTGTTTGAGCTGTTCCAGGCGGAACTCGTTGCCGATGGTAAAGGCGATGAAGCCCAGGGCCACCTGGGAGATGATGTCCAGGTTGGTCACCTCCTCCGGCGTGTTGAAGCCGATCTCAAGGATGTTCAGCGCCCCGATGCAGTAGGGGCCCAGCAGCAATCCCGCCACCAGATAGGCGGTCACGGCGGGGAGGTTCAGCTTTTTTGCCAGGCGGGACATCAGCAGCCCGCCCACCAGCGCGAGGGATAGGGAAATCAAAACCTGCATATGATTACCTCTTTTTCTGTTTCAAGTCGAGCAGAGTGTAATATAGCACTTTTCCCCGAAAACCGCAAGCATAAACCTGTACAAAAGAAACCGGCCGCTTCGGCAAAATTCTGCACGGCGTCCCTGAGGAACCGTACTTGCCGCCGCCCCGGGGACGGAAGTCCCCGGCTGTCGATAAGAAACGATTGACAGCAGGCCGATTTCCATCTATGATAAGCATAGCCAATCAAGCAAAAGAGGGACCTGTAATGACCGATTATTTTAACGTCCGCCTCCCGGACGATGAGATCCGGGCGATCAGCAGCATTGGCCTGGCCCATCTGGGGGACGGCGTGTACGAACTCCTGGTGCGCGCCTGGCTCTGCGCCCACGGGCGGGCCACCGGCAAGGGGCTCCACCGGGCGGCGGTGGAGCTGGTGAAGGCCCCCGCCCAGGCGGAGCGGGCGGAGCGTATCCTGCCCCTGCTGACGGAGGAAGAGGCGGCGGTATACAAGCGGGGGCGCAACGCCCACGTCCACGCCGTTCCCCACAGCGCCAGCCGGGCGGATTATCTGAAAGCCACCGCCCTGGAGTGCCTGCTGGGAGACCTGTACCTCCGGGGACGGAGGGAGCGGATCAACGAACTATTTACGATCATGATGGAGGAGGAGCACGATGCCTCTTGACGCGGTATGTCTGTCCGGCGTAGTCCGGGAACTGCGGGAGACCATCCTGGGCCTGCGCCTGGAGAAGGTCCAGCAGCCCGCCCGGGACCAGGTGGTCCTGACCCTGCGGGGAAATAAAAAGCTGCTGCTGTGCGCTGGGGCCAGCCAGTCGCGGCTGCACCTCACCGGCCTGACCCGGGAAAACCCCGCCGCGCCGCCCATGTTCTGTATGCTCCTGCGCAAGCACCTGTCTGGCGGACGGCTGGCGGCCATCGACCAGCCCGGCCTGGAGCGGGTGGTGATCCTCACCCTGGACATCGTGGACGAGCTGGGAGAGCCGGGGCGGAGGCGGCTGGTGTTTGAGTGCATGGGCCGGTACTCCAACCTGATCCTTTTGGACGGCCAGGGGCGGATCATCGACTGCCTGCGCCGTGTGGACATGGAGATGAGCGAGAGGCGGCAGGTGCTGCCGGGGCTCTTCTACCATCTCCCCCCCGCCCAGGAGAAGGCGGACCCGCTGTCCGCCGCTCCGGAGGACTTCCGTGCTATGCTGGACGCCGCCCCCGACGGGACGGACGCTGCCCAATGGCTGCTGGACCGCTTCTATGGGCTGTCCCCGCTGGTGTGCCGGGAGCTGGCCTCGACGGCCTGCGGCGACAGGGAGCGGGTCTGGAGCGCGGAGGACCGGGACAGCTTGGCGGAGACCTTCTCCGCATGGCAGGAGACGGCGCGGGGCGAGAACGGAAAGGGGTTCACCCCCTGGATGCTGGCCAAGGACGGCAAGCCCTCCGATTTCTCCTATATGCCCATCCGTCAATACGGCGGCGCCATGGAGGGGACCCCCTGGGAGGCCTTCTCCCCCATGCTGGACGCCTTCTATGAGACCCGGGAGCAGCTGGAGCGGGTCCGCCAGCGGGGCGCGGACCTCCAGCGGGCGGCCTCCAGCGCCCGGGACCGGGCAAAGAGGAAGCTGGCCCTCCAGGAGAAGGAGTACGCCCAGACCCAGGACCGGGACCGGCTGCGGGTCTCCGGGGAGCTGATCACGGCCAACCTCTACCGGATGGAGCGGGGCCAGAGCGTCCTGCGGGCCCAGAATTACTACGAGGAGGGCTGTCCGGAGGTGGATATCCCCCTGGATCCCCTGCTGACGCCCCAGCAGAACGCAGCCAAGTATTTCAAGCGCTACAACAAGGCCAAGACGGCGGAGAAGTACCTCGACCAGCAGATGGAGCTGGCACGCCGGGAGCGGGACTGGCTGGAGAGCGTCCTGGACGAGCTGAGCCGGGCGGAGACGGAGCAGGATTTCAACGACATCCGCCGGGAGCTGCGGGAGGCGGGCCATCTGAAGGGCCCAGTCCCCGGGAAGAAGGAGCCCCGCCGGGCCGCGAGCCGCCCCCGGACCTTCCGCTCCAGCGGGGGATTCCGGATATTGGTGGGGCGCAGCAACACGCAGAACGACCAATTGGTCCGGGAGGCCTTCAAGACGGACTACTGGTTCCATACCCAGCGGATCCACGGGTCCCACGCCATCCTCTGCGCCCAGGGGCAGGAGCCGGACGAGGCCAGCATGACCGAGGCCGCCATGCTGGCGGCCTGGTTCTCCCAGGGCCGGGAGGGCGGACAGGTGGCCGTGGACTACACCCAGGTCCGGAACGTGAGGAAGCCCAACGGCGCGCGGCCGGGGATGGTGGTATACGATCCCTACCAGACGGCGTATGTGACGCCGTCTGAGGAGCTGGTCAGGCGGCTGGAGGAAAAATAATAGGACCGCCCCCACGGGGGCGGTCCTATTCTGTGTGTCAAAAATTCTCTGTTTTTTCATCAGTGCCGTCTACAGACTCTTCGTCTGGGGATACGGGAGGTTCGGGCGGGTCTGCCGGGGCTTCCGGTCCTTCCGGAGGTTCAACCTCATCCGGTGTTTCGGGTCCCGGTTCTTCCGAGGTATCCGGTTCCGGTGTGTCGGGTGCTTCTGGTTCCTCCTCCGGCGGGGCGGTGTCCTCTTCCGTCACATCGGGCGGTGTGACCTCCTCGGGAGGGTCCTCCTCTGGTGCGTCAGGAGGCAGGGTTTCCTCCGGGGGGACTTCCTCAGGAACGTCCGGGGTCTCGGAGTCCTCCGGGGGTTCCTCTTCTGGTATCTCAGGATTCTCGGGGTCCTCCGGGACCTCCTCCTCCGGTGCTTCCGGTTCTTCCACCGGTTCCGGGTCCGGATAGAGTGGGGCGAAGGTGAAGGTCAGCACCGCGTCGAAGGTGTCCGTATCGCTCCTCGGGGTCTCAGGCGCTTCTGACACCTCGCCGAATAAGCGGAAATATCCCACTCCCCCCGCGTCCAGCGTCAGCACGTTTTCTCCGGCGGTCTCCCATTCGCTGACCGGCAGCTGGTTGGGCAGTCCGCGGTAGCTCCCGGCCCACCAGTCATACTGGCTGGAAAACTCCACATACAGGAACACGTCCTTGCCCGGCGCGTCCGGCGCAGGGGGCGCGGACACGAAAACCGCTTCGCTGCCCGGCGTGATAGTCCCCGCCGCTGCGGCGTTGACGGTCACCGGGAAATCGCTCAGATTTGTCAGCGCCTGGGGCGTGTGGACCACAGGCTCCCGGCTGACGCCGTATTCCGTGGGCACCGCCAGACCGTAGGGGTTCGCCACGACACGTCCGCCGCCGGGGAGCAGGACGTTGATCACCGGCGGCTCTTCCGCAATAGCCGGGATATCCTCCCACGGAAGGGCCTCTCCGTCATCCGCCGGGACCTCCCCGGGCGCTTCCTCCGGGCGTTCGCCGGGGAGCTCGTCCGGAACCTCGGGGACGGTTTCTGTCACCGGGGCGTCCTCCGCCGGTCCCGCCGGTCCCTCCGCCGCCACCGCCGGCCCGCCCAGGGACGCCGCCAGCGCCAGCGCCGCGCATAGGCTTAAAATTTTCTTCATATCGGTGCCTCCTTGGCAGTCATTCTTTTTCTTTGAAAAGAAAAAGAATCAAAAAGAAACTGAATGGGGTGGGAAAAGGGCCGCGGGGCCACAGCCCCGCGGCCAAATGCCGGTTATGGTTTGGTTGGATGATACGCTAAATCAAGTGGTAGGAGGATCAGCGGGCAGGGAGCCGGCAACCGGGGAGAAGGTGAAGGACACGGTCGCGCCCAGAATGTCCTTGTCAGTCCAAGGATCGGACGAGCCATCGGCCGCTACAGGAGCCTGGGTCATATCGCCGAAGAAGCGGAAGCCCAGGACGCCGCCCTCAGCGGCAGTCTTCCCGGTGGTGCCCGTCAGCACATTGACCGCACCAGCGGTCGTCGATGCTGCATCAGCGGCCGCGAGCTTGGTCACTTCCTTCGCCGTTTCACTCAAAATTGTCAGATAATCGCCATCAGCGGAGGGAGCGGTAGTGGGGGCGGTGATGTCACCGATTGCCATATCGGGATCGCCGATGAGGAACTTCGCATAGACAAAGGCTTCCTTTACAGTGCTCTTGGTGCTGCCCTGCGTGGTGCCGGCTGCAAACGCAGCGGTACCCCTGCCCTTCGTACCCTGGACAGAGACGGCAACCTTGACGCCGATGTTGCTCAGGTTCTTCACGGTCATCAGGGGGCTGATGATCTGATCGTCAACGGGAGTCTCAGCGGGATCCTTGGGATTGAGCTTGACATTCAGCTCATAGGGGTTCATGATCATGGACGCGGTGGTGGGCAGGACCATGTTGATGGTGGGCAGGTTGATGGAACCCTCCACCTTCACATCGTCAGCGAAGGCGGGAAGGGACAGGGACAGGGCCATAACACCGGCCATAGCAGTGCTGATCAGCTTCTTGAACTTCATAACAGTTCTCCTTTACAGTTTTTACTTTGCCGCCGTGCGGCACAATGTCAGGTAACATCCATCTCTATCGTCACGATGCTCTGCCCATGGATGGTGGAGTGATCGTCCTCCACCTGGGTAAAGACCAGGTTCACCGTGTGGCTTCCCTTGTCCAGAGCCTCGTCCAAGGTAATTTCCCGGAACGCCTCCCCCGGCCGCATGAGGCCGGAGAGATAGATGGGGTCAGCGTTCTCATCGTTCAAATCGGTATAGAGCGCGATGAACATATCGTACTCGTTGTACTCCGAGTTGGCGATGTAGCAGCTGAAGGTCTTGCCGTCCTCGCTGACGGCCTGACCCTTGTAGGACGCGACCATTTCGCTCTCCGCGTCCTCAAACATCTTGTCTACCACCGCCTGAAGGGAGCTCTCATCGTCCACGACAGTCACGCCCTGGGCGTAGTCCAAAACCAAACTGCCGCCGCTGTCCTCCGCAGGCGCGGGTTCACTGGGGGTATTCCGGCTCTGGAGGGCCGCCACCAAACCTACAACGGCGATGATCAGAACAATGACCACCGCGATCAGCGGTATCAGCGCGCGGTTTTGCTTTTTTTCCATGAAACTCTCCTTCCAGAATCCCACCGGCGGGGTCTCCGCCGGTGGGCGCGGTTTAGTCGGCTATGCGGTCCTGCTGCGGGGATCAGCCCAGCAGCTGGAGAACGCCCTGGGGGATCTGGTTGGCCTGAGCCAGCATGGCCTGAGCGGACTGTACCAGGATGTTGTTCTTGGTGTAGGCCATCATTTCCTCGGCAACGTCGGTGTCGCGGATGGTGGACTCGGCATCCTGGATGTTCTCGGTCATGACGGACAGGTTGTTGATGGTGTGGTCCAGACGGTTCTGGGTAGCGCCCAGGGTACCGCGAACGTCGGAGACATAGTTGATGGCGTTCTTGATGGAGTCAACAGCAGCCTGCGCGCCCTTCTGGGTGCTGATGTCGATGCTGCCGATGCCGATGGCGGCGGCATGGCAGTCCTTGATGTTGACGTTCAGTTGGTTGTAACTGTCGGAGGTGTCGCCGATCTGGAGAGTCAGAGCTTTTCCGTTCATGCTGGCCTGACCGACCTGAACGAGGCTGCGGTCAACGCTCTTCCAGGTAGCGTCCTTCTCGGAACCCGTAGCAGCAGAGGTCTTGGAGCCGAACAGGTCGTAGACATTGCGGTCAATGCCGCCCGCTTTTTCGGTCAGATAAATCTTACCGGTATTGGCGTCATAGCTTACGTCAACAGCAGTGTTGTTCTTCGCAGCCTGAGTCAGACGGGCGGCGGCGGCAACGTACCGGGTGTCATCGTTAGCCTCGTAATCCGTCAAGTCAATGATATTGTCGCTGTCGCTGTTCTTGAACTGGCTGTTCTTGCCCACGGCGAAGGTATAGGTCTGGTCACCGATCTTGATGGTGGTACCATCGCTGATCGCAACCCCGTCATCGGCCAGCTCAAAGGTCGCCTGGGCCAGCAGATTGCCGATATCGCTGACGGGCTCCTCAATCATCTTCCAGTCCTGGGCATAGCCCTGATTTCCGGGCGTCTCATCGGCTTCCCAATAAGATACCGTACCGTTGCCATCGGCAGTGACCGTGAGCTTTGTACCGGCGTCAACGCCATTGCCGCTTGTGAACACAGAGGTATCCACGCCGCTGAAGGTGATCACGCCCTTATCCTGGGTAACCGTGAACTCCTTGCCGCCAATCTTGATCTTACCGGCATCAGCGCCGCCGCCGCCGTTCTTGTTAATCTCATCAACAAACGCCTGAGCAACGGTCGCGCCGGTCACTGCATCACCGGCTTTGCCAAGCTTTATAGAAACATCGACACCGCCGAAATTAAAGTCGACAGTAGCGTTGTCCTGATTGGCAACCCACTTGGACTGACTCATGTCAATCTGGAACTTGCCCTTGGCAGCGACCTGCGCGTCCTTGGCGTCAAGGACTGCGGTCAGATCAACATTATTAAAGGTGTTGACCACGCCGTCGGTGGACATGGAGCCGTCCAGCAGGTTGATTCCGTTAAAGTTGGAGCTGTCGGCAATGCGGTCGATCTCGGCCTTGAGCTGATTGACCTCCTTCTGGAGCTGATAGCGGTCGGTCTGGTTGTCATAGGTGCCGTTGGCGGACTGGGTAGCCAGGGTGACCATGCGGTTGAGCATGTCGTGGACTTCCTGCAGCGCGCCCTCAGCGGTCTTCACCAGGGAGACGCCGTCCTTGGCGTTTTTGCTGGCCGCATTCAGGCCAGAAATCTGGGCGCGCATCTTCTCGGAAATAGCCAGACCGGCGGCGTCATCGCCAGCGCGGTTGATCTTGTAGCCGGAAGACAGCTTCTCCAGGTTCTTGGAGACGGCGGAGGTGTTGATGTTGTAGTTGCGGTAGGCGTTCATCGCCGC